>ENA-UOVV01000363-UOVV01000363.1-compost-metagenome-genome-assembly--contig:-NODE-363-length-59404-cov-14.308127_pt1 | contig 59404 bp, 53 predicted proteins | sample MGYA00238155_ERZ761577 | MGnify/ENA primary metagenome ERZ761577 (study PRJEB28898, sample SAMN06268775) | compost metagenome | isolation source: Emeryville, CA | place: USA:Emeryville, CA | collected... | reverse complement strand
CTTTCTGCGCTTGCCGTTCGCGAAGGGGCGGTCACGCTGTTTGCCATGCTGCTGCTCATGGTGGCGGGTGCCTATGCGTTCTTTGCGCTGGGGCGGGCGGAAGACCCCGGCTTCACACTGAAGAACCTGACGGTGACGGCGGCATGGCCGGGGGCAACCGCGCGCGAGATGCAGGAGCTTGTTGCAGAGCCGCTGGAAAAGAGGCTTCAGGAGCTGGCCTGGTATGACCGGGTGGACACGACGACGCGGCCGGGCTTTGCCTTCATGACGCTCACGCTGAAAGACACCACACCGCCTTCAGTTGTACCGGAGGAATTCTATCAGGCGCGCAAGAAGCTCGGGGACGAGAAGGACAAACTGCCCGCCGGCGTTTTCGGGCCTTTCGTGAATGATGAATATGCGGATGTGAGCTTTGCCCTTTATGCGCTCAAGGCGAAGGGAATGCCGATGCGCGACCTTGTGCGGCAGGCAGAAACGATCCGACAGGACTTGCTGCATGTGCGGGGCGTGAAGAAGGTCAATATTGTCGGTGAGCGGCCCGAGCAGATATTCGTCGAGTTTTCACCGGCGCGCCTTGCGACCCTTGGTGTGTCTGGACAGGACATCACTGCCGCCTTGCAGCGGCAGAATACCGTTACGCCCGCAGGTTCGATCGAGACCAGTGGGCCGGCGCTTTTTGTCAGGATCGACGGCGCCTATGACAGCGTGCGCGCGATTGCCGATACGCCGATTGTGGCGCAGGGCCGGACGCTGAAACTTTCCGACATTGCGGATGTTCGCCGGGGCTATGAGGACCCGCCGACCTATATCATCCGCCATCAGGGTGAGCCGACCATCATGCTCAGCCCCGTCATGCAGGGAGGCTGGGATGGCCTCGCGCTCGGGGATGCGCTTGAGGAAAAGATCGCAGAAATCAGAAGCACGCTGCCGCTTGGTGTCGAACTTGCCAAGGTGACAGATCAGTCGGTGAATATCAGCTCGGCGGTTGACGAGTTCATGGTGAAGTTTGCCATGGCGCTTGGCGTGGTGCTGCTGGTGAGCCTGCTCAGCCTTGGCTGGCGTGTCGGCATTGTCGTGGCGGCGGCGGTGCCGCTCACGCTTGCGGTCGTATTTCTCATCATGCTGGAGACAGGGCGGTTCTTTGACCGGATCACGCTCGGGGCGCTTATCCTTTCGCTGGGGCTTCTTGTGGATGATGCCATCATCGCCATTGAGGTGATGGTGGTGCGGATGGAAGAGGGTGTGGACCGCATTGCGGCTGCCGCCTATGCGTGGAGCCATACGGCAGCGCCCATGCTCTCAGGAACGCTGGTGACCATTGCGGGTTTTCTGCCGGTCGGCTTTGCGCCGTCATCGGCGGGCGAATATGCGGGCAATATTTTCTGGGTCGTCGGCTTCGCGCTGATAGTGTCGTGGATCGTGGCGGTTGTTTTCACGCCCTATCTCGGTGTCAAGCTGCTGCCGGAAATCAAGCCGGTCGAAGGCGGGCTTCACGCGATTTACGATACGCCCACCTACAGGCGCTTGCGCCGTCTCATCACGCTTGCCGTGCGAAACAAGTTTCGGACCTGCGCCATTGTGGTGTGTGCCTTTGTCGTTTCGGTGATCGGCATGGGCTTCGTGAAGCAGCAGTTCTTCCCGACATCTGATCGCCCCGAGGTGCTCGCAGAAATTCGTATGCCGGAAGGCAGCAGCATCAGCGCGACGACAGAGGCGGTGAAAAAGATCGAATCCTGGCTCAGCGAGCAGCCGGAAGCCAAGATTGTTTCCAGCTATATCGGACAGGGCGCGCCGCGCTTCTTTTTCTCCATGGCGCCGGAACTGCCTGACCCTGCTTTCGCCAAGATCGTCATCATGACCTCTGACCCGGAATCACGGGAAGCGTTGAAGCATCGGTTCCGGCTTGCCGTGTCCAACGGGCTTGCGTCGGAAGCCTATGTGCGGGTGACGCAGCTTGTGCTTGGCCCGCCCACACCTTTCCCGGTGGAGTTTCGGGTGATGGGGCCGGACCCGGTGAAGCTCGCGGCGATTTCAGAAGAGGCGCTTGGCATCATGCGCGGGCTGGAAGATGTGCGGAATGCCAATCGGGACTGGGGCAATCGCACGCCCGTCCTGCGCTTCGTTCCTGACATTGATCGCCTGAACCTGATCGGGCTGTCGCCTGCGGAAGTGAGCCAGCAGCTTCAGTTCCTTCTCACCGGCATTCCCGTGACGGATGTGCGTGAGGACATCCGCAATGTGCCGGTCGTGCTTAGAAGCGCGGGGGAAGAGCGCCTTGATCCGGCGCGGCTTGCTGATTTCTCGCTGGTGAGCCGCGATGGCCGGCGGATACCGCTGGACCAGATCGGCCGGGCGGAAATCCATCTGGAAGAACCGATCCTGAAGCGGCGTGACCGCGTTCCCGTCATCACCATCCGATCGGAAATCAGCGAAGGCAGCCAACCGCCCGAAGTCTCGATGCAGGTGATGAAGGCGCTCGAACCGCTGATTGCCTCCCTGCCTCCGGGCTATCGCATCGAGACAGGCGGCTCGATTGAAGAGTCGAGCAAGGCCAATGCCGCGTTGAGCAAGGTATTTCCTGCAATGATAGCTGTGACGCTCATCATCATCATGTTGCAGGTGAGATCCTTCTCGACCATGACGATGGTCATTCTCACAGCGCCGCTCGGCCTTGTGGGGGCGGTGCCTGCGCTGCTTATTTTCAATCAGCCTTTCGGCTTCAATGCCATTCTCGGGCTGATCGGTCTTTCCGGCATTCTGATGCGCAACACACTGATCCTCACGCAGCAGATCAAGGATAATCAGGCGGCGGGCCTTGACGATTATCATGCGGTGATCGAGGCGACTGTGCAGCGAGCAAGGCCCGTGGCGCTGACGGCACTTGCGGCGGTGCTTGCCTTCATTCCGCTGACATTCTCCGTCATGTGGGGCTCCATGGCCTTCACGCTGATTGGCGGCACGGCAGTGGGCACGGCGCTGATCCTGCTCTTCCTGCCCGCACTTTATGCTGCGTGGTTCAGGATTCAGCCGAGCGAGGACGATACGGCGGATGCATTTGCGAAGCTGCGACCGGATATGGCGCCGGAGGGCAGGGCCGGGGGCTGAGACGCGGGGTCGCGGCAGGCAGCTTGCTCATGTAGCATTGGGTGATGTTGCGCATTATCGAAGCACTTTCCGCAGCCGGTGATCCGGCCAAGGCCAATGAAGATGCGTTTGGCCATACTATCTCCCATGCCTGGGTGATCGATGGCGCGACCGATGTGGCGGACGGGCCGCTGATCGGCAGCGGGACAGGCGCGTATTGGCTGGCGCATCGGGCAAGCGCGCTCTTTGCGGAGAATGCGGTGCGGCATGGTGCCGATCTCCGTGCCCTTGTGCAGGAAACGATCGAGACACTGGCACGCCGCTTCACGCAGGAGCGACTGCGCGTGCCGACCGGGCGGTATGAATGGCCGAGTGCGGCGATGATGTTGCTGCATGCCGGGCGCGAGATGCTTTCGATCGCCAATTTTGCTGATTGCGGGCTGGTGCTGCTTGAGGATGGGGCCGCGACACCCCAAATCTTCGGCATGGCGCACCAGTCGCGCGAGACGGAAGCCATGAGCCGCACGAGCGAGCTTCTTCGCGCGCTCCGGCCCGGTGAGCGGCCTTTCGACAATGGTGATGTGATGGCCTATCTGCGGGCCGCGCGCAGCCGGCAGAACCGGCCTGACGGCTACTGGATTCTCGGCATAGAGCCGGAAGCGGCGCTTCACATGCGGCATTGGAAGGTGCCGCTCGACCGGCCCTATACCGGGCTTCTTTTCAGCGACGGCTTCGGCTCACTCGTTTTCGATTATCACCGGCTTGATGCAGCGACTTTCGTCCGCCGGGCGGCGATGGGTGGGCTTGCGACGATCCTGGCCGAGATACGCCATATCGAGGAAGTGGAGGATCCCGCGGGGCATTTCTGGCCGCGTTTCAAGCGCCATGACGATGCGACGGCACTGCTCTTCCGGGTGGAACCGCGCAGCCGCTGAAAAGCCCGCGCCCCCGCACAATTTTCTCTTTTATTTCAGCGGGTTACGGAGCGCGGGGGAATGCGTTAGAAGTTGCCGGGAGGCGGGCAAACTGCTAAGGTAGAACACGGTAATCGAGAGGGATTCGGAAGCGACCGAATTGCCTCTTTTTCATTCCTTCAGGGAGCTGCGAGAGGCGCGATATACGCCTGCCGCGCAGCCACCCGCAGAGCCAGATAAACCCTTGTCCGATACGCAAGACAACGACAATCCGGGTAACGAACAAGGCCCGGGCGACGATACCGCCATGGATGGCGTGAACGGCGGGGGCACAACGCCGCCAGCCGGTTCCTCATCGGAGGGGCCGCCGCCAGAGCGTGACGTCTCGCCAATTTCCATCGAAGAGGAGATGCGCACCTCCTATCTCGATTACGCGATGAGCGTGATCGTGAGTCGTGCGCTTCCCGATGCACGGGACGGGCTGAAGCCGGTTCATCGCCGCATTCTCTTCTCGATGAATGAGAACGGCTATGACTGGAACAAGCCCTATCGGAAGTCGGCCCGCGTGGTCGGTGATGTGATCGGTAAGTATCACCCGCATGGCGACCAGTCGATCTATGACGCGCTTGTGCGCATGGCGCAGGATTTTTCCATGCGCCTGCCGCTTCTGGACGGGCAGGGCAATTTTGGCTCCGTAGATGGCGATCCGCCCGCCGCGATGCGTTACACCGAAGTGCGCATGGCAAAGGCCGCTCATGCGCTGCTCAAGGACATCGACAAGGATACGATCGATTTCAAGGACAACTATGACGGCTCTGAGAAAGAGCCTGTTGTCCTTCCGGCCGAAGTGCCGAACCTTCTTGTCAATGGCGCGAACGGCATTGCCGTTGGCATGGCCACCAATATTCCGCCCCACAATCTGGGCGAAGTGATCGATGCGTGTATCGCGCTGATCGACAATCCCGATATTTCCATTGAAGAGCTGATCGAGCATGTGCCTGCGCCGGACTTTCCGACAGGTGGCATTATGCTCGGCCGTCAAGGCGCGCGTTCTGCCTATCACACGGGGCGCGGATCGGTCGTGGTGCGGGGTCGCGTCGAAATAGAGGAGATACGCAAGGATCGTCACGCCATCGTCATCACCGAGATTCCCTACCAGGTGAACAAGGCGTCGATGGTGGAGAAGATTGCCGAGCTGGTGCGCGAGAAGCGTATCGAAGGCATTGCCGATCTGCGCGATGAATCCGACCGTAACGGCATGCGTGTGGTGGTGGAACTGCGCCGCGATGCCGTGCCGGATGTGGTGCTGAACCAGCTTTATCGCTTCTCGCCGCTCCAGACGAGTTTCGGATGTAACATGCTCGCGCTCGATCACGGGCGGCCGGAACTGATGAACCTCAAGCAGTTCCTCGAAATCTTTGTCGATTTCCGCGAGGAAGTAATCTCGCGGCGGACGAAATTCGAGCTGAACAAGGCGCGGGACCGCGCGCATGTGCTGGTGGGCCTTGCCATTGCGGTTGCGAATATTGATGAGGTCATCCGCCTTATCCGCACGGCCCCCGACCCTGCAGCGGCGCGCGAAGCGCTGATGGCGCGTGACTGGCCCGCACAAGACATTGCGCCGCTTGTGGCGCTGATCGACGATCCGCGTCACCGGCTTGCCGAAGACGGTACGATCCGTATGTCGGAAGAGCAGGCACGCGCGATCCTTGATCTTCGCCTGCAGCGCCTGACAGCGCTTGGCCGCGATGAAATCGGCGACGAACTGAAGGGGCTTGGCGAGAAGATCGAGGACTATCTCGATATTCTGCGCTCCCGAGAGCGTGTGCTTGGCATCATGCGCGACGAGCTGACGGCAATCAAAAACGAGTTTGCAACGCCGCGCCGGACCGAGCTTGCGGAAGCGGAAGGCGAGTTCGAGGATGAGGACCTTATCCAGCGTGAGGATATGGTCGTCACCGTCAGCCATCACGGTTACATCAAGCGCGTGCCGCTCTCGACCTATCGGGCGCAGCGGCGCGGCGGCAAGGGCCGTTCGGGCATGTCCACAAAGGAAGAGGATTTTGTTACACGCCTCTTCGTGGCGAATACGCATACGCCCGTGCTGTTCTTCTCTTCGACCGGCATGGTTTACAAGCTGAAGGTCTGGCGTCTGCCGCAATCGACGCCGCAGGCGCGCGGCAAGGCCATGATCAACATTCTCCCGCTGCAGCAGGGCGAGTTCATTACCACCGTGATGCCGCTGCCGGAGGATGAAGAGAGCTGGGACGGCCTCCATGTCATGTTCGCAACGCGGAATGGCCATGTGCGCCGGAACAAGCTGTCCGATTTCGTGCAGATCAACCGTAATGGCAAGATTGCCATGAAGTTTGAAGGCGATGATGCGGATGACGCAATCATCGGCGTTCAGATTTGCACTGAGGAAGATGATGTGCTGCTGACCACGGCTGTTGGCCGCTGCATCCGCTTCCCCGTCACTGATGTGCGCGTTTTCTCGGGCCGCAGCTCGACCGGTGTGCGCGGTATCCGCCTTGATGAAGGCGACAGGCTGATCGGCATGAGCATTCTCCGCCATGTGGATGTGACGCCTGCCGAAGCGCGCGCCTATCTGAAACAGGCAGCCGCGATGCGCCGGGCCGCCTCGGGTGACGCGGAAGAGGCAGAGGTCATGGAGATAGAGGACGGCGAAGAGGAAGCGGGAGACGATCTCGCGCTTTCAGCCGAACGCTATGCGGAGCTTGGTGCGCGGGAGCAGTTCGTGCTGACCGTCAGCGAGAGAGGCTTCGGCAAGAGGTCCTCCTCCTACGACTACCGGACTTCCGGGCGCGGCGGCAAGGGCATCATCGCCATGGCCGTCACGCCGCGGAATGGCGAACTCGTTGCCTCCTTCCCGGTGGAAGATGATGACCAGATCATGCTTGTCACCGATCAGGGGCAGCTTATTCGCTGCCCGGTGGATGATGTACGCGCCGCTGGCCGCGCGACGCAGGGCGTCACCATTTTCCGCACGGCCCCGAATGAGCGTGTTGTCTCCGTCGAACGCGTCGAAGACACAGGCGAAGACGAAGAATAAGGCAAAGCAGAAGAGGGCGGCTCATGGCGCGCATCGGTCTTTATTCCGGCACTTTCGATCCGATGACGAATGGCCATCTGGACGTTATCAAGCGGGCGTTGAAACTTGTTGATCATCTGATCGTTGCCATTGGCATCAACGCGACGAAAACGCCGCTTCTCTCGCTTGAGCAGCGGTTTGCGCTGATCGAAAAGGAAGCGGCACCCACGGCAAAGAAGCTTGGTGCGAAGATTTCGACCGTTTCGTTTTCCGGCCTCGTTGTCGATGCGGCGGATGAGCATGGTGCGACGATCATCATTCGGGGTTTGCGGGGCGCGGGTGATTTTGAATACGAGAACCAGATGGTTGGCATGAACCGCATCATGAATCCGAAGGTGGAGACGGTGTTTCTTGCCGCTTCACCTGAGACGCAGTTCATTTCTTCCACTCTTGTTCGTCAGATCGCGAGCATGGGCGGCGATATCACGCCTTTCGTTCCGGCTTCCGTTAAAAAGACCGTTCTGGCCGCCGTGGCGAAGCAGCAAAAGGGCCGCTAGGGCTCGACCAAAGGAGTTTATGACATGCGTGGAATCAAGGGCGCTTTCCTCGCGCTTCTGGCCCTGGTGGGGATTTCGGGAGCGGCGTTTGCGGCAGACCCGGAGAATACGATTTATCTCGACCTGAAAGACGGGCGCGTGGTGATCGAGCTTCTGCCGGATATTGCGCCGGGCCATGCGACGCGCATCAAGGAGCTTTCCCGCGAAGGTTTTTATGATGGCATCATCTTCCATCGCGTGATCCCCGGCTTCATGGCTCAGACGGGCGACCCCACGGGGACGGGTATGGGCGGTTCGTTCAAGCCGGACCTTAAGCGCGAGTTCACCTTCAAGGAAAGCTTCACGCGCGGTTCGGTCGGCATGGCGCGTTCTTCCAACAAGGACAGCGCGAACAGCCAGTTCTTCATCGTGACGGAAGATTCAACCTTTCTGGATGGGGACTACACGCTGTTTGGCCGTGTGACATCGGGCATGGAGTTTGTCGATAACATTGCGCAGGGCGAACCGCCTGCGAACCCGGACAAGATTGTGAAAATGCAGGTGGCGGCGGACGCCGATTGAAGGAATCGAGAAACACATGACAGAAATCAAAGATCCCGAAAACACGCTCATCATGGAAATCCCCCACGGGAAAGTCGTGATCGAGATGCGTCCTGATCTCGCGCCGAAGCATGTGTCGCGGATCAAGGAACTTGCGCGCGAAGGCTTTTATGACGGCGTGGCTTTCCACCGCGTGATCGATGGCTTCATGGCGCAGGGCGGCGACCCTACGGGCACCGGCGCTGGCGGCTCCGGCAAGAAGCTGCCCGCCGAATTTTCCGCCGAGCCGCATGTGCGCGGCGTCTGCTCCATGGCGCGTACGCAGGATCCGAATAGCGCGGACAGCCAGTTCTTCATCTGCTTCGGCGATGCGACCTTTCTGGATCGGCAATACACGGTCTGGGGCAAGGTCATTTCCGGCATGGAAGCTGTGGACAAGATCAAGCGCGGCGAGCCGGTGAGGGAACCGGATCGCATTGTGAGCATGCGCGTGGCAGCGGACGCAACGGCCTGAGCTGTCGGTTCTTGCGAGAAGCGTGATTGCCTGACGATCAGGCGGAGCGTGATGTATGCGCCGCCGGATCGCTCTGCGGAACAAGCCCATGGGGTCGCCCAAAGCGATGCCCGTGGGCTTTGCATTGAAGTGAACGGAGCCTGATGCGCGTTTCCGATTTCGATTTCGAACTGCCGGAAGAACTGATCGCGCTGCGCCCGGCGCGGCCGCGTGATACCGCGCGGATGCTCGTTATCGGGCCGGAGGAAAACGCGCTGGAAGACCGGATCGTGCGTGACCTGCCGGGCTTCCTGCGCGAAGGAGACATGCTGGTCTTCAATGATACGAAGGTGATCCCGGCTCGTCTTTTTGGTGTGCGCCGGCGGGGAGAGGCCGTGGCGCGCATCGAGGTCATGCTGCATATGCGCGTAGGCGCCGATGAGTGGCGTGCCTTTCTGCGGCCTGCAAAGAAGCTCAAGCTCGGCGAGGTGATAGAGTTTGCAGGCGGGTTGTCGGCGCGGGTTGAGGAGAAGGCGGAAGGGGGCGAGGCAGGGCTGCGCTTCTCCTGCGGCGGCGCGGCGCTTGATGCCGCGATAGCATCAGCAGGCGAAATGCCGCTGCCGCCCTATATCGCGCGGAAGCGGGCGGCCGACAGCGATGATCTTGCCGATTATCAGACGCTCCATGCCGCCGAGCCTGGCGCTGTGGCAGCACCAACAGCGGGGCTTCATTTCACGCCGGAGCTGATGACGGCTCTCGAAGCGCGCGGCATCGGCACGACACGTCTCACGCTTCATGTCGGGGCGGGCACGTTTCTTCCCGTCACGGTGGATGAAACCGAGGATCACAAGATGCATGCTGAACGGGGCGAGGTCTCGCCGCAGGAAGCAGCTGCCATCAACGAGGCGCGGGCGCGCGGCGGACGCATCGTTGCGGTGGGCACTACAAGTGCGCGGCTTCTTGAAAGCGCGACAGATGAAGCGGGCATGGTACATCCATTTTCGGATGAGACACGCATCTTCATCACACCCGGCTATCGGTTTCGTGCGGTGGATATATTGATGACGAATTTTCACCTACCGCGTTCGACGCTCTTTATGCTTGTCTCGGCGCTTCGCTCCACCTCGGAAATGAAACGCGCCTATGCCCATGCCATCGCTGAACGCTATCGCTTCTATTCATATGGCGATGCCTGCCTGATCTTCTCCCATGCCAATGGAACGCCTGCATGAGTGCCTTTTCCTTTTCGCTTCACGCTACTGACGGTCGCGCGCGGACGGGCGTTATCTCCACGCCGCGCGGCGACATCCGTACACCTGCTTTCATGCCGGTCGGCACGGCGGCGACGGTGAAGGCGATGTATCCCGAACAGGTGCGTGCCACAGGCGCTGACATTGTGCTTGGCAATACCTATCACCTGATGTTGCGCCCCGGTGCCGAGGAGGTGGCCGCGCTTGGCGGGCTTCACCAATTCATGAACTGGCCGCATCCCATTCTCACCGATAGCGGCGGATTTCAGGTCATGTCCCTGTCGAAACTCCGCAAGATGACGGAGGAGGGCGTTACCTTCCAGTCGCATATTGATGGTTCACGACACATGCTCTCGCCGGAACGAAGCATCGAAATTCAGTGTCTGCTTGGCTCCGACATTCAGATGCAACTCGATGAGTGCACGCCGTTTCCTGCGACGGAGGAACAGGCGCGCGTTTCGATGGAGCTGTCGCTGCGCTGGGCACGCCGCTCGCGGGAGGCTTTCGAAAAGCAGCCGCATCGCAAGGAAGGGATGGCGCTGTTCGGCATCGTGCAGGGCAGCATCTATGAGGCAGAGCGGCTTCGTTCTGCGGCGGGGCTGCGCGAGATCGGTTTTGAAGGCTATGCGGTGGGCGGCCTTGCCGTGGGCGAGGGGCAGGCTGAAATGCTCCGCGTACTCGACTTTACCGTTCCGGCGCTGCCGGAGGATCGCCCCCGCTATCTGATGGGCGTCGGCACGCCGGATGATCTTGTCGAGGCGGTGTCGCGCGGCATCGACATGTTCGATTGCGTGATGCCGACCCGCAATGGCCGCCACGGCCTTGCCTTCACACGCCGGGGCAAGGTGAACCTGAAAAACGCGCGCCACGCAGCAGACCGGCGTCCGCTTGATGAGGAAAGCACTTGCCCGGCGGCACGGGATTATTCGCGCGCCTATCTGCACCATCTGATCAAGTCGGGCGAGATGCTGGGCGCCATGCTGGTGAGCTGGATCAATATTCACTACTACCAGTCTCTGATGGCGGAGATGCGGGCGGCCATTGCGGAAGGACGCTTCGAGGCATTCCGAAGCGCGTTCAAGGCGGCGCAGGCGGCGGGGGACATTGACCCGCTTTGAGCCGAAGAAGGCTCAATCGGAACAATAAGTTGGCTGTGGCAAATCCCGCTGTTGACCCAGTGGAATGTGGCGCTTAAGTTCCGGCCACATTCAGCGGGACGGCTGGTTTCCGTCCTGTTCGGTGGGCCCTTAGCTCAGCGGTAGAGCGGCTGACTTTTAATCAGTAGGTCGATGGTTCGATCCCATCAGGGCTCACCACTTTTTCGCGCGAGACGCGACGAAAGTGATGCTTTCCGAGTAAAATCCGGGCGACGGTATTGGCAATCCGAGATGGATCGTCAGCAGCGTTTCAGCAATCAGCCCCGGTGAACTCATGCCAGAAAATCCAGCGAATCTTCCGCCGCCTTATGAGGGCGGGTGTTCTTGTGGCGCGGTGCGGTTTCGTGCCGAGGCGGCACCTCTCGGCGTTCGCATCTGTCATTGCCGTCTCTGCCAGAAGGCGATGAGCGCGCCCTTTCTGGCGATTGCGAGCTTTCAGAAATCGGCTGTCACGGTCACGGGCGAGACGGCATCATGGCAGTCATCCGGCCGGCTGCGGCGGCATTTCTGTCCGCGCTGCGGCACGCGGCTTACGGTTGAGCCGATCGATGCCGACAGGCTCGGCTTTCCGCTTGCCACGTTTGATAATCCTGCGGCGATTCACCCGGAGATGCATATCTGGGTCTCGGCGCGCTTGCCGTGGGTCTGTCTCGATGACGGGCTTCCGCAATATCTCGAAGCATCGCCTGAGCCTTATCGCGACCCGAAATAGAAAGCGGCGCCCGGAGAACGGGCGCCGCCTTTATTATCAATCGCGATTGACGACCTTCACGACCCTGAGCCAGCGCAGATCGCCGTGACGCGAGGTCCAGCTGATGGTTTCGCCCTCGCGCATACCGAGAAGTGCCACGCCTACGGGCGAGGCAAGCGAAATGCAGCCTTCCGGGATGTCCTTTGCCGGATAGACGAGTTTCAGCTTTTCGGGCCGGCCCTTCATGCCGAACACGAATTCGACCGTGGAATTCACCGTTACGACCTCGCGCGGGAGGTGTGAGAGCGGCATCAGTTTCGCTCGCGACAATTCCTGGTCGAGAAATTCGGACACTTCCGGCAAGACATCGGCAAGCCGCTCCGCAATCTCGGAGAGCTCGTCGAACTGTTCTTCTGCCACGAAGATGGGCGGCAGGTTTTTCGCCTTTGTTTCGTTCGTTTCAGTCGTAGCCATCAGGCTGCCTCCGGTCCTCCGTCGTCGTCCGGCCCTGCATTTTGCGCGCGGGCGGCGGCTTCGGGTTGATGTTCCAGCATTACAATGTCGATGGTGAGCTTGAGGCCATCGAAGGTCTCAGTCACCACCGTTTCTCCCGGCTTGCGGCCGAGAAGGGCAAGTCCCACCGGTGTCAGCACACTCACATACTGGCCGTTATGGGGGACATTCTCGCGACCGATCGTCAGCATACGCCGCTCTATACGGTCACTATCCACGCGGTAGCGAACAGTGCTTCCCAGCGTGATGACATTCGGCGGCATTTCGCTGGTCGGAATGACATGTGCATCAGCGAGCAATCTCGCAATGCGCGAGCGCATCGGGCTCAGCATGTCGAACTGTTCATAGGTTGCGACTTCAAGCCGCCCATAATCATGCAGGCCCAGAATGGGTCTTTCGACAGTGTTTCCAGCCGAAAGCGGAACAGAATAAAGGTGCGGTGAGCTGCGATTGCGCATCGACATGTCGATAGTCCTCATCAAAGCGAAGTGCCATACGGGTTCGCCATCGAGAAATATGCAGGGGGTGAGGTAGGGGTATCCCCGGACGTCGCGCGCAAGAATGCGGCGTCGGCCCGGGGCTAAGAGCCCGCGAGCAACGTTCCGGGAGTCCGAAACTGTCGTGCATTCACATGTCGCATAAGATCAATGTGGCCCTTCTAAAGCCTTTTGTCAAAAGGGGTTTCACAGTTCAGGGCAGGAGTTTGTGGGCCGGGGCGAAATCCCGCAGATTGGTGCGAAAATGGCCGTTTTGTCGTGTGTAAAAGACAAAATGGTACATTCTTGGTAACTATGTCGGGCTACCTTCTTGCGAAATGTCGACGGCGGAGTGCCATGAGATGACAGGACACAGGGAGGAAATCGCGCGACGGCTGAACGAGGCGCGCCTCGCGGCCGGGCTGACCCTCAGGGACATTGCTGACTCGCTGCGGATAAAGCCCGTTTATCTTCAAGCCATTGAGGCCGGGCAGTTTGAGCGCCTTCCGGCGCTGCCCCAGACCATCGGCTTCACGCGCGCCTATGCGAAGCATCTCGATGTGGATATCGAGGCGCCGCTGACGCGCCTCGGGGAAGAAGTGCAGCAGAATATCGAGAGCGTCGAATATGCCTATCCCGAACCGGTCTGGACGGTATCGCCCCGGCGGATCGGTTACACGGTGGCGGGCATGGTCATCGGGGCGGCGGTGCTTGCGTTGTCCCTGTTCGATTTCTCATCGACGCCGGACGAGCCGGTTGTGCTGGCCGCGCCGGACCGTGCTGTTGTCACGCCTCCGCTTGTCGCGCCCCTTGAGATCAAGCCTGCAAGCCCCGTTCTCCCGCGCGCTGCAACCGCACCCATAACGGCAGATCTCGCACTACAGCTATTGGCCGGAACTTCGGAAGTGGCGGAGGTGCCTGCCGAGGTGGAAGTGGCCGCTGCGCCTGTGGTGGAAACGCCCGCGGTGGAAACACCGGCGGGTCAGCGTTTTGTCACTGCCCATGTCTATATGCGTGCGCAGCCGGCCAATGCCGGAGCGGTGCTGGACGTGTTGCAGCCCTGCGAACCGCTGGTTCTTCAGAATGAGGATGGCGGCGAGCCCTGGCTGAATGTCACCCGGGCGGATGGACGGTCTGGATGGGTTTACCGCAACTATGTGAGCGGCAATAAACCGGCATCCTGTTCGTAAGTCGGAGCCTATTCCGTCACGTCGTTGAACGTGCCGCTCTCGGGATCATAGATCGAGAGAATTCCCGTGCCGATTCCGTAGAACCAGCCATGCAGGCGCAACGTGCCTTCTTCCTCCCGTCTGCGGATGAAGGGGAAGGTGCGGAGACGGTCGAGCGAATCGATCACCGCTTCCTGTTCGAGAAGGCGCAGCGTTTTTGTGCGATCCGCCGTGCCATGCTTTGCCACCACACGCTCGGCGACGGGTTTCACGAGTGAAATCCATTTGGGGATGAAGTCGCCGGGGGCGGCCTTGCCGCAGCAGGTGTTGTAGAGCGCCTCCATGCCGCCGCAGGCAGCGTGGCCCATCACGATGATGTTCTTGATCCCCAGTACCTTGACGCCAAATTCCAGCGCGGCGCTTGTGCCGTGGTGGCGGTCATCCGGCTCATAGGGCGGAACGATATTCGCGACGTTACGGACGACAAAGAGACCGCCGGGATCGGCCTGGAAAACCATCGCCGGATCAGCCCGGCTGTCACAACAGGCGATGATGAGCGCCTTGGGCTTCTGAGGTGTCGCGGCCAGCGCGCGATACCGCTCTTCATTCTGCTTGTAGGTGCCCTGGCGGAAAGACCGATAACCGGCAATCAGACTGTCTATGTCATCCATCCGCGCTGTCTCCATTGCCAGTTTTCCTGGCGCTTACATACACAAAGCAGGGCTTTGCGTAAAAGCGATTGATGAGCGTGTGCTGCTCATTTTGAAATCAGTTGCACAAGGAATGCTCATTTACTCACACCGATGACCGCTAAGACGCGTTGATGTGCGCGGATTCCGCAGAAGGCGCGGAACCTGCAAGGCGGTTTTCCGCAGGAGGTACAGGCGTGCTGTGCCTCCAAATCAGAAGACGGGGATTGAGAATGCCGGTTGTCGAACAGTTGGGGAGCTTTTCGCTGGAGATGCAGACCATCATTGGCGGGCTGACGCTGCTGGGTGTTGTCCTGATCGGGGCGTGGCTCTCCAGATACGGTATGAAGAAGCGGGAAGCGGAAGAGGACGCAAAGGAACTGAGGGCGCTGCTCGACAGGGCGGTGAGCGCGCTGGAAGAACGGAAAAACAGGGACCGGAAGGCGGCCCTGTCAATCCGGCACAAGCCCGTGAACCGGGCGGTTGTCCACAAGAATTCTGGAGTCAAAAAGGCTGGCCGGATGGGAGAAGGCCGCGCTTTCGGTCCCCGGTGCTGAGCTTTCATCACGACGTCTGTTTTAGAGCCAAATGGAGCTTGCAAAGGCGCCCCTCGCACTTTAAATCACAGGCACTAAACGGGATTACAACCTAAATTCCCGTTTTTATATGTGATTTATAGAGGGGTGCCTTACGGCTCCCGCAGGAAGGCTCTTATGGACCGTCTGGATCAGCTCGAAAGCCAGAGCATTTTCATCTTCCGGGAAGCGTTCAACCGCATCGAGAACATCGCGATGCTGTGGTCGCTCGGGAAGGATTCCAACGTGATGATCTGGCTGGCGCGAAAAGCGTTCTTCGGCCATGTGCCTTTCCCGGTCATGCATGTTGATACCGAGAAGAAGTTTCCGGAAATGTACGAGTTCCGGGATCGGTATGCGGCCGAATGGGGGCTGAACTTCATCCGCGAACTGTGCCCGCCGATTGATGCGGTTGACGAGACGCTGCCGCCTGCGGCGCGCTCTGCCGCGCGCAAGACGGAAGGTCTCAAGGATGCGCTGAAGAAGCACAAGTTCAACGCGCTTTTCGCAGGCATTCGCCGCGACGAGGAAGCGACCCGCGCAAAAGAGCGCGTGTTCAGCCCGCGCGGTACGACCGGCCAGTGGGACTTCCGCGATCAGCCGCCGGAATTCTGGGACCAGTTCAAGACGGATTTCCCGCCTGGCACGCATATCCGCGTTCACCCGCTGCTGCACTGGACGGAAATCGACATCTGGCTCTACACGCTGCGCGAGCAGATCCCGACCATTCCGCTCTATTTCTCGAAGGACGGAAAGCGCTATCGCTCGCTGGGTGACAAGGACATAACCTTTCCGGTGGCAAGCAACGCCAGCACCATCGAAGAAATCATCGAGGAATTGCGGACGACGAAAGTTGCCGAGCGTTCCGGGCGTGCCATGGACCACGAAGCGGAAGACGCATTCGAACGTCTCCGCGCCGACGGCTATCTCTAAGGAATAAAAGTCATGTCCGAAGCCTCAGAAGCCAAGGTTAAACTTGCCGTCGTGAATGAGAACCCGGCGCCTGCGCGCGACCTGCTGCGCATCGTGATTGTCGGTCACGTCGATCACGGAAAATCCACTCTGGTGGGCCGTCTTTTCCATGACACGGGGTCGCTCCCCGAAGGGAAGTATGAAGCCATCAAGGCCGTGTGCGAAAAGCGCGGCGTCCCGTTTGAATGGGCGTTTCTCATGGACGCGCTTCAGGCGGAGCGCGATCAGGGTATCACCATTGATACGAGCCAGATCTGGTTCAAGACGGATGCCCGCGACTACACGATCATCGACGCGCCGGGGCACAAGGAATTTCTGAAGAACATGATCACGGGTGCCGCGCAGTCCGATGCGGCGCTGCTGATCATCGACGCTGGCGAAGGTGTGCGCGAGCAATCGCGTCGTCACGGCTATCTGCTGCATCTTCTCGGTATTCGCCAGATCGCTGTTGCCGTGAACAAGATGGACCTGATCGGCTACGACAAGGCGAAGTTCGACGCCATCGAAGCGGAGTATCGCGACTATCTCACCTCAATCGGCGTGACACCGACCTTTGTTATTCCTGTTTCGGCGCGTGAAGGTGACAATATCGTTACGCCGTCCGGCGCGATGGACTGGTACACGGGCCCGACCGTTGTGAAGGCGCTCGACAGCTTCATGCCGACCGCCTCGCCGGTGGACCGGCCGCTGCGCTTCCCCGTGCAGGATGTTTACAAGTTCGACCATCGCCGCATCATTGCGGGCCGCATCGAGGAAGGCCGGATCGCGGTGGGTGACGAGATCATCTTCTCGCCCTCCAACAAGACGGCGCGTGTGGCAAGCATCGAGGCGTGGTCAGCCATTCCCGGCAAGCCGCTGCCAACCGAAGGCGAAGCGGGCGAGTCCATCGGCATCACGCTTGATGAGCAGATTTTCGTCGAGCGCGGTGAGGTCATCAGCCATATTGAACATGCACCGATCGAGACGGATGTGTTCCGCGCCCGCGTCTTCTGGCTTGGTCAGGAGCCGATGGTCAAAGGTCGCAGCTATCGTATGAAGCTCGGCACGATGGAGGCGCCGGTTACGGTGCAGTCCATCGAAAGCATCATCGATACGACAGATCTTTCGAGCAATTCTTCGGAGCAGGTAGAGCGCAACCAGGTGGCGGAAATCATTCTCCGCTCACGTCGCATGCTGGCGCTGGATGAGTTCAACAACGCGCCGAAGACGGGCCGCTTCGTGCTGATCGACAAGTACGATATTGCCGGCGGCGGCATCATCTCCATGGAGGGATATGCCAACCAGCGTGACCTTATCACGGCGCGTTCCACGAATATCACCCGTGTCGAACATGGCGTGACGCGCGAGGAACGCAGCTTCCGCAATGGTCACAAGGGCGGTGTGCTGTGGCTGACCGGTCTTTCGGGTGCGGGCAAGTCCACGGTCGCCATTGCGCTTGAGAAGAAGCTGTTTGAGAAGGGCTACAACGTTTTCGTGCTGGATGGCGACAATGTGCGCCACGGCCTCAACGCCAATCTGAGTTTCTCGCCGGAAGATCGTGCGGAAAATATCCGGCGTGTGGGTGAAGTGGCGGCGCTCTTCGCGCGGGCGGGGATGGTGGCCATTACCTCCTTCATTTCGCCTTATCGCTCGGATCGTGACCGTGCGCGACAGGCGCTGGAGAACGGGGATTTCCACGAAATCTACGTCAAAGCGGATGTTGCTACCTGCGAGGCGCGCGATCCCAAGGGCCTCTACAAGAAGGCCCGGGCGGGCGAAATCAAGGAATTCACCGGTATTTCCGCACCCTATGAAGAGCCGGAGAACCCGGAACTGACGATTGATACGTCGGCGCTCTCGATTGAGGAGTCGGTCGAAAAACTCGTCAACTATGTGGAGATGAAGTTCAAGGTATAACTCTGGTCGGAAATGATTCCCGACGAGGGTTGGCATGAGCGTTCTGGTTACCGGCGGGGCTGGCTATATTGGCAGCCATGCCGTGATTGATCTTCTCCGGGCGGGCGAAGAGGTTGTCGTGATCGATGACCTCTCGACCGGCTTTGACTGGGCGGTTCAGGAAGCGGCGAGCTTCCATCAGGGCGATATTGCGGATGAGGCGCTTGTCAGCCGTCTGCTCAAGGATCACGGCGTTGAAGCGGTGATCCATTTTGCCGGCTCCATCGTCGTGCCGGAATCCGTCGAGAACCCTCTCAAATATTATCTGAATAACACAGCCAAATCGCGCAGCCTGATCGAAACCTGCGTAAAGGCGGGCGTGAAGCATTTCATCTTCTCCTCGACCGCCGCTGTGTACGGCATGGTGGGCAATGCGCCGGTGAGCGAGGATGCGCAGCTTGCGCCCATGTCGCCCTATGGCCGCTCCAAGCTGATGACGGAATGGATGTTGGCCGATGTGGCGGCGGCGCATGACATGACCTTTGCCGCGCTGCGCTATTTCAATGTGGCGGGCGGCGACCCGGAGGGTCGGGTTGGGCAGTCCACGGCCAATGCGACCCATCTCATCAAGGTGGCCTGCCAGACGGCGCTCGGGCAGCGGCCCTATATCGAGATCTATGGTGATGATTATCCGACGCCGGATGGCACCTGTATCCGGGACTACATCCATGTGAGCGATCTCGTGGCCGCGCATACGGCGGCGCTGGGGCATCTTCGCAAGGGCGGGGAGAGCTTCATCGCCAATTGCGGCTATGGTCACGGCTTTTCGGTGCGCGACGTTCTGGGCGCGGTGGAGCGGGCAGCCGGGCGTGGCTTTGAAATCCGGCAGGCGCCGCGCCGGGCGGGTGATCCGGCCTCTATCGTGTCCAATCCGGCGCTGATCAAAAGGACGCTCGGCTGGGAGCCAGCCTTTGACAATCTCGATACGATTGTCGCTCATGCCCTGGCCTGGGAGCGGCGTCTGGCGGAGCGAAACCGCTAGGGTGTGCCTCTACCCGTTCGTAAGGGTTTTGGGGCAACATAATGAAATATAAGTTCATTTCTCCATACAATGGCGCCGAGGCACATTGCGCAGCGCTGGGGAGCTGTTTCGGAGCCGGATTGCAACGATGACATCAGCCATGCTTACCACGGTCATTCTGGCGGCAGGCAAGGGAACGCGGATGAAGTCGCGCCTGCCCAAAGTCCTGCATCAGATTGCGGGACGGTCGATGCTGGGCCATGTACTGGCGGCGACTGGAGACCTTGGCAGTGATGCGAGCCTGCTCGTCGTCGGTCCCGGTATGGATGAAGTCTCCGCCCATGCAAAAGGCGTTCGCCCGGATCTGGTCACAGTCATTCAGGAAAACCAGCTTGGCACGGGCGATGCCGTGCGAGCGGCGGCCGCGCAGATTCCGTCCGGCGATGGCGTGGTGCTTGTCGTCTTTGGCGACACGCCGCTTGTGCGCACGGAGACGCTGGCGGACATGGTGGCCCGCTGTCGTGACGAAAGCGACATTGTGATCCTCGGATTCGAGGCCGCGGACCCTACCGGCTATGGCCGCATCGTGACAGCCGGTGCCAATGTTCTGCGCATTGTGGAACACAAGGATGCGAGCGAGGAAGAACGCGCGATCCGGCTTTGTTTTGGCGGGCCGATGGCCATTCGCGCAGCGCATCTGGCGTCACTGCTTGCGAAGCTCAGAAATGACAATGCTCAGGGCGAGTTTTATCTCACCGACGTCGTCGCGCACGGGCGCGCGGTGGGCCTGAGCTGCAGCGCGGTTCTCTGCCCGGAGAGTGACATTCAGGGCGTGAACAGCCGCGCCGATCTTGCTTCCGCCGAAGCCGTGATGCAGAAGCGATTGCGGGCGGCGGCGATGGCGGGCGGCGTGACCTTTCTCGACCCCGACACGGTCTATCTCAGCCATGACACGGTTTTCGGCGAGGATGTAACGGTCGGGCAGAATGTGGTCTTTGCGCCCGGTTGCCGCATTGCGCGGGGCGCGACCATCAAGGCTTTCTCGCATCTTGAAGGGGCAGAAATCGGTGAGGGGGCAGAGATCGGTCCCTTTGCGCGCATTCGTCCCGGATCGAGCATTGGCCGCAAGGCGCGGATTGGCAATTTCGTCGAGACAAAGAAGGCGAAGATCGAGGACGGTGCCAAGGTCAATCACCTCTCCTATATCGGTGATGCGCGGGTGGGCGAGGGCGCCAATGTCGGTGCAGGCACGATCACCTGTAACTATGACGGCTTCAACAAGTTCTTCACCGATATTGGGGCGGGCGCGTTTATCGGCTCCAACTCGTCGCTTGTTGCGCCGGTGACGATTGGTGACGGTGCCTATATCGGCTCGGGCAGTGTCGTCACGCGGAATGTGTCGCCGGATGCGCTGGCCGTTGCGCGCGGCAAACAATTTGAAAAGCCCGGTTGGGCATCCAGCTTCCGCAGCAAGAATGCGGCAGCCAAGAAATCCTCAGGTGATTAAGTATGTGCGGTATCGTCGGCATCATTGGCAGCGAGCCTGTTGCGCCCGTTATTCTGGAAGCGCTGAAGCGGCTGGAATATCGCGGCTATGACAGCGCGGGTATTGCCACGCTTCACAAGGGCGAGATTGATCGCCGCCGCGCGGAAGGCAAGCTCTTCAATCTGGAAAAGCTGATCGATGAAATCCCGCTCGACGGCAAGATCGGTATCGGCCATACGCGCTGGGCAACGCATGGCGCGCCGACGGAACGCAATGCCCATCCCCATGCTACCGACCGTGTTGCCATTGTGCATAACGGGATCATCGAAAATTTCCGCGAGTTGCGCGAAAGAATGGTGGCGGCGGGTTCCGTTTTCGTGACGGAGACAGACAGCGAGGTGATCGCCCATCTCGTCACCCATTATCTGGACAAGGGGCTTGAGCCGCGCGAGGCCGCTGAAACCGCGATCAAGGAGCTTGAAGGAGCTTTTGCGCTCGGCATCATTTTCCGTGGCCATGAAGATCTGATGATCGGTGCGCGGCGGGGCAGCCCGCTTGCGGTGGGCTATGGTGACGGAGCCATGTATCTCGGCTCTGATGCCTTTGCGCTCGCGCCGATGACGAACCGCGTCGCCTTTCTGGAAGAAGGGGATCGTGTCGAGATCACGCGCGATGGCGCGGTGATCCATGATGCGGACGGCAATATCGTCAAGCGCCCGGTCAAGATCACCGATGTTTCCGCCGCCATGGTGGACAAGGGCAATCACCGGCATTTCATGGCGAAGGAAATCTTCGAACAGCCGGAAGTGATCGGCCATACGCTGTCGGAATATCTCGACCCGCTGAATGAGAGTTTCCGCGATATCGCGCTGCCGGTCGATCTCGCTTCGGTGCCGCGCATCACTATCGTTGCCTGTGGCACCGCCTATTTCGCAGGGCTTGTGGCGAAATACTGGTTCGAGCGTTATGCGCGTGTGTCGGTGGAGGTCGATATCGCCTCCGAGTTCCGCTACCGCGAGGCGGCGCTGCCGGAGGGCGGGCTTGCGATCTTCATTTCCCAGTCCGGCGAAACGGCGGACACGCTTGCGGCGCTCCATTATTGCCGTGAGCAGGGACAGAAAATCCTGTCCGTCGTCAATGTGACGGAATCGTCCATCGCGCGTGCTTCCGACGCGGTCCTGCCGACCTATGCCGGACCGGAAATCGGTGTTGCCTCGACCAAGGCTTTCACCTGCCAGCTCGCAACGCTTGCAGTGCTTGCCGTGCGCGCGGGCCTTGCGCGTGGCACCATCACGCGGGATGAGGAAATCAATCTCGTTCGCACGCTGATGGAAGTGCCGCGCCATGTCGTCGATGCTCTGGCGTTTGACGAGAATATTCAGGCGCTGAGCGTGGAACTCTCCAAGGCGCGGGACGTGCTTTATCTCGGCCGTGGCTTCAACTATCCGATCGCCCTTGAAGGTGCGCTGAAGCTCAAGGAAATTTCCTACATTCACGCCGAAGGCTATGCGGCGGGGGAACTGAAGCACGGGCCGATTGCCCTGATCGATGAGAGCGTGCCCGTTGTCGTAATCTCGCCGGTCGATCCGCTTTTTGAAAAGACCATCTCCAACATGCAGGAGGTGATCGCGCGGGGTGGCAATGTTCTGCTGATTGCAGACAAGGAAGGCATCGCCCGCGCGGGCGAGGGGCTGTGGGCCACCATCGAAGTGCCTGCGGTTCACCCGCTCATTGCGCCCATCGTGAATGTGATCCCGGTGCAGCTTCTCGCCTATCACACGGCCGTTTCGAAGGGTACGGATGTGGACCAGCCGCGCAACCTCGCCAAGTCGGTGACAGTGGAGTAGGGCGATTCGTTCATTCCGTCAGGCATTGCCTGTCGCCGCCTCTGGATAACCCATTGATATAGTTTGTGTTTTCGGCACGCCGAAAGCTGCGACCTTCCGCATGGTAAATTATTCCGGATTTACCGCTGTCGCGTTTCGAGGAGGGCCGGTCGATGCGGCAAAAGATGCGGGGGATGATCTCCAGTGCGAAGCGGCTGGTGGCAATTGGTGCCATGGTCGCCATGTTTGCCGGTGTGACGATGAGCATGCCGCAGGCAGGGGCGGGGACGTCTGAAAGCGAAGCCGCCGCTCTGATGCGTGCAGGGGCAGACGCGATTGAACACGGCCAGTATCAAAAGGCCGTTGCCGATTTTTCCAATGCGCTCGATAGCAGCGGGCTTGCGCCTGAGGGCCGCGCGCTTGCCTATCACCATCGCGGTGTCGCCTTTCAGAAGATCGGCGAGCAGGATGCGGCTATTGCCGATTACACGCGTGCGATCGAGGCACGGAGCCTGTCCGGCGATGTGCTGGCGCGGACGCATTACAATCGCGGCATTTCCTATGGCCGGACCGGGCAGGAACAAGCGGCAGAGCGCGACTATCTAAGAGCGATAGAGCTTTCACCGCGCTATGCAGCGGCGCATCACAACCTTGCCAATCTGCTGCGGCAGCGCGGCCAGCTTGATGACGCGATCTCGCATTATTCCGCAGCCATTGACGAGATGCGCGGGCGCGACAGGCGTTTGCCGCTCTATGGCCGCGCGCTTTCCTTCGAGCAAAAGGGCGATGTTGCACGGGCGAGCGCGGATCTGCGTCAGGCGCTCGCCGTGGATCCGGAGTTTGAGCAGGCTTCGGCGCGGCTTGCCGAGCTTGAAGCAGGGGCGGGCGGAGAGGTGGTCACGACCACAAAAGTGCTGCCATCGACCATCATGCCTTTTCAGGCCGCATCATCCGGCCACGAGGGCGCGCAGATCATCCGCATTTCGAGCATTGGCGGCTGGCGCACAACGGCAACCCGCTTCCCACAGGAAGAGGCGCCAGTGGCCATGGCGGATGCTGCTTCTGCGAATGATGAGATCATCACCGGCTCGCTTCGTCCCTCCGACGATATTCCGTCGGCTCCGGTGGCTGCTCCGTCTCAACCCCTGACGCTCGCAAAAGCCGAGGCAAAGCCCGCTCCTGCTGCGGCGGCTGCCGCGCGCTACCGGGTGCAGCTTGGTGCCTTCCGCGAGGAGGCGTTGGCGCTGCGGGCATGGGATGAGGTGTCAAGCACTGCGCTTCCGGTTCTGGGCGGGACGGGTCATGCGATCCAGCGGGCGGACCTTGGCGACAAGGGCGTTTTCTACCGGTTGCAGGCTGGTGCCTTCTCGAAAATTGGCGACGCAAAATCGGCCTGCAAGGCACTGGAACAGCGCAAGATTGCCTGCTTTGTCGTCGAAAGCCCCGATTTGACGTAGCGGTCTGTTGGCGCTCCCGGTGCGGCTTTTCTGATGGTTGTCGGGCTGCACCCATCCCCGGTAGAGTCACACCAACAATAACCCGAATTTCGGAAAGGGAGACGTATGGCCCAGCAAGCAGTGGGGCTTACAGCCTTTGGCGGATATATTCCGCGGCTCAGGTTGCAACGCAAAGCCGTGACGCAGGCGAATGCCTGGGTTGCACCGAACTTCCTCGGCAAGGGGAAGGGCGAGCGGTCCATGGCGAATTGGGACGAAGATGCGATCACCATGGCGGTGGAAGCCGCGCGTGATCTTCTCGGCCCGGATGACGACCGCAGCCATGTGGACGCGCTCTATTTCGGCTCGACCACCATGCCTTTCAAGGATCGCCTCAACAGCGGCATTATCGCGGCCGCGCTGACGCTTGAAGAAAGCGTGCGTGCGATTGACGTGGCCTCGACGCAGCGCGCGGGCACATCCGCGCTGATGCAGGCGCTTTCGGCGGTGAAGGCGGGCGAGGCGAAGCATGCGCTTGTGCTCGCATCCGATCGTCGCAAGACGAAGGCTGTCACTTCGCAGGAACTCGATTTCGGTGATGGTGCAGCGGCGGTGTCGGTTGGCACGGAAAACGTCATCGCGACCTATCTCGGTGGCGCGAGCCTGACGATCGACTTCGTGGACCATTTCCGCGGCGACACGGAAGAGTTCGATTACAACTGGGAAGAACGCTGGATTCGCGACGAAGGCTTTTCGAAGATCGTTCCGAAGGCCGTGAAGGCCGCGCTCGAAAACTCCGGCGTGGCGGCGAGCGATATCAAGCATTTCGTTCTTCCATGCGTCTTTGGCGACAAGTTTGCGCAGCAGCTCGCCAAGCGTTCCGGCATTGCGCCTGAAGCCGCGCGCGACACGCTTGCCGCGAATTGCGGTGAGACGGGTGCAGCCCATTCGCTCGTCATGCTGGTTCATACGCTCCAGACGGAAGCGAAGCCCGGCGACAAGGTGATGGTGCTTCATTTCGGCGGCGGTTGTGACGCGCTTGTCTTTGAAGTGACAGACAAGCTTGCAAGCCAGGCCTCGAAGCGCGGCATTGTCGGCTCGCTCAAGAACCGCGTCGAGGAAACGAACTACATGAAGTTCCTCACTTTCAACGGCTTGATCGAGTGGGAAAAGGGTATGCGCGCCGAGCAGGACAAGAAGACTGCTCTCACCACGCTCTATCGCAATGAAGATATGCTGATGGGGCTTGTTGGCGGCCGCTGCACGGAGACGGGCGTTGTCCAGTTCCCACGTTCGCGCATTTCGGTCAATCCGAACAACCACACGGTTGATACGCAGGAGCCTTACAAGTTTGCGGAGCGGAAGGCGAAGATCCTTTCCTGGTCCGCTGACTTCCTGTCCTTCAGCATGAACCCACCGAACCATTACGGCATGGTCGTGTTCGATGAAGGCGGACGGATCATGATGGATTTCACGGATGTGGAGCAGGGCACGGTCGATTCCGGCATGGAAGTGAAGCTCGTTTTCCGCATCAAGGAATTTGACGAGAAGCGCGGCTTCCGCCGCTATTTCTGGAAGGCGGTGCCGATCACTTCCAGCACAGCAGCATCACAAACGGGCCAGGCGGCCGAATAGGGAGAAACGGACATGGCGGCAGGTATCAAGGACAAGGTCGCGATCCTCGGCATGGGGTGCTCGAAGTTCGGCGAGCGCTGGGATGTTGGCCCGGAAGAACTGATGGTGGAAGCCTATCTCGAGGCCATGCAGGATGCAGGCATTGAGCCGACGCAGCTCGATGCGGCGTGGTTCTCCACCCATATTGATGAGATCGGCACGGGCAAGGGGGGCACGCCGCTTTCGCTCGCGCTGCGTCTCCCGAACATTGCGGTGACGCGCGTTGAAAATTTCTGCGCCAGCGGCTCCGAGGCGCTTCGTGGTGCGGTTTATGCCGTGGCCTCGGGCGCGGCGGATATTGCGCTCGCGGTCGGTGTCGAGAAGCTCAAGGATACGGGCTATGGCGGTCTGCCGGTCGGCAATATGGGTACGCTCAACCCGCAGTGGTCGCCCTCTGGCTCCGCGCCCGGCAATTTTGCGCAGCTTGCTTCCGCCTATCGGGCGAAGCATGGCGTGAACAAGGAAGACCTCAAGCGCGCCATTGCCCATGTGTCGGTGAAGAGCCATGCGAATGGCTCCAAGAACCCGAAGGCGCATCTGCGCAATGTGGTCACCGAAGAGCAGGTGCTGAATGCGCCGATGATTGCCGAGCCGCTCGGCCTCTTCGATTGCTGCGGCGTGTCGGACGGCGCGGCGGCGGCTATCGTGACGACGCCGGAAATCGCCAGGGCGATGGGCAAGAAGGACATCGTGACGGTGAAGGCGATGCAGCTTTCCGTTTCGAACGGCCTTGAGGCGCAGCACAATAGCTGGGATGGCAGCTATTTCCACACGGCCCGCATTGCCGCGAAGAAGGCTTACAAGGAAGCCGGCATCGACAATCCCCGCGAGCAGGTGAGCATGATCGAGGTGCATGACTGCTTCTCGATCACCGAGCTTGTGACCATGGAAGACCTGTTCATCTCGCCTGAAGGCGGTGCGGTGAAGGATGTGATGGACGGCTTCTATGATGCCGATGGCAAGGTGCCCTGCCAGATCGATGGCGGCCTCAAGTGCTTTGGCCACCCCATCGGTGCTTCCGGTCTGCGCATGGCCTATGAGATGTATCTCCAGCTCACGGGCCGGGCGGGCGAGCGCCAGCTTCCCAACCCGAAGATCGGCATGACGCACAATCTCGGCGGCGCACCGTCTCAGAATGTCTGCTCGGTGACGATCGTCGGCGCCTATGGGGCGTGAATAGCCTGAAAAGAAACGTGAGGAAGAAGGCCGGGACTGTGTTCCCGGCCTTTTTTATGCCTTTCTTCTCTCCTTAACATCGCCATCTCGAAGCCGGGCGAACGCCCCGGCTTTCCTGTGTTTTGACCAGTTACCGGGACCGGGGCCCTGCGCGAAAATTGCTGTTCAATTCTCCGGTTTTCATCTTCATCTTTCTGCCGCTGACCGCGCTTACCTGCTTTGCCATCCGGACGGCATTCGGGCGTGAGGCGAGTATCGGCTTCATCGTTGTCGCCTCTCTTTTCTTCTATGGCTGGTGGAATCCGGTCTATCTGCCCCTGCTGATCGGCATCACGATTTTCAACTATGTGGTGGCAAAGGCGATCAGTGCAGAGAGGATAAAGCCGGGAGGCGGCTATGCGACCCATCTGACCGTCTTCGGCATCAGCATCGATCTCATCTCGCTCGGCTTCTTCAAATACACCGACTTTCTTATCGGCACGTCGAATGCGCTGCTCGATACAGAGTTTCCGCTTCAGCACATCATTCTGCCGCTGGCGATTTCCTTTTTCACCTTTCAGAAAATTGCCTATCTCGCCGACACGCGGGCAGGAAAGGTGGAGCGGCATAATTTTCTCGAGTTTTCCTTTTTCGTGATGTTTTTCCCGCAGCTCATTGCGGGGCCGATTGTCCACCACAAGGAAATCTTTCCGCAGACGAAGCAGAAGCGTACCTTCGGCTTTGACCGGATGAATGTGGCCATCGGGCTTACCATCTTCCTTATCGGGCTCTTCAAGAAGGTGGTACTGGCAGACAATGTGGCGATGGTTGCGACGCCTGTTTTCAGCAAAGCAGCGAGCGGCGCGGATATCGGCTTCTTCGACGCCTGGGAGGGGATGCTCGCCTATACGTTCCAGCTCTATTTCGACTTCTCCGGCTATTCCGACATGGCCATTGGCGTGGCGCGGATTTTCGGGATCAAGCTGCCGCTCAATTTCCACTCGCCCTATCAGGCGCTCAATATCAGCGATTTCTGGCGGCGCTGGCATATGACGCTGTCGCGCTTTCTGCGCGACTATCTCTACATCTCGCTCGGCGGCAACAGGCGCGGCAAGCTGCGGCGCTATGCGAACCTCTTCATCACCATGGCGCTTGGTGGTCTCTGGCATGGGCCTGCATGGACCTTCATGCTCTGGGGGGCAGCGCATGGGTTGATGCTCATCATCAATCATGGCTGGCAGGCGCTCCCCGTTCGCCGGATCAACACATGGTGGTCGCGCGGCTTTGCGCGCTCGTTCACCTTCCTTTGTGTGGCGCTTGCCTGGGTTCTCTTCCGCGCTGCTGATCTTGATGCGGCCATGGCGATCTACCGCGGGCTGATTGCCGTACCCGATATGCCGGATATGGCGCGGCTTGCAGAAGATTTCGGCTGGCTCGCTTTCTGGATGGGGATTGTATGGTTCTGGCCGAACACGCAGCAATGGCTTGCCATGGTGCGGCCCGCCTTCAACTACAAATGGGCTGATCGCAAGGCTGACTCGCTGCTGCTGCCGGTGGACGGCACGCGGTTTCAGCGGCTTGTTCTCTGGCGGCCGAGCAAGCGCGTTGCGGTGGGTGTCGGGCTGCTGGCGGCAGCGTCATTCCTCAGCCTGCAACGCGTCAGCGAATTTCTGTATTTCCAGTTCTGAGCAGATATGCCGATGACCATGAGCAGATATATTCGCGGCTATCTCGCAGCACTTGCAGCAACGGTGCTTGCCTGCGTGGCGGCTGTGTTTGCCGTCAACGCGGCAGTTGACCCGATGTGGTATTTCGGCGGCAACAGGCTTGGCTCGATCAACTATGCGTTCAACGAGCGATTGAGCAAACTCAACCTGTTTCTCGACCGATCCGAAAATTATGACTGCGTGATCTTCGGCGACAGCCGGGTAACGCTTCTGCCGGAGCAAGTGATCGAAGGCTATCGCTGTTTCAACTTTGCCTTTTCGGCGGGAAAGGCGGAGGAGGCGGTTGCCTATGCGCGCTACATCAAAGATCGAGGTTTCGCGCCGCGCCTCGTCATCATGGGAGTGCCCGCGGCGGCCTTTCGCGCCAGGATCGGCAGCACGAATATTCCCGACTTCATTCGCAGCGGTGACGATCCCAAACCGGCGCTGCTGACCTATCTTTCCTTCGATGCACTTTCCATGTCGTGGCGTACGCTTTTTGGGACGTCGCCGCTTGACCGCGTCTATACGCCGGATTTCGAGTGCCGTATCGCACCGGGGGCGCCGGTTTATGATCCGGCAAAGCCGGTTCCGGACATGATGGCCGGGCGCTTCACCGCGACCGAGCGCGTGTCCTTCTACGAGGAGATGCGGGAAATCTTTCCGCAGGCGGAGCTTGTGGGCTATGTGCCGCCCATCTCAGCCTGGGCGATTGATGCCTATGACGAGGCGGGATGGCTTCCGGACTATGTGAGGGCGATTCACACGGCGGCAGCGAAGTTCGACAAATTCCGGGACTTCGGCATTCCCTCTGCGCTTACCATCAATGTCGATAATACCTATGACGGGACACATTATTCCGAACCTGCCAACCGCGTGATTGCAGAAGCACTGCTGACGCCGGGCAAGGGCGAGGCGCTTGATCTCAAGGAAATGACAGTCGAGGAAGTTCTTGCGAGCTACCGGCAACGTTTGGCGCAATATCGCGTCGTGCTTGACAGCAACTAGCTGGCGGTGTGCGCGAGTCCGGGACTGGCCGAGATGGCCGTTGCGGGTGCGACGATGACGAAGAGCTGATCGATCTCCTCACCGGAGGCGCGGATCGGAAATACGCCGCGATGCACGATCATGAACTCCCGCGACTTGATCGGGAGAGTTGTCGTGGAAATGATCGGCTGTCTGTTTTCAAGGACGCGGGCAAATTCTTGCCGGCGGATTTCATATCCTTCCTGCGTCATGCACTCGCCAAGCATCTTGCCCGTATAGTCCACGCCGAAGATTTCCGTGCAGCCGGTTCCCGCCAGGCGATATCGATATTCCGTCGCCGTCTCGAAGCGGAGGATCTCCAGCACCAGCATCCAGGGCAGGATGGAGGTGATCTCACCGGGATTGATGCTGCTGCGGGCAGGCACTTTACCCGCCAGCTCCCGCTCACGCCAATAGGTCGCGAAGGCACGCACAGGGTGGTGGTGACCAAGCGTAGCGACATCAATTTCGCAGTGAGACTGAGTATTGGCAATCACGTAAGCACCGGGAACTCGAATACAAGAGTTCCCGGATTTTAGGGCGTATCGCTTACCAAATAGTCACTGGGTTCTACGAGTTTGCCTTGTGTTTTTCTTCAAGCGCCCGCAGATACCCTGAGTATTTAGGCTGGTCGATGGCGAGTTTCGTCAGGGTGACATCCCAGAGATGATCGACAAGGCCGGGCGTGTCCAGGCCCATTTCGCCGGTTCTGATCTTTCCGCAGAGGGCGCGGTTAAGCTCATCCAACGTCCCGTCCCGTCCTAGCAGCGCCATCAGGCGGGTGCGCTCCTGCTGGTTTGCCTCCGGGCCGATTTCCATTTCCCGCTTCACGATGTCGAGCGCATTGGCTGCAACGCGCGCGTGGAAGGCCGCGTGGCCTTGTAGCTGGGGCATGGCGTGATTGCGGATGAACTCGGTCACCGCCTCGATAAGCTCAATGGCTGAGGGTTGATCCTGCATGGTCATTCCTTCCCGGTAAGCGGCGCGAGCAGGCGCATGAGGTCCACTTCAGTTTCCGATGAACGCCGCCCGATGGTAGCGCGTTCAACGGAGCGGTCTCCCTGCAGGAAGGCGGACGCCATTCCCATGCACATCACGCCCCATTTCAATGTGCCGAGCACTTCCCAGAACTTCACACGGGCGGGATCGACCTTGTCGCCGCCGGCTGCCTCATAGCCTGCGAACAGGTCTTCCCGCGTTCCGAAGCCGCCGACCGGAAGGTCGATATTGCCGAAGCGCCACGGGTTGATACATATCCATGAGAGGTCCGCCATCGGGTCGCCAATATGGGCGATCTCCCAGTCCAGCACGGCGCGGACGCCATCCGGCCCGATCATCAGATTGCCGTTTCGGAAATCGCCATGCACAAGCGTGAGCCTGGTCGTGTCGTCCGGTGCATTGTCCCGCAACCAGCGAAAGGCGAGCTCAAAGACAGGGTGGGGGTAGTCAAGCTGCTCATAGGTCGAGAAATATTGCTCCACCTCGTCGCGCCCCGTGGCTGTACGGAGCGGCGGCAGCTTTGATTTCTCGACGGTGTGAAGCCGCGCAAGGATTTCACCGCATTGGCGGGCAAGCTTCGGCCGCACCTCGGCAAACTCTTCATCGCGGAGAATCTTGCGCGCGAGCGTTTCGCCAGGCACATGATCCATGATGAAACCCTGACCGATGCCATCCTCTTCGGTCAGCACATGGCGCACCGGCGGCACTGGCACGCCCACCTCTTCGGCAAGCTTTATAAGGGCCGCTTCGGTCGCAAGCGGTACTGCCGTGCCGGAGCGGCCGGTGTCGCGGAAGCCGCCCGGCGCGCGGCGGAGAATAAGCGCAACAGGGTCGTCCTTCGTTGTGGCCTGAAACGACCAGATTTCCTGGCTTGCGCCGCCCGACAGGCGCTTCAGTGATGCAATGCCAGTTGCACCCGGAATGTATTTTCGTGCGACTTCGGCGAGCGGCGCCTCGATCGGATTTGCCTCCCTGCTCATCTCAGTGTCCTACGCCTACCGGTTTGCCATCCACGATCTGGTCGAGATATTCGGAAAGCCCGTAGCCGACCATGCCATTGCACCGATATTCGGTCATACCTTCGGTGATGCGCGTGTTGAGCTCGTTGCCATCTGCATCCTTGCGGCGGTTGCGCAGCGGGATGAGTGACAGCACCTTGCCTTCCACTTCATAGGTTGCGCCGGATTCGGTTTCGACCTTTGCGCGCAGCGCCGTCTGATACCAATTTTCGTCCCAGTCGCTTTCGATGCTGCATTTTGTGATGAGGTCGTATTTCCCGTCCTTCAGCACCATGCCACCGTGGCGTTCCTTGCCTTCATCATTGGTGACAATGGAAATCATCATGCCGAAGTCGCGCCCGAAATTCATGGGCAGCCAGCGATACCAGTGGATCGCCTGCCAGTAGCGCGGGCCCCAACTCTTGTCGCGGAGGCCAAAGCCTTCTACCTCGAAAACTTCCTCACCAATCTTGAAGTGGCCCCTGGCGGCCATGTGCTGTTCGTAATGGGCTTTGGCGAAGGATTTTTCGGGATCGAGATCGAGGGGTGATCCGTCTTCCTTCACCGTCTCGCCGCCAAACATGGGAGAGACGCCCTCATAGTCGAGTTCGACTTCGCAGGGGACGACCGGGTTTTCCTTGAAGGCGCGTGCGGGGTCGGCCATGTCAAAGGGGCGGGCGAGAACGACGACGCGGCCCGAATAGGTGACGCGCAAACGCTTGAAGGGTTCGATGACTTCGATCTTCAGTCCGCCTGCATTCATCTCGTCATTATTGGCGATCTTTGGCCGCGCATACATGAAGGCGACGCGGCCATCCGGCAGGTAGAGACAGACGGACATTTCCGCATGTCCTTCATTCGGGCGGTTGCCGAGGCGGAACCAGCCGCCCGTTTTGCGCACCGGATCGAACATGTTGAAATACATGCTCTCGTTATAGTTCTGCGCCTTGTCGGGCGTGTGGGTGTATTCGTCTTCCGGCAGGAGCCGGATTTTCGTGCCGGGCGCGGGCTTGGCCATGCGTTCTCTCCCTCAAGTGGTGCGGGCTTTTCGCCTGTTCGAATGATTGTTGGCAGCCATGATGAAGCCCTCTTGCGTCCTATGGAAGCCCCTGTCGCATTGCGGAAAATACGACGCAGGGGAATGGCTGGATGACCCGGCGTCAATGGCGGAGAGGTGAGAGGTGTTGGCTCAAGCAGGGGGCGGGCGTGACGGGCATGAAGGCCAGAATCTCGCTTCTGGCCCTGTCAGCCCGAACGGAGGTAGCGGATAGCCTCGTCGCGCTCAAAGAGATAGAGCAGGATGCGAAGCGCCTTGCCGCGCTCCGTTTCAAGCTCGGGATCGCGCTCGATGATCAGACGGGCATCATCATGCGCGGCGGCGAGCAATTCCTTTTGCGTTTCGATATCTGCCATGCGGAAGGTTGGCAGGCCGCTCTGCCTCGTGCCGAGCAACTCGCCCGCACCCCGCAGACGCAAATCTTCCTCTGCGATGCGGAAACCGTCTTCTGTTTCACGCATGATCTTGATGCGTGCCTCTGCCGTTTCGCCGAGTGGTGTCTGGTAGAGAAGGAGGCAGCTTGATTTGTCCGCGCCCCGGCCGACACGGCCGCGCAACTGATGAAGCTGGGCAAGGCCAAAGCGCTCTGCATGTTCGATCACCATGATTGTAGCCGATGGCACATTGACGCCGACTTCGATCACCGTGGTTGCTACGAGGATCGCAATTTCGCCCGCCGCAAAGCGCGCCATTACGGCGTCCTTGTCAGCGGGTTTCATCCGGCCATGCACAAGGCCGACGCGGTCGCCGAACAGTTCCTGAAGATGGCGGTAGCGTTCCTCTGCGGCGGCTGCATCCACCTCATCGGATTCTTCCACCAGCGGGCAGACCCAATAGACCTGCGCGCCGGTTGAAAGCGCGCGGCCAAGGCCGGACACTACCTGATCCAGACGGTCGAGCGGTATGGCGCGCGTGTCCACCGGCTTCCGCCCCGGCGGTTTTTCATCAAGCTTCGACACATCCATGTCGCCATAGGCGGTGAGTGTGAGGGTGCGCGGGATAGGCGTTGCCGTCATCACCAGCACATCCGTTCCGGCGCCGCCTTTCTCCGCAAGCATCAGGCGTTGATGCACGCCAAAGCGATGCTGCTCATCCACAACGGCGAGTGCGAGAGCCTTAAAGGCAACGTCTTTCTGAAAGAGTGCATGGGTGCCGATCAGAATGTCCACCTCGCCATTTGCGGTGGCGCTGAGAACGTTCTCGCGCTGCTTTCCTTTCTCGCGGCCCGTGAGAAGCGCAAGGCGCACGCCCGCCGCCTCGCAGAGCGGCTGCAGGGTGGCGAAATGCTGTCGGGTGAGGATTTCGGTCGGTGCCATCAAGGCGGCCTGAAAGCCTGCCTCCACCGCATTCAGCATGGCGAGAAGGGCAACCACTGTCTTGCCGCTGCCGACATCCCCCTGCAGCAGCCGCAACATGCGGTGGGAGGCTTTCATGTCGGCATCGATCTCCGCCAGCGAGCGCACCTGCGCGCCCGTCAGTGCGAAGGGAAGGGCGGCTTCCACCTTGCGGCGCAGGCGGCCATCCCCCACGACAGACCTTCCGGGCCGCTTCTTCATACGCAGGCGGACAAGACCCAGCGCAAGCTGATTGGCGAGCAATTCATCATAGGCAAGCCGCGCACGGGCAGGAGCCTCCGGCGAGAGGTCGGCAGCCGATTGCGGCTCGTGCGCCGCCATGAGCGAGGCGCGCCAGCCCTGCCAGCGATTTGCTTTCAGCCAGGCATCATCCTGCCATTCGGGCAGCTCGGGCGGCAGGATGAGGGCGCCGCGAAGCGCTTTCTGCACAGCCTTGAGCGGCAGGCCGGCGGTGAGCGGATAGATCGGCTCCAGCAGCGGCATGTCTGCCAGTTCATCCGGCCCGACAATGTGGTCGGGATGCGTCATCTGGGGCGCGCCCTGATAGAACTCGATACGCCCGGAGATGATGCGGCGCGCGCCTTCCGGGAGTACTCGCATCAGATAGTCCGGGCGCGCGTTAAAAAAGACGAGCTGCATCTCGCCCGTCTCATCCGAGACATGGATGCGGTAGGGCAGGCGTTTTGTGCGCGGGGGAACGTGAAGGCCGACCGTCACCTCCATGGTGGCAATCTCGCCATCGCGCGTCTCGGTGATCTTCGGGCGGCTGCGCCGGTCTATCAGGCCGACAGGCAGGTGCCAGAGCAGGTCCACGACTTTTGGCCCGGCAATCCGCTCCAGCAGCTTTTCAAGGCGCGGGCCGATGCCCGGCAGCGTGTGTGCCGGTGCAAAGAGCGGAAAGAGGATTTCAGGCCGCATTGCCCGCACTCCGGGAAAAGACGGGAATCATGCAGCCATTCTAATGACATATGGCCCTTCACGGTCTATATCCCGGCAGGCGGACGGGATACGGCCCAGGAGAGCGAAATGACCAGCGAAACCAGCCATAACAGTGACACAGAGCGCGCTATTCGCTTGCGTAAGCTGAAGTTTCGGTCCTGGCATCGCGGCGTCAAGGAGATGGATCTTATCCTCGGGCATTTCGCCGACACTACACTGGACAGCCTGAGCGATGCGGAGCTCGATACTTATGAAAAGCTGATCGAGGTCGAGGACACGTCTCTTTACAACTGGTTCACCGGGCGCGAAAACGTGCCCCCCGAGCATGACCATGAGCTGTTTGCCCGGATCAAGACATTCAACCATATGAAGGGACCGCTCGGACCGCGATAGGCCGGGGGTCGTAGTTCTTGAAGAATTTTGCGGAAGTAATTTCGGCGCCGGGCAGACTTACGCTGGGTGAGGCTCCCGAAGGGTTCGATGCTCTGGTGCTCGCCGATATGGTGCGGGCAGCGGGCGGCGGCGTCACCGTGCATGTTGCGCGGGAAGATGCGCGCATGGCGGCGCTGGCGGAGGCTCTCGGTTTCTTCGCGCCTGAAATAGACATCATCATCTTTCCTGCATGGGACTGCCTGCCTTATGACCGCGTGTCGCCAAATGCGGATATCAGCGCGCGGCGCATGGCGGCACTTTCGCGGCTTGCAACGATCGGCGGCGCGGCGCAGGAAAAGCCGGTTCTGCTTCTCACCACCGTCAACGCTATCCTGCAGCGCGTGCCGCCGCGGGAGTCGGTCAGACGGTCCGGCTGGTCGGCGCGCACCGGCAACCGCATCAATCTTGATGATCTGACGGCCTATCTCGCCGCCAATGGCTATAGCCGCACAGGCACGGTGCGCGAGCCGGGCGAGTTTGCCGTGCGCGGCGGCATTGTCGACATCTATCCGTCGGGCTTTGAACTGCCGGTTCGGCTCGACATGTTCGGCGACACGCTGGATGCGATCCGCAGCTTTGATGCAGCAACGCAGCGAACAGTGGGTCAGCTCAAGGGGCTTGATCTCGTGCCCGCGAGCGAATTCCTTCTCGACAGCGAAGCGATCCGCCGCTTCCGCGCCGGCTATGTGGCAACGCTTGGCGCGGTGACGGGCGATGATCCGCTTTATGCCGCTGTGAGCGAAGGCCGCAAACATGCGGGTATGGAGCACTGGCTGCCGCTTTTCCACGAGAAGATGGAAACGCTGTTCGACTATGTGCCCGACGGGCTCATTTCGTTTGACGCGCAGGTGGAAGAAGCGCGGGCAGCGCGGCTTGATCTCATCGCGGATTATTATGATGCGCGAATGGAAGCGCGCAAGCACGGGCAGGAGGCGAAGCTTGCCGCAGATGTGCCGAGCTACAAGCCGCTGAAGCCGGACATGCTCTATCTCTCCGAAGGGGAGTGGAGTGATATTCTGTCGGCCCGCCGCGTGCGTGAGCTTTCGCCTTTCAGTGTGCCAGAAGGAGCAGGCATCAACCTTGGCGGCAAGCAGGGACGCAACTTCGCACCCGAACGCGCGCAGGATGGCGTCAACATCTTTGAGGTTCTTGGTGGTCACATCACCGGCTTGCGGCGCGCGGGGAAGCGCGTTGCCATTGCAAGCTGGAGTGAAGGCGCGCGGGACCGGCTGCAACATGTGCTCACGGATCACGGTATCGGAAATGTTCTCGTTTGCGATAGCTGGGCCGATGTTAACAGTGTTAGCAAAGCGACGGTTTCGCTGATTGTTCTCGGTCTTGAAGCGGGCTTCGAGACAGATGAGCTGGCCGTTATCGGCGAGCAGGACATTCTGGGCGACAGGCTCATCCGGCAGCGTCGCAAGAAGCGCGCGGAGAACTTCCTCACCGAAGCCTCAAGCCTCACGCCCGGCGATCTTGTCGTGCATGTGGATCACGGCATTGGCCGCTTCGAGCGGTTGCAGACGATCGAGGTGATGGGGGCGCCGCATGATTGTCTGCTGCTCGTCTATCACGGCGGCGACAAGCTCTATCTGCCGGTCGAGAATATCGAACTGCTTTCGCGCTACGGCGCGGATGACAGCGACGCACAGCTTGACCGGCTGGGCGGTTCGGGCTGGCAGGCGCGTAAGGCGCGGCTCAAGGAACGCATCCGCGAGATGGCGTCCGAGCTTATCCGTATTGCGGCGGCGCGCGAGCTGAAGACCGGCCCCATCATGGAGCCGACGCCTGGTGCCTATGATGAATTCTGCGCACGTTTTCCCTTCACGGAAACGGAAGATCAGGAACAGGCAATCGAAGCCGTGCTCGAAGATCTCGCGCGCGGGCGGCCGATGGACCGGCTTATCTGTGGCGATGTCGGCTTCGGCAAGACGGAAGTGGCCCTGCGCACGGCTTTTGTTGCGGCCATGTCCGGTTATCAGGTTGCGGTTATCGTGCCGACGACGCTGCTTGCGCGCCAGCATTACCGCACCTTTGTTCAGCGCTTTCAGGGTCTGCCGCTGAAACTGCGGCAGATGTCGCGCCTTGTCAGTGCGAAAGATATGGCGGAGGCGCGCGAAGGGCTTGCGAGCGGCGATGTCGATATCGTGATCGGCACGCATGCGCTTCTCAGCAAGCAGGTGAAGTTCCGCAATCTCGGCCTTGTGATTGTGGATGAGGAGCAGCATTTCGGCGTGAACCACAAGGAGCAGTTGAAGAAGCTGCGCGCCGAGGTGCATGTGCTGACGCTGACAGCGACCCCCATTCCGCGGACGCTTCAGCTCGCGCTTTCAGGCGTGCGCGAACTCTCCCTTATTGCGACGCCGCCGGTCGATCGTCTTGCCGTGCGCACCTATGTTTCGCCCTTCGATCCGGTCGTTATTCGTGAGGCGCTGCTGCGCGAACATTATCGCGGTGGCCAGAGCTTCTATGTCGTGCCGCGCATTGCCGATCTCGCAGATGCCGAAGAATTCCTCAAAGCCTATGTACCGGAAGTGAAGTTCATCTCCGCTCATGGCCAGATGGCGGCAGGAGAAATCGAAGACCGGATGACGGCGTTTTATGATGGCAAGTATGACGTTCTGGTTTCTACCACCATTGTTGAATCCGGCATCGATATTCCGACCGCAAACACGCTCGTCATTCACCGCGCGGACATGTTTGGCCTTGCGCAGCTTTATCAGTTGCGCGGACGGGTGGGGCGTTCCAAGTCGCGCGCTTATGCCTATCTCACCGTGCCGCCGCATCGCACGCTGACGCCTGCGGCGGAGAAGCGCCTGCGAGTGTTACAATCTCTGGACTCGCTCGGCGCCGGTTTCTCGCTTGCGAGCCATGATCTTGATATTCGCGGCGCGGGCAATCTGCTGGGGGACGAGCAATCCGGTCATATCCGCGAAGTCGGCTACGAGCTTTATCAGGAGATGCTCGAAGAAGCGGTTGCTTCCATGCGCGGCGGTGCCGAAGACAACGGGCAATGGTCCCCGCAGATCAATATCGGTACGCCGGTTCTCATTCCTGAGAACTATGTTCCCGACCTTGATGCGCGCATGGCGCTTTATCGCCGTCTTTCCGATGTGGAGACGCGCGCGGAGATCGACGGCTTCGCCGCAGAACTCATCGACCGTTTCGGCAAGCTGCCGGAAGAGGTTGAATTCCTGCTCAAGATTGTCGAGATCAAGGGTCTGTGCCGCATCGCGAATGTCGAGAAGATCGAGGCGGGGCCAAAGGGTGTTGTCCTGTCGCTGCGTGACAACACGTTCCCCAATCCGGCTGCACTCGTTGAACTTATCAATGATGAGCGGGGCAAAGCCAAACTTCGCCCGGATCACAAACTCGTCTTCATGCGCGACTGGGCCACGCCCGCCGAGCGGCTTGCAGGAACCCATCGACTGATGGGAACGCTTGCAAAGCTGGCGGGGCAGACCGGACAAGCCTGATACTCACGAAAGTCTCCGTTGGCCGTTGAAGAAACTTTGGCCATAATTCCCCGAATTTTGTTTGGGGGGATATCGCTTGAAATACATCACTTACGCCGTGATCGCGGCGGTTCTGTCGGTTGCTGCCTGTGCGCCTCGCACTCACGAAATCCAGAGCAGTTATGTAAGCCCGAAGGAATATTCTGATTATTCCTGCGAACAGCTTGCGACCGAAAGGGCTGCGTTGCTTGTAAAGGCAAAGGAGATCGGTGATCTCCAGGAAGAGAATGCGGAGGCTGACTCCGTATTCGTTGCCGGATTTCTGATCGTGTCGATGCCACTGATAATAGGGACGGCCTTTACCAAAGACCGCGCCGAGGAATTTGCTTTGCTTAAGGGTAAATATGAGGCGGTGGACCGCGCACAACATGAAAAGCAATGCGAGCTCGATGAAGAGACCCGCAGACAGGCCTTTTACACCAAGCCGCCGAAAGAAGAACCGAAGCTCAAGCCGCGCGGCGCGCGCTGATCAAGATTACTGGTCAAGAAAAAGTCAGGGCTGGCAATTGTCAGCCCTGATTTTTTGCGCGCCACAGGCCCCAGATGATCATCGCCACGCCGAGGACCATGGTGACCGAGATGGAGATGAGCAGGAAGCCGATGATGCCTTCCTGAATGGGGGTGCCGGTGAGGCCCTTTGCGGCAATCGGCATCACCGACGCGCCTGCGCCCCACAATCCGCCGAGGAGAACACCCAGCCAGTTTCCGAAGGCGGCATAGACGACAAGCCAGAAGGCGATGAGAGAGGCGCGGGGGCTGAGCGCAAGGCGGTGCCAGAAGAGGCCGAGCACAGCGAGGAAGGTGCCGTTCATCAGCCCTTCGAGATGCGCGGAGATACCCATGCGCGGATTTTCGAATGTGCCGGATACAAAGCCGGTCAACAGCCCGATCATGAACAGGATCATGCCGAGAAGTATCAGCCGCTGGCCGAGCGGCGAGTATTGCGTTGTCATTTTCTCCCCCCGATAGCGACCTCTCAGGAAGTCGCGACTTCCTCTGCTTCGCGCGCGAGCAGCTTGTTGAACATGCGAACAAGCGTTTCCGGTTCCTGTGCGCCTGTAACGACCCATTGCGAATTGATGACGAAACTGGGAACGCCCTGAATGCCCATATGACGGGCGGCGGCGTCTTCCTGAGCGATGAGCTGCTTGTCGGCATCTTTCGAGAGGAGGTCACGGACAATATCCGTGTCCATACCGGCCTCAGCGGCAGCATCGACCAGTACGTTATGCGAGCCGATGTCCTCGCCATCCTCGAAATAGCGGCGGAAGAGAATATCGACCATTTCGTTCTGGCAGCCGGCGGTACTTGCCCAGCGGATCAGCCGGTGGCTGTCCAGCGTGTTTGGAGATTTCTCGATGAGGTCGAAGCGGAAATTGATGCCGACCGCCGTGCCGTAATCGCGGATCGTGTTACCCACTTCCTTTGCGCGCTCGGCGCCGAATTTCTTTTCGAGATAGGTCTTGCGATCGACACCGCCCGGCGGAATGGAGGCGTCGAGCTGGAAGGGGCGCCAGACAATGCTGATGCCTTCGCCGCCGTGAATCTCAAGCGCCTGATCGAGCCGTTTCTTGCCGATATAGCACCAGGGGCAGACTGTGTCGGAGACGACGTCGAGCTGCATTTGCGGCCTCCTTCGCTTCGTAATTGGTTTGGTTGATTATGCGGAGCCGGGAGCCGTAAGGGCAAGGCGCATCGGCGCTTGACCGGGGAAATGCGCAAACTAGGATGCCGCCGCGCCGAAAGGACAAGAAAATCAAACGGATGGGGAGGTGCGGAACATGAGCAACGTTACGGAAGTCAGGCTTCCCGACCATGATCTGACCGGCAAGGTGGCGCTGGTGACGGGGGCGACTAGCGGACTTGGCCGCCGCTTTGCGCTGATTCTGGCGAAGGCGGGCGCAAAGGTTGCGATTACCGGACGCCGCGTGGAACGGCTTTCGACACTCAAGCAGGAGATCGAGGCCATGGGCGGCACCGCTGCTGCCATCGCGCTTGATGTGACGGATACGGACAGTATCGCCGCTTGCCTTGCGGCGACCGAAGCCGAGCTCGGGCCGCTTGATATTCTCGTCAACAATGCGGGCATGAATGTGCAGGCGCTTCCTGCGGATGTAACGCCGGAAGGCTTCGACACGATGTTCGACACCAATGTGCGTGGCGCCTTCTTCATGGCGCAGGCGGCGGGCCGCTCGATGATCGCGCGTGGGCAAGGCGGGCGGATCATCAACATCGCCTCTATCGGCGCGCATACGGTTCTGCCGGGTCTGACCATCTATTGCATGACAAAGGCGGCCATCGGCATGATGACGCGGTCTCTCGGCAAGGAATGGGCGCGGCACCACATCAATGTGAATGCGATTTGCCCCGGATTTATCGAAACGGAACTCAATTCGGACTGGTTCAAGACAGAGGGCGGGCAAAAACAGATCAAATCCTGGCCGCGCCGTCGTCTTGGCCTTGAAGAAGATCTCGACGGCACGCTGCTGCTTCTTTCCTCCGCAGCCGGACGGTTCATTACGGGTTCGCTTTTCACGGTGGATGACGGCCAGTCGATCTGAGCGGCAGGCCGAGTAACCTTTGGTTAACCATGCGTGATGCATAATTTTCCCGTATCAGCGGGGGCGCGACCAAAGGAAAGCGACCGTGGGAAAGCTTGTCGGCGGCTTCATTCTTGGATTTCTGGCCTGCGTCTGGACCTATGGTCTGGACCCGACCGAGGCTGCCTTTGGCTTCAGCCACAAGCTGGCAGCGGCGCATGAACATCTGCAGGAAGAATATCGCGTCGATGCCCGCTATGGCCATAAAGGTCAGTATCCGACCTATCATCGCGGCGTGCGGGAAATCGAAGATGTTCCCGGTGATCGGGTCGTGGTGGATGACCGAGCCTATCCGGCTGTTCACTGGCTGAACCCCGGAGGCGGGCCGCCCATCATGTGAGGCTCGCATGAGCGAGAGCAGGGAGCGCCGGAAATCCGGCGCTTTTTTGTTGCCTGCGGGGACCGTCTCACAATGGCACAAGCCTTTGATTTTGCTTGTGTTTTATCCTTCCCATCCGCACCCTAGAAAGATCGATTCGTGACGATGCGGAAGGTGGGCGGTCAGCCAGCCCGATAGAACCATGTCCAACTTTCTTGTCGGTGTAGTGGTGGGGTTTTTTCTCTGTGTCTGGGCGCTCGGCGTACACCCGGTTACATCGGCGGTCGCATTGATCGACCGCATCAGGCAAGTGGAAGTGAGCTTCGCCGCTGAAACGGAGCAGCCGTCCGTGGCCGAGGAACAGGCACCCGCACTGGCAGAAGGAGCGCTCTAGGCTAGCGCCCTGCGAGGGCGCGGCGTATGACCTTGCCATTCGCCGTGCGGGGCAGGCTTTCTACAAAGATGATTTCACGCGGGCATTTATAGGCGGCGAGCTGCGTCGCGGCCCATTTGGCGAGTGCGTCGGCATCCGGCGTCACCCCTTCGCGGGGGACAATAAAAGCGGCGATGACGCTGACATCGGCGCGGACGCGCTTTTCGGTGACGGCAACTTCCTGCACATCGGGATGCCGCCCAAGGGCCGCTTCCACTTCCTGTGGTGAAACACGATAGCCCATCGCGTTCATCACATCATCGGCGCGGCCCTCATACCACATATAGCCATCCTCATCGAAGCGGGCGAGATCGCCGCCGATAAACCAGTCGCCGCGAAAGACTTCCGCTTCCTCATCGTCGCGCCGCCAGTATCCCAGCATGAGGCCGGGGTCGGAGCGATGGACGGCGAGAAGGCCCGTCTCGCCGGGCGGCAGAGGGTCTGTGCCACCGTCAACAGGCAGCGCAACCACGCAGCGCCCCGGTTGCGGTTTGCCGGGACTGCCTGCGCGTATTTCCATGCCGGGGCCGGTCGAGACATAGGTGGAGCATTCGCTCATGCCCAGTGCCTCATAGAGATTGAGCCCCGTGGCCGCGCGCCACTGCTCCAGCAAAGCAGGCGACAGCGCCTCGCCGGCGGTGAGGCCGTGGCGGAGATGCGAGAGATCATGTGCACCCAGATCGCAATATTTCAGTATCTGCCGGTAGAGTGTCGGCACGGCGGCGAACATTGTCGCGCCGGTTCTGGCCATCAGCTTCGGCCAGACCTGAACATCCTTCTCGCCATTATAGAGAACGGTCGTTGCCCCATTGGCCCACGGATCGGTGAGCCCGACGCCGAGCGTATAGGTCCAGTTGAAGGCGCCTGCATGGAGGATGATGTCTGTCTGCTCAATGCCATACCAGCCGCGATACATCGGCCTGCGGCCCCATGCGCTGCGATGGGCGTGAAGCACGCCTTTCGGCCTTCCGCTCGTGCCGGAGGTGTAAACGAGAAAGGCGGGATCATTCGCGCGCATATCCGCATAATCGGCAAGCGGCTCATGCGCCTTGAAGCGCAGAATATCTTCCGGGCGAAGAATGCGCGTGTCCGCCGCGCTCACTTCCATGCCGGGGGCTATCGCAACGGCGCTTGCAGCGGAGTCTTTCAGCAAGAATGCGGCTTCGGATTCTGTTAGCTGGGATGAAGAAGGAAGGGGGACGAGACCCGCCGCCAGCGCGCCGAAGAAAACGAGTGCGTAATCCGATGTATTCGGCATACGGATCACCAACCGCTCGCCCGGCTTGAATCCTTCGGCAAGCAGGCCCGCCGCAATGCTCCTGACCGCATGGTCGAGCGCGCCATAGGTCCAGCGTTCGGCGTCCTCAAGCGGGGCATCGGCATCCGACACCACGATGAGCGCGACCTTTTCAGGCGCTTTGCGCGCTGATTCCGCGAGGCAATAGCGCGCCATGTTGAAGCGCTCGGGGCAGGGCGCGCCGGTAAAACCTTGCGAAACGGGCTTTGAAGCGTGGGTCATGCTGAGCTTTCTAGGGGCAGTACAGGGGCTTCGCAAGCGGGACGCTGCGTCAGATTGATGGACGACCGCATGGCGTTTACGGACCTTGCCACAGGCTGTACAAATCAGCCCAACAAAGGCAATGCCGGTATCGGCTGAACACGGGAGTGACAGAGATGGGTAGCGGACCTCTCAGCGGCGTCAAGGTCATCGAATTTGCAGGCATCGGGCCGGGCCCGTTCTGCGCCATGCTGCTTTCCGATATGGGCGCGGACGTTATCCGCATTGATCGCAAGGGCGCGAAGGGCGGCTCTAAATATGATATCGGCTCGCGTGGCCGCCGGTCTGTGGCGCTTGATCTGAAAAAGCCGGAATCGGTCGAGGCCTGTCTCAAGCTGATCGAGAAGGCGGATATTCTGCAGGAAGGCTTCCGTCCCGGCGTGATGGAGCGTTTGGGTCTTGGGCCGGATGTGTGCCTGAAGCGCAATCCGAAGCTGGTTTATGGCCGCATGACGGGCTGGGGCCAGACAGGTCCGCTCGCCAAGGCTGCGGGTCACGATATCAACTACATCTCGCTCACCGGCGCGCTGCATGCGATCGGTCGCCCCGGCGAGAAGCCCGTGCCACCGCTCAACCTTGTGGGTGACTTTGGCGGTGGCGCGCTCTACCTCGCCATGGGCATGCTGGCCGCGCTGGTTGAAGCGCAGAGAAGCGGCAAGGGGCAGGTGGTTGACGCTGCGATGACAGATGGCGCGACCTCGCTCATGGCCATGTTCTATGGCTTCACGGCGTCCGGCATGTGGCAGGAGCCGCATGGCACCAACATGCTCGATGGTGGCGCACATTTCTATGACACCTATGAAACAAAGGACGGCAAGTGGATCTCCATCGGCTCCATCGAGCCGCAGTTCTATGCGCTGCTGCGTGAAAAGGCCGGGCTGACCGACAGCTATTGGGACGCGCAGATGGACCGTTCCAAATGGCCGGAAATGAAGGTGAAGATCGAAGAGGTCTTCAAGACAAAGACGCGCGATGAGTGGTGCGAGATCATGGAAGGTACCGATATCTGCTTTGCGCCTGTCCTTTCGATCAAGGAAGCAATCCACCATCCGCATAATCAGGCGCGTCAGACGATCGTGGAGATCGACGGTGTGGTGCAGCCGAACGTCGCGCCGCGCTTCTCGCGCACGGAATCGAAGATCCAGGGACCGGCACCCATCATCGGCGAGCATACGGAAAGCGCGTTGAAGGATTGGGGCTTCTCTGACAGCGATGTCGAGGGGCTGAAAAAGGCGGAGGCAATTTGAGCGCTCTCCCCGGTACGACAGGGCGGCGGCGCATCTATCTGATGCGCCACGGCCATGTGGATTACTTCGGACCCGAGATCATGGCGGCGGGCGGCGACCCGAAAGTGGTGCCGCTCACGCCGCTCGGGGAAGAACAGGCAAAGGCCGCAGGGCTGGCGCTTTCCCATGTTGCATTTGATCGCGCGGTCTGTTCCGGCGTGCCCCGCACCCGGCAGACGGCGCAACTCGTGCTTGCAGCGCAGGAGGCAAAGCCGCCTGTACTTGAAGAAAAGCCGGAGCTTGTCGAAATTCATGGCGGAAAGTTTGGCCGGGTTGCAAGCCGTGCCGAACTTGCTGCGCGGATGGCCTATCACTTCGATCTGGCGGGTGAGCCCGGTGCCACCATGCTGGAGGGAGGCGAAGCCTTCGGCGATGCGCTTGAGCGTGCTGTCAGCGCTGTGGAGAAGCTGCTGGCAGAGCCGGGCTGGCACACCATGCTGATCGCGGCGCATGAAGGCATCAACCGGCTTATTCTCGGCTGGGCGGCCACGGGCTGCTCGCGCGCCAACGCGCTCAGCGCGGTACGCGCCTTCGAGCAGGATCCAGCCTGCCTCAATGTCATCGACTTCGACATGGTGCCTGCCGAGAATGGTGACGTAGGCACGGAGATTCAGCGCGCGCTCATCAAATCCGTCAATGTCACGCCCTATAACTACGTCAAGCACGGCATGAACATGACGAGCCTTGAAGCGATCTTCGCCAAGAATCCCCGCTAGTTCATTCCCCGATCATCGCGCGCAATTCGCGGCGCAGCACCTTGCCAAGCGGATTACGGGGAAGGGCGGAGGCAAGCTCCAGCCTTTCGGGAATCTTGTAGGCTGCAATGTCTGCCTTCTGAAGATGCTGGCGGATGTCATCGAGCGTCAGCGTCTCGCCTTCTACGGGCACGACAATGGCGCAGATGCGCTCGCCTAATACGGGGTCCGCGTAACCGACCACGGCGGCTTCCCGGACTTTGGGCATACTCGCCAGCAGCCCGTCGATTTCGCCGGGCGAGATATTCATGCCACCGCGAATGATGATGTCCTTCGCGCGTTCAACAAACCGGTAGTAGCGATTGCCGGGCCCGGCGATTTCGAAAACATCGCCCGTGTGGAAGAAGCCATCCCTGTCTATGGCGTCAACCGGTCCGCCACCATCACCTGCACGGAAATAGCCCGAAAAGATCGTCGCGCCCCGGATCAGCAATTCTCCGGGCTGGTTCGGCGCGGTGATTTCGTCGCCAGAGTGCAGATCGACAAGTTTCGTTTCAATGGCGCCAGCAATCTTTGCGGGCCATTCAAATCCCTTCACGCCGAAGCGCGGAAAGAATTGCGCGCGCTCTTCGGGGTCGGGAATGTCGCCCGCGCCGGAGATGAGGCAGGTGCCTTCGTTTGATCCGAAGATGTTGACGATGGGCAGGCCATATTTTTCCTGCCACGTCTTCACCATCCAGGGGGCAAGCGGCGCAGAGCCGGAGCCGATGCTGCGCACGGCTGAAAAGTCGAGGCTCGCCATCAGCTTTTCTTCCTTGAGAAGCATCGTGAGAATGGCGGGCGGGGCAACCGTATAAGCGATCCTTTCGCCGACGAGCTGTTTCAGAAAGACCGGCAGGTCGAACGGGTGATGCTGGACGAGTGTACCACCCGTGAGAAGCCAGGGCGTGAAGCAACCGCCAATCGCCGCCATGTTGACGAGCGGGAAGGGGTTCATCACCGCATCGCCCGGCTGAAGGCCTGCTGCATCGGCGCAGGCGAGACCTGCAATCATCCAGTGATTATGGCTGCGCGGCACACCTTTGGGGCGCGCTTCCGTGCCGGAAGTCCAGCAGATGGTGGCCGCTTCATTGGCATCCTGCTTTAGCAGCGCCGCGAGCCGCGCGGCGTCAGCTTCTGGCCATATCGCTTCGTCCATGATGAAGAGCTGTGACAGCGCAGGCAGGGACGGCTTGAGAGAATGGAACATGGCAGCGTGATCGTGCCCGCGAATTGCCCGCGCCGTGATGGCGGCCTTCGCGCCGACGAAGTTCAGCACGTCCCCGAGTTCATGTGCGCGCCACTGGACAGGGAAAGGCGTGACGATGAGGCCGATGCGCCATGCGGCGAGATAGGCCGCAACGAGCTCTGACGTATTGGGAAGCTGGATCGCAAGCACATCGCCCTTGCCGAGACCCGTATCAAGAAGCGCGGTCGCGATGCGCGCCGAGAGATCTTCGAGTTCGCGATAGGTCAGGCGCCCCGACGCGTGACCATCGATTTCTTCCCGGTTCGGTGGATCGGCAACAGCGGTCCTCTCCGGCGTTGCGGCGGCATTTGCGAGAAACCGTTCCGACAGCGTTTCGGTTCCCCACCATCCCGCTTTCGTGAAAGCCGCAATCTCCTCACTCGTCGCCAGTATCATGCGCCCCTCCCAAAGCTGCATGTGGAACCGCTGCGTGATGTTCTGCTAACGCTTCCTTGCTTCCTGATATTCCTGCCTAAGCCGGGCGACGAGACTTGCGACCGGCTCCGTTCTGTCGATCAGACCGACGCCATGTCCGGCAGACCAGACCTGCGCCCAGCGTTTCGCGCCGGATTGCGGGTCGGTGAAGTCGATGTCTGGATTCTTCTCCATCGTATCGAGGTCGAAGCCCGCATTGATGATGCTCGGCTTCAGCCAGTTTGCCGCGACGCCCGTGATGGCGCGGGTGAGAATGAGATCGTCAACGGTGGACGAAACCAGCATGTCGCGATAAGCGGGAGCGGCGAGGCTTTCATCACAGGCGATGAAGCGCGTTCCCATATAGGCGAGGTCGGCGCCCAGCACTTCGGCTGCGCGGATGCCTGCGCCATCGGAAATACCGCCGCCAAGGATCACCGGTCCGTCAAAAAATTCGCGCACGGCAGGCACGAAGGAAAATCCCGTCATGTTGCCTGTATGGCCGCCTGCACCTGCGGCCACCAGCACGAGGCCGTCCACACCTGCTTCCAAGGCCTTGCGGGCAAAGGCGACAGAGTTCACATCTGCAAAGACAAGCCCGCCATAATCATGCACGCGCTCGACAATGGCGCGCGGGCTGCCCAGCGCCGTGATGACGAGCGGCGCCTTGTAGCGCATGACAAGATCGAGATCTTCATTGAGCCGCGTGTTGGAGCGATGGACAACAACATTGGCCGCCCAAGGCGCATCCTTTTCGGTGAGGCTTGTGGTGATGCGGTCGAGCCATTGATCGAGATCGGCCACGGTTCGCGCATTGGGTGTGGGAAAACTGCCGATCACACCCTGGCGGCAAGCGGCAAGAACAAGCTCCGGCCCCGAGATCAGGAACATGGGTGCTGCGACGAGCGGCAGGGTGAGGCGCGCGCGCCACTGCCCGATCCGGTCTGTCATGATTCTCCTCCCCGTCGTTTCTTTTGGAGAGAGAATAACAGCAGGCCGCCCCGCGATGCGATATCAGAAACGCAGGGTGAAGCTAGTTCTCTTCAATCCACCAGGTTGAGCTGCGATAGCCATAGAGCGATGTCTTCTCCGGCACGCGGACCTTGTTCCATAGCGCGAGCCATTGGTCGGGTTGATGAAAGAGCGGGATCATGTAGGCGCCGGAGAGCAGCACGCGGTCCATGGCACGCACGGCGGCCACGAAATCCTCTCTGCTGCGTGCGGCGAGCATGGCATCGATCATCGCGTCGATGGCGGGTTCTTTCGCACCCATATAGTTGCGCGTGCCCGGCACGTCTGCTGCGGCTGATCCCCAATAGAAGCTCTGTTCATTGCCCGGCGAGAGAGACGAGAACCAGCTGTTGAAAAGCGTGTCGTAATCGTAATTGCTGCGCCGCTCCTGATACTGGCTCGGATCGACATTGCGCACATTTATCGTGATGCCTGCACGTTTTGCCATGCGTGCGAAAGTGAGGGCGAGGCGCTCCTCGGCAGGCATGGCCACCATGATTTCGAAGGAAAGCGGTGCGCCCGATGAAAGATGGATCATCTGCCCGTTTCGAATGGCGTATCCGGCTTCTTTCAGGAGGGCGATGGCGCGGGCCCGGTTTGCCCGGTCCTGTCCCGTTTTGTCCCCCTGCGGCGGCTGCCATCCCTGTTCCATGATTTCCGGTGTGACGGCATCCGGGTAAGGCGCGAGAAGCTCGCGCTCGCGCGCGGTTGCCGCGCGGCCATGCGAGCCGAGTTCCGAATTATCGAAGAAGCTCGCCGTGCGCACATAGGCACCGTAATAGAGGTTCTCATTTACCCAGTCGAAGTTGAAAAGCTGAATGAGCGCCTCGCGTACCCGCCGATCCTCAAAGACGGGGCGGCGCGTGTTGAAGACGAGCGCATACATGCCGGAGGGCAAACCGCTTTCAAATTTCTGCTGACGTACCTTGCCGTCCCGCAGGGCAGGGAAGTTGTATCCCGTTGCCCAGCGGCCCGGATCATCTTCCGGTCGGGCGTGATAGATACCCGTCTTGAATGCTTCGAAGGACGCATTCGCATCCCGGAAATACTCATAGGTGATGCTGCCGATATTGTTGTGGCCGACGTTCACCGGGAGGTCACGCCCCCAGTAATTCGGGTCAAGGCGATAGGTAACGCGCTTTCCGGGAACGGCGCGATCGAGGAGATAGGGGCCGCTGCCGATGGGCGCATCAAAGCCCGCCGCGCCGAAATCGCGCTTCTCATAGACATGCTTCGGGATGACCGGCATCAGGCCGAGGATCAGCGGTATTTCACGGTCGCCATCCGGCGTAAAGACGAATTTCACCGTGCGCTCGCCGATGCGCTCGATCTTTTCGACCTTGGAGTAATAGGTCTTGTAGTTCGGCCGGCCCTTGTCGCGCAGCGTTTCCAGCGAATAGATCACATCCTCGATCGTGACCGGCTGACCATCCGAAAAGCGGGCCTTCGGGTTCAGGGTGAAGGAAACCCAGCTTCTGTCATCCGGCGCTTCAACACTTTCGGCAAGCAGGCCATAAAGCGTGAACGGCTCGTCATAGCCGCGCGCCAGAAGGCTCTCAAAGACATGCTCGCGCAGGCCGAGTGCGGCGGTGCCGCGAACAATGAAGGGGTTGAGGCTGTCGAACGAGCCGGTAGCTCCGTAGGTGATGGCACCGCCCTTCGGAGCATCAGGGTTCGCATAGCTGAAATGCGTGAAGCCTTCCGGGTAAAGTGGCTCGCCATGCATTGCAATGGCGTGGCGCGGTCCCTCCGTGGCGGCGGCAAGCCCCGGCAGCAACAGGAAGGCGCAGAGCAGGCTCCATGTCAGAATGGACTTTAAACGCACTTCGGCGGCTTTCTTGTTCTGGCCTGTGGCGGCGGGTGGTTAACGGTGCCAAGGGTTACGCAATTCGGCGCGTTTTTCAAAATTTCCCGGTGCCTTCTTTATGCCGAAATGCGAGAATAAGACTTCATGTGAACCCATGTGCCGTTGTTCCTGGTTCCGAAAGGATTTCCATTATGTCTCTCCGCCGCTCGCTTACCGGCGTCTCGGCTGCCCTCCTTGTGATGCTCTCCGGCCTTGCGCCCTTGCAGGCACAGGAAAAGGAAGACAACGCAAAGATTCAGAGCTACGGCACATGGAGCACACGATGTGAAGCGGTTGAAGGCGGGGCGGAGCAGTGTCACGCTTTCGTTGATGTCCGCATCGGAGAAGAGAAGCAGCGCATCCTGTACCTCGGCATCGGCTATGGCGCCCGTGACGTGAATAATGACGGGTCGAAGGATCTCTTCATGTTTGCGATAACGCCGCTTGCCACGGTTCTCCCCGGCGGCATTGGCTGGAAGATCGACGACAAGGAAGGCTTCAGCCAGCAATTCCTTTACTGCCTTCCGGCCGGTTGTCAGACCGAAATCCTCATTGATGAGGATCGGTTGAAGGCGCTCAAGGCCGGCAAGGAGATGGAGGTTGTTTTCCGTCTTCTGCGACAGGGCGAAGTGAAGGTGCCTGTGAAGCTTGATGGCGTGAGCAAGGCCATTGCGGCGCTGCCCAAGCCGAAATCCTGATACGGCGTTAGTCCGTGCGTGTGGGCGCGAAGACGCTGCGAAGCCAGCCGAGCGTCGTGTTCTCCCGCAGCATGTAGCGCATCAGCATGTCCATATCGCGGTCGAGCTTTCCGGGATCCCGGAAGAGTTCGGCACGCGTGCGGAAGTCTCGTGTCGGGTCAAGCTCGCGCACCACGCGGGCGGGGTTTCCGGCGGCGATGCAGTTTGCAGGGATGTTGGAGGTCACGACCGCTCCGGCGCCAATGATGCTGTTCTCACCGATCGTGACGCCCTTGCAGATGATGGCGCGGACTCCCAGCCAGACATTTTCACCGATCACGATGGGGCGGTGCTTCTCCAGTTCCGCCGTCCGGTCATAGGTGTCGTGCCAGTCTGAGTCCGAGATGTAGCAGCCGCTTGCGATCATCGTGTTGCTGCCGATCACGATGCGTTCTGACGCAACGATATGCGTGCCGGGGCTGATGAGCACATTATCGCCGATTTCAATCCGGCCTTCGCGCTCGCCTGTTCGCCAGGTTGCGAGCCGGGTGAGATTGCCGCGCGCGGCATGGAGATGAAGGTTCGCGCCAGCGGTGATCCCGGCACCCCAGATTTCGATGTCACGGGGACTGGTGATGTCGGCATGATCGCCGAGCGCATCAAAAGCCGGAGCGATGAAGCGCCTTACATAGAAGCGGTTCCAGCCAGCCTGTATGCGGCGAATGAAATAGGTTCGTCTGTCCCGCCGCATGATCGTGCCCCCTGATCCCGCCGTGTGTCGTCAAGCGACCTTCTGCCTAGCACACAGGCAAGTATCAGTGTGCGGATTTCGTGCGCAGTACATAAGTGTCGCCCTCGAGAGCACCAAAAAGCTCGCGCACCTGCGGGTGCCGCACCGGCTCTCCCGTCTCATCCGGCAGCAGGTTCTGCTCGGAAACATAGGCGACATATTCCGTCTCGGCGTTTTCTGCGAGCAGGTGGTAATAGGGCTGGTTCTTGCTCGGGCGCATTTCTTCGGGAATGGAAAGCCACCATTCCTCCGTATTGTTGAAGGTCGGATCGACATCAAAAATCACGCCGCGAAACGGAAATATTCTGTGCCGGACGATCTGTCCGATCCTGAATTTCGCTTCGCGGTTGATCCCGATTTCGGGCTTTCGGTCTTTCATCGCATACCCAGTTCTGCAAATCCCGGTTGAAAGGTGGGAAATCCGTTCACCCCCGAAGTCCAAGTTCAGGATTGCCATTCGCGTCCGGACACCCAATATGGCGCAAACCGATATTTTTCAACCGGCAGGAGAGCGCTGATGAGCAGCAACGTGGCACCTTTGTTCGAGCCCTTTACCATCAATGGGCTGACACTTCCGAATCGTATCGTCATGGCGCCCATGACGCGCTCCAAATCGCCGGGTGGCGTGCCGGGGCCTGACGTAGCGGCCTATTACCGCCGCCGCGCGGAAGCCGATTGTGGGCTTATCATTACCGAAGGCACCACCGTCAACACGCCGGTTGCAACAAGCGACCCCAACGTACCGCAATTTTGGGGCGAGGACGCGCTGAAAGGCTGGAAGCGCGTGGTTGAGGAAGTTCACGGCGTTGGCGGCAAGATCATGCCGCAGCTCTGGCACACGGGCATGACCCGTAACCCGGAAAAGTCCACCAATTCGCATCTCCCGAGCCACGGTCCATCCGGGCTTGCCATGCCGGGCAAGAAGCGCTCCGAACCGATGACGCGTCAGGAGATCAAGGACACGATCGAGGCCTTCGCACAGGCAGCCGTTGATGCGCGCGAGATCGGCTTTGACGGCATCGAGCTGCATGGCGCGCATGGCTATCTCATCGACCAGTTCTTCTGGGAAGGCACGAACCAGCGCGACGATGAATATGGCGGTGATCTGGTTGGCCGCACGCGCTTTGCCGTGGAGATTGTCGAGTCGATCCGTCACCGTGTCGGCAACGACTATCCGATCATCCTGCGCTTCTCGCAGTGGAAGCAGCAGGACTATACGGTGAAGCTTGCACACACACCGGAAGAGCTGGGCGCATTCCTGAAGCCGCTTTCCGATGCGGGCGTCGATGTCTTCCACTGCTCGCAGCGCCGCTTCTGGGAGCCGGAGTTTGAAGGCTCTGATCTCAACCTTGCAGGCTGGACGAAGAAGCTCACCGGCAAGCCGAGCATCACGGTCGGCAGCGTCAGCCTGTCCGGCGAGTTCATTGCATCCTTCGCGGGCGAAAGCTCCGAAGCGACGGGCATTGACGAACTGCTCGAACGCCTCGCGCGGAACGAGTTCGATCTCGTCGGCGTCGGCCGCGCATTGCTGGTTGATCCTGCCTGGGCGCGGAAAATTCGCACCGGCGCGTTCGATCAGCTCATGCCGTTCCGCGCCGAAGCGCTTGCAACGCTTTCCTGATCGTCAGAAACCGTAAGCCTTGGCGAGGTCGGGGTCCTTCGCGGCCACCTTCCTCGCCAGGTCAACGATCACCTTCGCCTGTTTCCAGGTGGCATCATCCTGCATCTTGCCATCGATCATGGCGACGCCGGTGCCATCCGGCATGGCTTCGAGAATCCTCCGTGCAAAGAAGACTTCGTCCGGTTCCGGACTGAAGACGCGCTTTGCAATGGCGATCTGGTTCGGGTGCAGCGACCAGGCACCGACACAGCCCATCAGGAAGGCATTGCGGAACTGCTGCTCGCAGGCCTCCAGATCCTGAATATCGCCGAAGGGGCCATAGAAGGGGCGAATATCGTTCGCCACACAGGCATCGACCATCTTGGCAAAGGTGTAGTGCCAGAGATCCTGCTGCGCGGCCATGCGTTCCGAGCCATCTTCCTTCGGATCTTCGAGAACGCGGTAGAAGGGATGCCCGCCGCCCACGCGGGTGGTCTTCATCTTGCGGGATGCGGCAAGGTCGGCAGGCCCGAGGCTCATGCCATGCATGCGCGGGCTTGCGGCGGCAATCTCCTCGACATTCTTCACGCCCTGCGCTGTTTCCAGAATGGCGTGAATGAGGAGCGGCTTCTTCAGCCCGTGGCGCGCTTCAAGCTGCGCCAGCAACTGATCGAGATAATGAATGTCCCATGCGCCTTCTACCTTGGGCAGCATGATGACATCGAGCTTGTCGCCCAGTTCTGCGACGAGTTCCATCACATCATCCAGCATCCAGGGGCTGTTCAGCGGATTGATGCGGACCCAGAAACCGGTCGAGCCGAAATCATGTTTCTTTCCGACTTCGATCACGCCCTTGCGCGCGGCTTCCTTTGCATCCGCCGGGATGGCGTCTTCCAGATTGCCGAGCAGCACGTCCACCTGCGGAATGACGTCGCCCACCTTCGCGCGGACCTTTTCGTTGTGGCCCGGGAAGAAATGGATCATCCGTTCCAGCGCGACAGGAAGTTCGCGGTAAGGAGCAGGGGCGCCAATGGCGAGCGGCTTGTAGAAGTTCGAAGGCAGTTTCATGGCAATCCGTTCGGGAAAGGGTGGTTCACGCGCAGTCTAGCGGGCAGGGCGGGGCAAATCCATGAGCGATATCAGCCCCGGGTCTGCTTTTCCTGTGCTTCAAGAACGGCGCGCACGGGACCGGCCGCATAGAGGCAGGCGAAACCGAGGACCGAGGAAAGGGTGATGGTGAGATAAGCAAGCTGGTAGCCATTCGCCACGACGTAGAGGAAGCCGAGCAGGGCGGGACCAGCCGCATTGGCGCAGGTCGTGATCATCTGCGACACGGAGAGGATGCGGGCATAGGCCTTGAGGCCGAAGGCTTCTGCCACGATAAGCGGCTGCATCATCTGCATATTGCCAACCGTGGTGCCGAAGATCACCGAGGCGATGAAAAGCCCGACTATCCCTTCCACAAAGGCAAAAAGCAGGAAGGAGAGTGCCTGCAAAACGAAGATCGCAGAGAGATAGGTTTTCGACGGGATGCGCGACAGCAGGACGCCACCTATCAGCCGCCCGGCAATGCTCGCCGCTGCCATGACAGAGACAGCAAGGGCCGCAATATGGTCATCGCCCGTGCGGGTCGCAACAAGGCGGAATTGATGCGCAAGTGACCCGACCTGCGCCATCATCGAGAAAACGAACGCACCCGTGCAGAGAAGGAAAAAGCGGCTCCGCATGGCCTGTTCGAAGGAGACGCCATCCGGAGGCAGGAGGCTGCCATCCGCACTGCGACGCGGCGGGTCGCCATCGGGTGACTGACCGATGGCTTCCGGGCTTGCACGCAGAATGACGAGCGCCACAGGTACCACGCCGAGAACGAGAATGAGGCCGAGCCAATAGGCCGCATCCATCAGCCCGTAGCGTTCGATGAGACCTGCCGAGAGCGGGGTGAAGATGATCCCTCCGAGCGAAAGCCCCGTTGAGGCATAGGCGATTGCCTTGGATCGCTGGCGGTTGAACCAGCGCGCCACAATGGTCATGCCGGGGATCACGGCAACCGCCGCATTGCCCATGCCGAACAGCACATAGAAGCCGTAGAGCTGCCAGAGCGAGGTGACGTGCCCCGCGCTGGCGAGAACACTTGCCGAAATCAGCGCGCCTGCCGTCACCACCCAGCGCGGGTCATAGCGGTCGAGGAGCCAGCCAACGGCAAGGCCGGTGATGCCGGAGGAGACGAAAAAGATCGCCGTTGCATTCGACGCGGCGGATACAGAAAAACCGCCTTCCGCCACAAAGGCTTTCAGGAAGATCGACAGATTGTAGAAGATCAGCCCGCAGGAAACCGTGTGAATGATGAACACGGCTGCGACGACATACCAGCCATAGAAGACCGGGCCGCGCGGGGGTACGCGCGGCATTTCTGGCGCCGTTCCAGCGTCCATTTCAGGCTCCGATGATCGGAAAGGTGAATAGCGAATTAGACTGTAGATAGCTCTTTGGACCTCTTTGCCCAAGAGGAATCTTATGTTTTCGCCGCCAGCGCCTGCATTTCCTCGGCCATGGCGCGGGCAAAACTTTCCCGCTCCGTTACGCGGTGATCGCCCGCGGCATAGGCCAGCGCATTCTCATAGTAGAAGCGCGCATTCATGATGTTGGCGGTGCCGCTGTCGCGCGTTCTTATGACCTTGGCGGGGGCACCGGCCACAATCGAATTTTCCGGGATCACCGTTCCCTCGGTCACGATGGAATGGCCTGCGACAATCGAGTTTCGGCCAATCTTCGCACCATCCATCAAAGTCGAGTTGATGCCGATCAGGCAGTTATCACCAATCTCTGCGCCGTGAATGGTGCAGTGATGGGTGATCGAGCAGTTCTCGCCGATGAGTGTCGGCGTTTGATTACCGACATGGATCATCACGAAATCCTGAATATTGGTGCGCTTGCCGATCCGCACCTCATGCGTTTCGCTGCGGATGACGGAATAGGGCCAGAGCGACGCGCCCTCACCGATATAGACCTTTCCGTAGATGAGCGCCGTTTCATGAATGAATGCGGGGTTGTCGAGCACGACACCGGGGCCAAACTCACGCATGTTCCTTGCTTTCGATTAGGGCGCGGACGGGGCCGGCCGCGATGATGAGCGCACAGGCGAGGAAGGAGGCCATCGCCATGATGATGAATGCGATGCCATAGCCGCCGAGCCACTCATAGAGGAAGCCCATGGCGGCGGGGCCGACAGACACACCGACCGTCATGAAGAGCTGGCTCAGCGAATAGATCCGCCCATAGGCCTTGAGGCCGAAGGCTTCGGCAAGCATCAGCGGCTGCATCATCAGCAGATTGCCGATGGTGATGCCGAAGAGAACGGTCGCAACGATGAGGCCGGTCGTCGTATCTGCCATGGCGTAGAAAATCAGCGCCACGCCCTGCGTGATGACAAGGGCAATGACGAAGCCGCGCGAGGGAATGAAGGTGAGTGCCCATCCGCCTGCGAGGCGGCCCGCGATACTCGCAAAGGCCATGATGGCAACGGCAAGCGCGGCGGTGTCGTCGCTGCCGCTGCGTCCGGCCACGAGGCTGAACTGATGCGCGATGACGCCGACCTGCGCCATCATCGCAAAGATGAAGGCCGAGCAGGAGAGAATGAAAAAGCGGCTGCTGATTGCCGACCGATATTCAATCCCGTCTGCGGGCAGGGGCTGACCGCTGTCGTCACGCAGGATGGGATCGCCATCCGGTCCCGTTCCCATGGCTTGCGGGGAAGGGCGGATGAGCAGCCACGCCACCGGCACGATGCCGACAATGAAACCGATCGCGAGCCAGGGCGTCGCGCCCTGAAGGCCGGTCCGTTCGATCAGGCTTGCGGCAAAAGGCGTGATGATAATGCCGCCAAGCGAGAGGCCGGTTGATGCAATGGAGAGCGCAACGGAACGTCGCCGCGCGAACCATCGCGCAACAAGCGTCGTACCCGGAATAAGTGCCGAGGCCGAATAGCCCATGCCGAACAGCACATAGAAAAGATAGAGCTGCCAAAGCTCCGAGACATGGCCTGCGCCGAGCGTTGCAATGGCGCACATGGTTGCGCCAGCCGTGATAACCCAGCGCGGATCATATCGCTCGATCAGCGAGGCCACGCCGAGGCCCGTAATGCCGGAGGCAATGAAGAAGCAGGCCGTGGCTCCCGATGTTGCGGAAACGGAGAAGCCACCCTGCGCCACAAAGGCCTTGAGATAGACGGAGAGATTGTAGAAACCGAGACCCGCCGTCACCGTCATGACAGTGAAAACGGCGGCAACGACATACCAGCCATAAAAGGGGCCGGTGCCGCCTGCGGGCTGGCCGACCTTCTCCGTGGCGTTCTTCACGCTCATGCTGCTCCTCCTCTGGCCGGTCTCACGCCGACTTGCCCCTAGATAACCACGGACTGAGCCGGGACCAACCATGAAAAGGCGCGAACCCTGTTGCGGTGGCGCTTCCGCCCTCATTCCGGTAATCATTCCCCATACCGGTATTCAGAACAGGCCGGAGCCACAGGGAGTGAGTTTATGAAATTCTATAATTCGATCGGGCCAAATCCCCGCGTCGTCAAAATGTTCATGCAGGAAAAGGGCATCAATATCCCCTTCGTTGAAGTGGATCTGATGCAGGGCGAGAACCGGAAGGAGCCTTTCCTTTCAAAGAATCCGGCCGGGCAGCTTCCCGCGCTTGAACTCGATGATGGCTCCGTCATCGCCGAGATCACGGCCATCTGCGAATATCTCGACGAGAAGTTTCCGGGCGAATCGCTGATTGGCAACACGGCTGAGGAGCGCGCTGAAACCCGCATGTGGACGCGCCGCGTTGATCTCAATATCTGCGAGCCGATGACGAGCGGTTTCCGCTATGCGGAAGGCCTGGCCCTTTTCGAAAACCGCATGCGCTGTCTGCCGGAAGCGGCGGCGGGGCTCAAGGCCATTGCTCAGGACAAGCTCGGCTGGCTCAACGGCCTGATGGAAGGCAAGGAGTTCCTTGCGGGCAAGCGGCTGACGCTCGCCGATATTCTACTTTTCGGTTTTCTTGATTTCGGCGCGGTGGTCGGCCAGCCGATCAACCCGGAGCACAAGAACATCGTCGCATGGTTCGAGCGCATGAAGGCGCGGCCTTCCGCAGCGGCTTCTGCCTGATTCTCACACAAGACGACAAAAATCAGAGGGCGCTCCCACGGGGCGCCCTTTTTGTCTCTTGCGGCGCGTCGTATTTCTGCCAAACTGATAAAGGAGAATTACTATTGTCGGGGAGGCGATAGTCGAGTGGGAGAAAACATCATGAAGTATCTCGTCCAGCTTTGTCTGGCGCTTGGACTTGGCATATTGGCGATGAGCTTTTCGGGCGAGCCCGCCAAGGCGCAGCCCGTGCCGGAATGCATCGACATTCCGGAAGGCGATCCGGCCAAGATGGCATCCTGGTGGAACCGCCGTTCGGCGGAAGAGAAGAAATACATCAGCGAGCTGCCTTGCGAGCAGCGCTATATCCCGATGGTGTGCATCTTCCTTTTCGAGCCTGATCTGCGCGGCTGCACCAACAAGGGGGTTGCCGAATACCGGGCTGACAAGGCATGTACGGCAGAAGGTCATGCGCTCATGAGCGAAGCGCACGCGGCCTGCAAGGAGCGCTTCAAGAAGACCTTCGTTCCGCCCTTCGCCTGAGTCGGGCAGGGCGGCAAAACCGCCCTGAAAGGATGACGAGATGAGTGCTGCGGACGATACCGGAACGGCGATGGACCCGGACTGGGAGTCGCCCGCGGCAGTTACGCTTGGCAAGCAGGTTCTCGAGAAAGACCCGGCGCGCGGCTATATCCGCGCGTCGTTCATTGCAGGCGATAATTTCGTCAATCGCGGCGGGCGCATCTTTGGCGGCTTTCTTTCCGCCATGCTGGACGGACTGTGCGGCCATGCCGTGCGCCTCACGCATGAAAAGCCCGGCACGCCGCAAGTGACGCTCGAACTCAAGACGAGCTTTGTGGGCCGCGCCGATACCGGCAAGTTGATCGGGGAAGGATGGGTCCGCCACCGCGGCAAATCCATCGCCTTTGCCGAGGCCGAACTCCGCAATGAAGCGGGCGAACTGGTGGCCAAAGGCAGCGCCACATTCAAGATTGGCGCATGAAGGCAATCTCCTCCGCGCTTTTGCTGTTGAGAAACCTTCCGCCAGCCGATAGTCAGAGGGTCCGGATGGGTGGCCGAGTGGTTTAAGGCACCGGTCTTGAAAACCGGCGTGGGTTCACGC
>ENA-UOVV01000361-UOVV01000361.1-compost-metagenome-genome-assembly--contig:-NODE-361-length-59570-cov-6.919583_pt1 | contig 59570 bp, 50 predicted proteins | sample MGYA00238155_ERZ761577 | MGnify/ENA primary metagenome ERZ761577 (study PRJEB28898, sample SAMN06268775) | compost metagenome | isolation source: Emeryville, CA | place: USA:Emeryville, CA | collected... | reverse complement strand
CGGTCAATACTGCTACAGGTTTCAGATGGGAACTCTTCGGAACGTACACCAAAAATATCAATCGGGTAGATCGCCTTGCAGAAGGTGTTGACAGAATTACCATCGGAGGTTTTAGCGGGATGGCCATTACCGCCGCTGTTGGTGAACCATTTGGTGCGTTCTATGCAACTGATCTGCGAAGAGACGATCAGGGAAGAGTGATCATCGATAGTGCATCAGGATTGCCTCGTCTTTCCACCGACCTCGTTTATCGTGGCAATTATCAGCCCCGCTTCATTGCTTCATGGGGAACCAATCTGCGTTACAAGGGATTTACGCTAAACGTACTTTTCGATACCAAACAAGGTGGCGTATTCTATTCGCGCACCAAAGACATCATGGACTTTGTGGGCACAGCAAAAGAAACCGAAAACCGTACTCCTCAGGTTTGGGCAAATTCGGTGTACGTAGCTGCCGACGGACAGTATGTACAGAATACCGACATTCAATACGATCCTTACGACTGGTTTACTTCTACCATCCCTGCAGGACAGCATGTAGTAGATGCCAGTTATGTAAAACTGCGTGAGGCCAGCCTGTATTACACAATACCTTCCAACCTGCTGCAAAGAACTCCTTTCGGCAGTGCAAGCATTGGTATCTACGGAAACAACCTGTTTATCTGGACTGCTAAAGAAAACATGTATGCCGACCCTGAAGTGACTTCGGGAGGTGCAGGCAATGAACAAGGTTTTGACTTCTCTGCGCGACCATCGCTGCGCAACTATGGTGTGACACTGAGGGTATCGTTCTAAACCACAAAAATAAAAGCTATGAAACAGAGAATTATCAGCACTATAGCAGTTGCATCCTTGCTCATGGCGAGCAGTGGTTGTCGCAAATATCTCGATGTAAATCAAAATCCGAATATTGCACAGAATGTTACGCCCGAACTGCTGCTTCCCTCTGCACAGATACAGATAGCATCTGCTGTGGGAGTAGATATGCAGATCAACGGTTCGTTCTGGGCACAGTACTGGACACAATCTCCCAATGCAAGTCAGTACCGCTATCTGGAACAATATGCCACCACAGCCTCCAACTACGATCGCGTGTGGGGACTGCTGTATAACGGCGCTCTTGCCGATCTCCGTCGTCTCGAAGTGACTGCGAGAGAAGCCAATCGCAACCAATATGTCGCAGTAGCTAAACTGCTCGAAGCTTATACCTTCCAGTTGTTGACCGATGGCTGGGGCGATATTCCCGTTGCCGAGGCGATACAGGGATTGCCCGGCGATGGAGGTATTGTTTCGCCGCGCTATGATCCGCAAAGTGTTGTATATGATAGCATCATCAGCATCATCAACCAGGGACTTACAATTATCAATGAAACAAGAGATCAGCATTTTATTGGCACCGAGGATGTTATCTATGGTGGAGATATGGACCTCTGGGAAAGATTTGGGAACACGTTGCTATTGCGTGTGTATCTGCGACTTTCTGAGCGAGACCCTGGTAAAGCACAGACAGGAATACAGCAATTGTATGCGCGCACCGGCGGAAACATGTTTTTGGACAATGGTGAAGATGCACAAGTAAATTATATCAGCACTGCGGGCAATCAAAATCCGCTATATGCTGAAATGGTTGCATTGCGCCGCACGCAAAATCTGGTGGCTAGTGCTACAGTGGTCGATACTATGCTGGCCAACAATGACCCACGCGTGTTTGAATTCTTTACTATCGTAAGCGGAACCGTACGCGGATTACAGCAGGGCAATTTCAACTCAACAACCGCGGGGACACTTTCAACACCCAGCGCTCTGGTGGCTGGTCAGGCAACGAATGCAGCTTCTGCAGAAGCGCCAGTAAAACTTCTTACCGGATACGAAAGTTTGTTTCTACAGGCAGAAGCCGCAGCCAGAAACTGGGGCACAGGAAGCGATGAAGACCTTTTTGAGCAGGGAATTGTCGCCAGCTTTGAAACGTATGGACTTACCACAGCAGAAGCCCAAACCTATACCGACTCATCGTACTGGGGCGTGTATCCTGCAGGTGGTTCTCTAGAAGAAAAAATACGGCATATTATCACGCAAAAATGGTTCAGCATGACCGGCAATCAGGGATTTGAAGCCTGGACTGAATGGAGAAGAACCGGCTATCCAAATATATTTACCTCTTCAGTAACCTCTATTATAGGCAATGTATTTCCGCAACGCTTCCTTTACCCAAATACGGAAGTAACCCGCAATGCAAACTTCCCGGGACAAACGCTCATCACTGAAAAAGTTTGGTGGGATGTAAAAGACTAAAACGAATCACTATGAAAACAGCACTTGTAATAGCAGCACTGACCTTCAGTACACTCATCGCTTGCAAAAAGTATGATGATGTTTCAACAGTGCAAACACTACCGCATATAGAACTGCAGGGAGAAAAATTCATTACGATCAATGTGGGTGGCTCTGTAACAGACGATGGTGCAACGGTCGTAAATGATGTACCAAAAGAAGGCAACAACAGTCTGACAGCAACGGTGAACAATGTAGATGTGAATACACCCGGACTTTACTACATGCTGTATGAAACCCCTACAGCCAACGGTTTTACCGTTAGCGCTGCCAGGTATATTGCTGTAACTGACTATGCAGACCGAACAGATATCAGTGGTGATTATCTGCGGGAAGCCACGGGTGCCGTCGTGCGTGTTGACCGAAAATCGCGCGCTTTGTACAGTGTTACAGATATGGGGGGTGCAGGACTGAACGATGTGATCTACTTTGTACGGCTGGATGATACTACTATCGAGCTTGCACCGCAATATTCCGAAACATTGCACACAGAGATCTACGGGCTAAATGGAAGCTTTGATTTCGGCCCGCCCATGACTTTATCGTACGCGCTTGTAGCTCCTGGCTATGGCACAGCGTTGAGAACGTTTGTAAAGCAGTAAGAAAATGTGGTGATAGCGAAGGGGAAGATATAATACGCGTCTATTCGTGCTGACGTAGGAGTTTGTCGTAAACGATTTTTAAAACCGGTACCGGCAACACTCTTGCCAGATATCGGGTAGTCAGTGCGCTGTAGTATTGAAAGCGGTTGATGTATCCATCGGAATACATCGCTTTAAAGAAAGCCAGTTCATGCTTGAAATATTCCTTTCCTCTTCTTCTCACTTCCATATTATTTCCTACGCGCACATTTACCAAAACGCCGGGATAGTTGTAGAAAATGGAACCATTTCTGATCATACGGTACCAAAGCGGATAATCTTCAAAACTGTTCTTGATATTTGTATAGCTGCCCGCTTCTACTACTTTGGATTTTTTAAAGATGACTGTCATGTGGTTGATCGGACATCTCAGCTTCGCATAGTGGACAATTTCCTCATGGCTCACCGGAACCTTGCGATATCTTTTCATATCGCCAGGCACATTGTGAAACTCTTCTATAAAGGAACCAATGATATCTATTTCAGGGTGTTCGGCCAGATAAGTCATCTGTTTGAGAAATCTGTCCGGATGAGCGATGTCATCTGAATCCATTCGGGCAACGTACTCGTGTTTGCAATGTTTCAGTCCAAAGTTCATTGCATAGCCTATGCCCATATTCTCTTCAAGACTAACCGTTTTTATGAGTTCAGGATAGGCATTCCTTTTCTCCCTGATCACCTTGTACAGTTCATCTGTCAGCTTTCCATCTTCAACGATCACTACTTCACCCGGCATATATGTTTGAGATAATACGCTGCTGAGTGCTTGATCTAAAAAATCAGGCTGTTCTTTGAAGTAAATGGGGATAAGTACAGAAAACTGCGGTAGGCCTAAATTCACAAAAATGATTAGTTTATCTCAATAATACAGTCCTGAAACCTTTCCTCCACAAGAGAAGAAAAGAATATTTGCAATATAGCAAGTATTTTTTTTTGGCAAAATGCTGGAAACGAATCAATACGAATACAGGTTTAACCTCAATCCATCATTTAAATAAAAGGAATACAAACCATCTTTAATCTATTTTTTTGTTCCCAGGGGCACACGGGTAATTATCTTCAGGAAAAGAATACTACTTGTTCTGCCAATCTTGAATCGGCATTTCAGCAAGATCAGAATTCTTTTCAATAAACGTGATTGGGGGAATTGAATATAAGCCAAAAAAAGTTGCTGGTTCTCCCGGTTCATTTTGGTCTTATAATGCTCGTAAAAACCGACTGTAGCTTTATAATGCTCACGGTCAATAACGCCTGCAGTTGACCTGAGAAACTTCTTCGCTTTTCTGAAAATATTGGTTTCATAGCCAATGGTTACGTTTCCACTATGTTGCCGATAATACATCAGGTTTTGATCCACATAAGTAACAGTGCCGAAACTTACCGCTGCCAATGTGATGAGATGATCGTGCATACACACATAACCGTTATAACCGACAACTATGTCTCGCAAAGCCTTATTGATGATCTGCAAACAACCATGAATACCACCGTTCAGAAATAAAGTATCTCGAACTGTTGTCGCTCTAAATAATATGACCCTTTCCGGCAAAGGCTGTTCGCCTTTATAGCTATTGGCATTACAATAACTCATGGAAGGTTGCGCACTATTGATGTGTTGCAGCATTACCTCTATTTTCTCCGGCAGCCAGATGTCGTCCTGATCGCAGAACATGATGAAATCAGCCTCAGGAGCGTTCTTCAGCAGATGCATAAAATTCTGAGCTGCACCCAATCCTTTAACACCGTCTTCCAAAATTCGAACGCGCGAATCTTTCGCTGCATATGCATTCAATATTGATAACGTCGTGTCGGCTGAACCATCATCATGCGCATACAAAACCCAATCCTTATAGGTTTGTCCCAATAAGGAATCCAATTGCTGACGAAGATATTTTTCGCCATTGTAGGTTGCTAAGAGTATGATGAGCCTGAAATGTTCCAAGGCGCTATTTGTTTTGGCTGATCAAATCCTGATATACTTTCAGGTATCCCTGTATAAACTTTTCTTTGTTATAGTCAGTTAGCGTTCTGAGATAAGCGGCGTGCGCATGTTCTTTATTATTCTCCAATGCATTCCTTACCGCTTTTTGAAGCGAGGCAATGTTTCCGTATTGAAAGAATGCGGCCTCATTTTCCGAGAACAATTCTCTGAAAGAAGGCAGATCTGTACAGACAATGCTTTTTTCAAACAAGGCAGCTTCCAGCAATACCAATCCGAATCCTTCTGAGTTTGACCCCAGGCAAAATATATCCATGAAGGAAAGATAAGCAGCGGCATTGTTCTTAAAACCGGTAAACAAACATCTGTTTGCCACGCCTCTTTTCTGCGCCAGTGCTTCCAGATTCTTTTGCTCTATTCCATCTCCTACCACGATTAATTTATACTCCGGTTCTACTGTGAGTAATTCTATAAGCTGATAAACTCCCTTTCTTTTGGTGAGCTTGCAGATCGTACCGATAAGTGTGTGTCCGTTTTTAAATTTTATTACTTCCTCTTTTTCAAGATCGGTTAATGTGCCTCTGTTTATCTGTTCTTTATCGCGATAGTTGTGTACAAAAGCAATCTGCGATTTGCTAAAAAATGGAGCATAATGTTTCATCATTGCTTCTGCAAGAAAAACGACTTTATTAAACGGTCGAAGCATCATCAACCACAAGGGCGTAGCAATCGCTGCGCGCGTCTTGCTATAAGTTTGCGCAAGCTCCGGATAGATATAACAATGCATTGTGGAAACAACCGGTAGTTTCTTATTACGCAGTTTCTGCATCATCAGGAACATATCTGGTCTGATGCCGTGAGAATGAATAACGTCATATCCTGAAAGGTCTATCTTTTCAAACAATCCGATCTTCTTAGTAAAGCAGGGGAAATGCAATTTGTCGGTATCTTCTCTGTCATCGAGATAGTAAACATCTGTCTGCGAAACTTCGGGAACTTGTTGCAGTCCTCTCACCAGTTCGTTCACTACGATGACCGGTCCTAAGTTGCTGAGAGAAGGAATGATAAATGCTATTTTCATTAGTCGTTCTTCGTGTCGCGGCTATTCGCTTTTTACAATGGGCTCTACCCTTTTCACGCTTCTCATCTCGTTGTACACCAGGAAAAGAAGAAAGAGAAAAGGAAATACAAACACAACATTGGTGAGATATGAAAAGCCAAGCATCGGATCGGTTTCCATAGTGACGATTTTGATGTAGAGCAGACTGTAAAGCAGAAAAAAGAAAAGATTGTTCTGTTTCATCGCCAGCATTTTGTTTCGTACCAGTCCCACCAGCAATCCCAAACAAAGCGACACCACGATACCGCCATAGTAGCCAAAATAAATCAGGTTGAAGACATTATGCCGTCCGTTGGGGCCCCACAAAAGTTCGCCACCGTGATGATGCTTGATTAGCATCACGCCCAGCACCTGCGGCATCTTCTCCCAAGGGTAAATTCTAAAGAAACCTAGAACATCCTGAAACATCGCTACAAACCCGTTGCTGTGCTCGATAAGCTGATATACATCATTGGGATAAGACATGTAGTAAACATCACCACTCAGCATGAGCCGGTATCCGAGCTCCTCCATAGGCGTAAGGGGTGTTTGCTTTTTTTGAACTGAGAGAATGATCAACGAAATCCCGACGCCTATTCCGAGCAACAAAAACTTGTTTTGAAGAATTGAAAAAGGAAACTTTTTGCCAAGATTGCTTTTTAGTGAAGGATAAAATCTTGTGAGGCAGAAAAGTGAAAAAGGCAAAATGAGAAAAGCAGATTTGGATCCTGTAAGCACCAAAAAGACAATCAACACCAGAAATAAAATATGATGCAGCCAGGTCACTTTTACACGATCATTGTTGGCGGCAATAAAGAAATAACAGAGTACCGAACAGAGAATGGACATATCCATGATGCGGGAAAAAATTCCAAGTCCTGTACCGCCAATAAAGGCCTCCAGCCGCGAATCCATAAACAGAGGGATACCCCGCAGCTGGTAAGTAAGTAAGTGGCAGACAATAGTGATGAAACAAAAGAAGTAAAAGCAGTGATTGATCTGTGAGAAATTTTGTGGCACCGGCCTTGGCTCAATCTCATGTTCTACCTTCCTGAACCGGAACAGTCCCCAGAAAAATGCAACCTGAGTAAGCAGGTAGTTGAGCAGCAGCGCATTGGAAACAGTTCTGGTAAACAACAGAAACAACATAATGGCTGCACCCAAAGAAGAGAACACTACGCTGGTAAACAAAGGATCGAAAATAGACCGGATATACCCTTTGAATATCAGAATGTATATGAGTGCCGACAACAACAGTGATCCGAAATAGACATACACGTTGTTGCCTTCCAGAAAAAGGTCTAAAAATTCGTAGTTGTTCATAGCTCCTTTTCTGCTTGCTGCTGGGGTTGCAAATTACGACGCAGCCAGCCAAGTATTACTTTCTGTACCGGAAAGATAAAGCGCCGAAAGCGTGCATACAGCGATGGAAGCAAACCCAGATTTTCCTGTATCAGTCGAATTTTGTTTTGTTCAAAGTACTCATCTTTAGCCACTGCCGATGCACCGCCATCATAAAAGTTGGTAACGATAATGTTTATGTACTCAAATTTTACTTTCTGTTTCCAAAGCAAAAGATTCAGATGATAGTCGGCAAGCAATGGGTAACGCAGATCAAACTCATATTGCTTCAGCACACCGGCCGGATAAAAAATCGCCTGATGGCAGATGTTTCTCAGCGCAAACTTATAGGCATGAAACTTTCCATCATAAACAATTCGTTTATTCACGAAATAAGACTGACCATAATAAACTTTCTCTTCTTTCAGGAAAGGATCCGCATCACTCAAAACCTGATGGTTGTGAAATACATCATCAGCACCCAGAAAAATGATGTACTGCCCTTTCGCCTGACGCATGCCTTTATTCATTGCATCATAAATTCCTTTGTCGCGCTCTGAAACCTGATAGCTGATAAATGGGCGATATCGTTCTGCAATCGTCAGTGTATCGTCAGTAGAGCCACCATCAATAAGCAATATCTCAAAATCCCTGAAGGTTTGGTTCACCACACTCTCCAATGTAGCGCCTATGGTCGGCGCAGCATTAAAAGATGGTATGACGATAGAATACTTTGGCATAGCGCTATTTTAACCAGATACCTTTTGCCCTTCCGGTAATGAGTTGCTTATACTGATAATAACCAAATGTAGGATTCACCGCAATACATAAACATGTAGCGATCATAACACCTGTTAGTCCCAATTGAAGATATTTGGCAAACAAAATTGCCAGAGGAATATTTGCAATGCCAATGATGATGGAAGTAATGAGCTGAAATCTAATCTTTCCAATGCCATTGATGAAATAGATATAAATATTGGCCAGCGAAAAAAGAGAAATGAACACGGCATTCCATACAGAAAGTGAAAAAGGGACTTTTATCTCTTCTCCTACCCAAAGCCTGTAAATATCATCGACAAACACCAATGTTGCAATAAGCGCGAGGTTAAGCAGCAGCCAAAGTCGCACCAGTCTTCGCACGGTCTTTCTGATCCAGTCAAAATTGTTTTGGTAGTATGCCGCGCCAAATGCAGACCAGTAGGGCATAATCAGTGTTGTCCATCCGATGGTGAACAACGTAAAGAACTTGTAACAGATACTATAAACGGTAACGTCTTCGGGTGTAAACAGGTGAATGATGATGAGGTTATCGGTGGACATCAACACCAGAATGGAAAGCTGAATAATAAAAAAACTCAGGCTGTTTGAAAGCGTTCCTCGGATAAGTGTCTTGTCGATTCTCAGGAATCGCGGGCGGATTTTCTTATAGATCGTCGTAAAGAAAAAAACATTGCTGAGCAGACTTACCAAAAATGGCATCACACCCAATACAATGGCCACCCAAAGTATCCTGTTCTCTACTTCAAAAAAGGTAAGCATCCAGACACCTGCAATAGAAGCAAAACCGTTGAGAAAATACAATGTATTTGCTACCCAGGTCTTTCTGTCCGCAAGGATCACGGAATGAATCAGATCGGTGTAAAGTTTCAGAATAAAAAACACCATTGGGATGAGTACCACGGGACGGAGATCCAGTATTTCAGGATAGTTGAATACCTCATTCCAATTGACAAACAAAGAACTGATCAGAAGTAGTGCAATTAGTGCCGAAACGATCAGCAACATCAGATTATAAACCGTTGATGTCGCCTTTCGCGCCAGTCCAAAATCGTTTTGTGAAAAGGCATAAATGAGCTTTGTCTTCAACCCGTTGTTGATGCCCAGATCAAAAACATTTGTCCAATTAATGAAGGCAAAGATCGTAAGCCAGAGACCGTATATTTTTTCGTCGAGATAATTGAGGGTAATGGGTACTAATATAAAAGAACAGGCAGCCGCCAGCGCGCGAAAGACAAAGGAGAAAGCAATGTCTGTATGAATTTTGTCTTTAAATAACTTCAAGATGCCTCTATTTAATCTCCACAGGATCTCTAAATACACTGCTCAGGTAACGCCTGATAATGATAAACAGCAGGCACAGCACAACGCCTACAAAACCACCAACTACTGTAGCTGTCAGTTTTCTGGTTTTGTTGTTTTCTAATGGCAATACAGGTTGGTCTATTACCTGTACCAGCGGTGTAACTTTTCGTAGAGAAATTTCTGCCAGTTCCAGATTCTTCACCAGTTCTACCAAAATCGCCTTGCTCATTTCCACATCCACCATCTTTTTCTGTGAAGGAAGATTCAGCCGTCTCAGTGCGGGATTAGGATTGGGGTTTGCTTCCGCAGAGTACGCCACACCATACAATGCCTCGTTGAGGAGATTTCTTACGGAGTCGGTATGATGTTGCAGTACCCTGACATTTTCAGACTCCTTCTTGGTTTGCACTTTAGTATAGAACTCAATCACGTTCTCCAGCAACTTTTCAGTAAATTCTTTGGCGAACAATTCATCTTTCGAAGCCATTCGCATGATCACGATCGATAGCTTTTTATCGGGCTTTTGAACATTTAAATTTTTTTCAACGATCTGCTCGTGAAACTTGTTCAAAAGACTGTCCTGCAAATAGCTGCTCTGAGAAGCTGAGAACTTAAAATCGCGCAGCCGCGCATCTTTCTTCCACTTATCCCGGAATTTGTTTTCGGAAACATACCGTTCTACCAGCAATTGCTTTTTTCCTTTAAACTCGCCCTCTGTAAGCAAGGTTTGCACAATCATGTTGCGCGACTTAATAAAGGCAATGATGTTGTCCGTTTCCCGGAACACACTACCTCCTCCGCCTATGCTAAGCCCAAACTGTGCTGCTATGTTTGAATAACCTTCAATGCCTGACTGGCTGCCCCCTTCGAGGATAAAACTTAATTGCGCGGTATAGGTAAGTTTCTTCACCAGCGAATAAGTCAATCCGAGGAGTCCGCCCACAATACCGCATAGCAGCAGCAGGCGCCATCTGGAAAAAAACAGAGCGTATTTACGCCGTGTGAACAGTAACAGGTCTTTTAAAGACAGTTCGTCCTGTTCTCTATATTGCACTTGAGACTTCATGTGTCTATACGCTCGGGATTATCTTAATACTGTAAATATCAATGTTGCAATGGTAGCAAGACCTGTGGATATGGCCACAACCTCACTAGTGGAAATTCCACCTTTACGTTCTTCCTTCTGCGGCACAAATATCTCCGCGCCGGGTTTTACAGAAGGGTAATAGTTAACAAACAGAAACTTTCGGGTGCTGGCGACAGAACCGTTTGCATAGATAATGTAAGATCTTCTTTTCAGCGCCTTCGGAGAAAAGCCTCCGCTTTCGCGAACATATTTTTTAAAGCTTTTAGAATTGGCAAACAATACAGAAGAAGGCGACAGAACTTCACCACTGATTTTCACTGTCTGTAGTTGCTTGGGAATGTGAATGACATCGCCGTCTTCCAATATCAGATCATAATTTGCTTTGGGATTTCTTAAAATCCGGGCAAGGTCAATACCTACATAATCGTTTCGCACGCTTAAGTCGTTTAAATTGACATCTGTAGAATCAGCGCTGCTCTTCTGTAGATTACGGAACTGCTGCAGTTTGTATTGCTCCTGTTCCTGATCTGTCTGTGTCAGTTTCTTTCCCGTTCTCTTTAAAGAGGCACCATCCTTATAAGCCAGTGGGGTCAGTCCGCCAGCACGTTTTATCAGATCTGAAATCCGCTCGTCTTTATGGGTTACCGTATAATTGCCGGGATAAAGAACTTCTCCTTCAACCTTAACTTGCTTCTGAACCTGGTAGCCCGGTGCAGGACGTACAAAAACGATGTCGAAAGGCTCTAAAACAAAATTGCTTGCTTCTTTAAGGTCGCGGTCAATGTTTACATGGAAAACCTGCGCTGTCACCGAAGTATCTGAAAAAGGATTCGCATTCTTTACACGACGGGAAATTTCCACTCTTTTAGGCGTTGCACCTTCTTTCAACCCTCCTGCTTTGATGATCAGCTCCTCCAGCGTAGTGTTTTCGGCAAAAGGAAATGTCCCCGGAGAGCGGATTTCACCATCAATACTTAAAGTGTATTCTTCTTTCAGATCAAAAATGGAAGGAATCGTAACGATATCTTCTCTTTGAAGGGAAATATCACGGGCTTTCCCGGAAACGATCTCTCCGGTGTTGAAAGAAACAATCTCTGTCGTCAGGTCGCTTTTGATGCGGGTAATATACCCTCTGTGCGGGAAAGCATCTTCCGTCAACCCTTCAGCTTTTTTAACGAGTTGAGAAAGCGTGATTCCTTCCGTCAGCTCATATTCTCCGGGACGGAAAACTGCGCCATTGATGCGAACTCTATTTTCAAACCGACTTAAGATTGAGTCAACAAAATAGTGATCGCCGGAAGATGGTTCGTAGGTATTGAATTGCGATGAGGTAATATCTTCTATCCGTCGTTCTGTTTCGGTATTCTTCAATACTTTGATTCGTGCTTTGTATGCTTTCTCGTTGAAATCTCCGGCAAAACGAAGCAGGTCGGACAAAGTTTCGCCGCTCATCATTTCAAAGATTCCATCACGTTTCACCTGCCCGGATATTTCTACCCGCGTGCGATAGGTCGGAATTCTAATCACATCCTGATCCTGCAGGCGTACATTATTCTTCAAACTTCCATAAAGCAGAAAATCGTACACGTCCAGTACAGCAATGATCGATCCTCCTCGGATAATCTGTATCGTACGAAAGGATCCGTTGTTAGCCGGTCCTCCGGAGGCATACAATGCATTGAATACCGTTGCCACAGAAGGAAGGGTGTAAGTTCCCGGCTTCACCACTTCGCCGGTGAGTATCACACGGATGCTGCGGATATTTCCCAGCGAAATGCTCACAGACGTAGAGCCATTTCGAATACCGGTATAAACTGTAGCCAGACGGGAGCGAATACGGGACGAAGCCTGCTCCATGGTAGCACCGGCAACCGACACAATACCCACCATAGGTATTTTGATAGTACCTTCCGGTGAGACCCTTAGCTGATGGCTTGCTTCGGAATAACCATAGATGTCAATCAGGATTTCATCGTCGGGACCTATCTGATAATCTACCGGGGTGGCCAGTCTAAGATTGGGCTCAAATGTGAGGTTGGAGTTGGAAAAAAGTGCTGCACCGAATATTCTCTGCCGCTGTATCTCTTCTTCTGTCATCGGGCGAAATGCATCATCGGCTTTTTTGTCGACAGCGATATCCTCTGTCATATTCACCGTCCTTGCAGATTCGTCACGTCGCCCGGAACCATCTTGTCTTTTAAGTTTTTCTATGCGCTGACGAAGCTTAGCCACCTCTGTCTGACTCATGCCTTTAGCTGCCGCTACCTGCTCCAGTTGATCTTCTCCCAAACCCGAAGCCTCCACCTGTCTCATAAAGGCACGTACCTGTGCATCGCTCATCTGATCTACTCTTATTGTAGAGAAATCCTGCTGATTAGGCACCTGAGCAATAGCCGGAATGGCTATCGCTACGGCTAACCCCATCAAACAGCACATAACTATTCTTCTAAACATCAATGTATGTTTTCCTTGTGTGTCGATTTGCCGCTTGTAGGCGGCTTTGCGTAAAAATAATCTGTTCGTACGGTTTTCAGTCGCAGAAAACAACCTAATCCTCAGACAGTAAGCAAACGGGTATAAATGATGCGATAAATAATATTTGAAGCTCTCAAAAATAATCAACTTATAATAAACGCAAAATGCGCATAGCATAGTGGCTACGCGCATTCAATTATCCTCTGTCTGATCTTACAAAGACTCCGGCAACGTGTATTTTCTACCCTGATTCTGTTGCTTCAGCCAGGACATCAGCGGATTGAAATACTCGAGCATGGCATGAGCATTCAATTCATCGCCGGTAGATTCTTTCAGCACTTCCCTCCAGTCTTTAGAAGCGCCGGGATACATGATCTTTTTCAGGAAATCTCCTATCGCCTGCTGGCCATAATAGTTGGTAGCACGGGGATCTTGTTTTAGAATATTCTTCGCTATGTAATTATGCAGCTGATACAGAATAACATAGGAAAGTGCATAGTCGTAGTATTGTGCCGGGTCGTCATTGATATGTGTTTTGGTAGCCGCATCACAATATTCCTCTCCCCTTGGCATTGGCGGTACCATACCCTGATACTTTTTTGCCAGTTCCCACCAACGTGCATTAAACTGGTCGGGCTGAAGATTGTCTACATAAAGCGATTTTTCAAAATTGCTCATGGTCCCGCAGGAGAAGAACATGAAAACCACAGAGTTAAGTGCTTCTTTTAGCAATGCCTGTATGCTGTCGGTTTTTACATTGGCGTCAATCAATCCTCTGCCTGCAAGGTAGGGTTTCTGCATGGCCGCGAGCCCCATCATGGTACCGATCGCTTCATGATAGGCACGGTTGGCACCACCACGCAACAATGGCGGTACATCGTTGTTGGTATAAGTAAGGTAATAATAGATATGCCCGAGTTCGTGGTTGGCTGTTTCCCACCACTCAGCATTCGACTCTACACTCATCAGGCTTCGCACATCATTGTTAAGATCCATATGCCAGGCAGATGCGTGATTGTTCTTTTTGACGGAACTGTCGGATGGGTAGGGATAAAGGCTGGATTTTTCCCAGAAACTCTGCGGCAATGCAGGAAAACCAATACTGGTGTACAATTTCTCTCCCTCGCGAACGATCCATTCCTTTGATTTAGAAGCAAGCACAGCATCCAGGTCTATTCCCTTCACCGACACTGCACTGCTCCAGTCCTGTCCCCAGCGGTTAGGCAGCCAATGAGCCGGCAGATAGTCCGGCACTTCTGTGGTGCTGTACTTTTTTGCCATCTCATAACGCATCCAGGTGTGCAGCTCGCGGTAGAGCGGATAAAGCTCTCCCATCAGCCGGTCCATGGTCTGCATCATTTCATCGGTCTTCATATCGTAGTCGGAGACCTGATAAGCGAAGTAATCTGAATAGCCAAGTTCTTTCACGGTCTTATTCCTGAGATCGCGAAGGTTCACCAGACCAGCTTTAAGTGTTTTACCTACTTCCTTACTGGCATTCCAGGCAGCCAGGCGTTTATTTAGATTTGTTTCCTTTTTAAGGATATCATCCAGATCGTTGGTTGAAACCTTCTTACCATCAAGCATATACTGAAAGCCATAAAGCTTCTGGGTTTGTCCGGTTTCCGCCTTGATCCGCTCTTTTACCACATCGGCAATAGTCTGCGGATTGTTGGCTGCAGCATAAAGAATCACTTTTAGCTGCCTGGTCTGAAGATCCGTAAGTTCTTCACTATGTTCCAGAAACTTCTTCGCCTGCTCTATGTTTTCTTTACTGCCGGTAAAAGCTGCCATGGCTTCATCGGCTTGCTGAGCCCGCATCATATTGGTGCTGTCACCTTCCCTGATCTCAATATTGGCCTTCCATTGCGCTTCGCTCGATTCGCTGTACAGTTTTACAAACCGGGCTGTATATGCATCGATAAATTTCTGAGCTTCCTCGCGAGAATTTCCACCGCCACCGCAGGAAGACAAAATCAAAGCAGCTGAAATCGCCGCAAGAGCAAACCTATATACCATGAACATAATTTTTTGGAAATCTAAAAATAGAAAACCTTGGCAGTTGCTGCCAAGGTTACCCAAAGAGTGATTTTTAGTCTAGTATTTATCTGAACCAAAGCGGATATGGATGCCTACCGTTGTCGGTATATACCAAAGGTTATACTGATTGTTGCCGCGGGCCTGTCTTGCATCGTTGGTACGCACCCAGGCAACTTTTGGCGCTACATCGAGGTTGATGCCGACACGCTCGCTGAAATAATAGGTATATCCTACCTGAAACCCGAGCAGGGTACCATAACCACTTTCGAAATTGTACTGGGAAGCGTAAGTATATTCAGCCGGCGTATTCGGATTTACCCTGCTGTAATTTACTTTTCCATCATTACCAACAAAAACAGCGCCTGCTGAAACGCCTATGTACAGCGCCGACCGAACGTAGTCTTCGTATTGCTCATAAAAAGGGAAAACATGATTCGCCTGCAGGGCAATGCTCATTGCATTTTTTGCAAGTACCAGACGTACATCCTGTTCTCCAAGTGAAGCATTGCTCGTATTGGTAAGCGGCCATTTGTCCTGACGCTGCCATTTGGTGGAGCCTACTGCCAGACCTATTTGCCAACGATCAGTGATATTGTATTTGAAATTTGCCTCGGCTGCATAATTATACACTTGCTCGTTGCCTTTATAAAGACTCAAATGGGGTTTTGATGTGGTACTGATACCCGCATTGAGACCCACTTCATAACGCTGAGCGAAGATTGCTGTGGAAGCAAACAATGCTGTTGCAAAAAGTAAAATCGGTTTCATACCTGTAATAATGGTGTAGCAAAATAGTCATTTTCGTTTTCAGTACATAATGTATAGAAGAATTTACCGGCGGCTTTACACCAGGGAACTGTTCTGCACACCACTTCTGCATTTAATTGAATCAGACTATTTTGGCTGCCTTGCAATAAGAACATCCGAATGCAGGATTTTGCTAATTGTCTGTTAACGGAGACTTTCAAAACGTGGTTGGCGTCCGGCAATCTTAGCTTCGCATACCCCGTGAGGTAACGTAAATGAGTGAACGACAGACATATAAGGCTAAAGGTGTCCGCCTGATGGTGTTGTTCTTTCTGGCGGGAATGATCCTGAGCAGTTGTCATTTGCTTCGTGGGGGGAAAAATGTATCTCAGACAACAGCTCAGTCTTCTGCACAAGCACAATCTATACAGGACACCACCATCGCTGTAAATGTTCCTGCGAAAAAAGATTCTTCCATAACACAAAAAGTTGCTTCTCAAGAAAAACCTCAGAAACAATTAAGAGATACGGTTTTAGCCCATACAAGTATTGTGACCAAGGATTCCACCTCAGACCTGGAAAGGCCAACAATGTCTTTGCGGATATCTAACCTACTTACCGCTGAGCAGGAAATACATCTGCTTGAAGCCGGGCTTTCCCTTGACAACATTCTGTCGCAGCAACAAGTGAGTGATACCCAAAAGAAACAAACAGCAGCCGATAACGCGAAGTTGTTAGAAAATACAGGCAGCAGTTATTTCAATGCAGAGGTGCAGGCAAATATGAGCGACCAGATAAAAGCAGTCTTCACTACAAAGTTGCTTTACGATTCGGTAATAGTATCCAGCAATAAAGAATTTGTTTACAATACGGTAACGGTTTACAACAACACTGCACAAAAAATCGAAATTCAGGTCATCATTACCGGGCCAAAGGACTGGCAGATGGTAACATCCAATATCGCCAACATTACTCTGGAAGCCTTTGCCAGTTCCATCATTCCTATGCGTTTCATTCCCTCCGGAAACAACACTGCAAGCTGGCAGGAAGTTCGACTCGAATACCGTCTGAACAATGTTATCGATACGCGAAAAAATTTTTTCCGGATGAAAGTGCAGGAGTATTCAAGTTTCAAAGCATCGCTGCCAAACTCCAACAAAGTGCTAACCGGATACCAGAAAAACAACACGATTCCTGTTTACATAAAAAACTCAGGAAATACGGAGGGAACATATTCTCTGTCGGCGGTCAATCAGCTATTGAAGTTAAACTATCAGACTACGCTCCTTCTTCTGCCCGGAAAGGACACTGTATTTCATCTTCCGTTCACCCTTTCTGAAAGTCAGTTTGCGATGCTGAAGAAAGAAGATATCCGTATCGCGGTGAGCAACGAACAAAATGAGGTTATCAATCTGATACAATCATTTTCGAAGGTAGGGCATATGCTGCGCGATCATGCGTCAGGCTATCTGGAAATGCCGCTGCAACTGGAAGCAGGGGTAATGTATCAGGGTGTGGAATCGCCGGCACAATACTATGGCGCATTGTTCGGAACCCTTGAATTCACGGAACACGACCGAGTTGCTATGTCTTTCCGTACCAACACCATTGCACAGGGACAAACCAACAACAATAGCATCGCCCGGATCGACTACACCGGCAAACATCTCACCGCGAGCATCGGAAATGTACAGGGAGCCGGAGAATTCATAGTAGACGGTTACGGAGGACGGGTGGGTTATGAATGGAAAGGCACAAACAAAGCCGAAGTCTTTGCGATGCTCAAAAGCAGAACGGGAGATATCAAAACCGGTGGTCTTGCATTACAGTTGGCTTTGAGAGACAATCTGCGTATCTACGAGGCACTCTCACTCAGTCAGGATAATGACAGACAACTGAATAGTGGCATTGTAAGTCAGATTACGGAATACAGATTTTCAAAAGGCAGGGTAGCGTTGATCACAGGACTTGGTGCCGAAAAGACCAATGCTCCTCTTGCCGGCCAGGCGCGCAAAAACCTGGTGGGCACCTCGCTTGGATATAACTTCCAATACAATTCAGAAAAACTCGGCATTGTATCAAATGTGTTGTACAACAGCAATGAATATCCCGGAATGTTCAAGGGACAGCGTATGCAGCAACATGATGCCAGATGGATTTTGGGAAACCATTTTCTGGGAGGTTACTATGAATACAATTTTCGCAAGCAAAGCTATTGGCAGGACTCTCTGCTTTTTGAAGATGTCTTCAACCTGCGAACTTCCAACAGCGGCATACGTGCAGGTGTTGGATTGAAGGGAACCAACATTGTCCTTTCTGCAGGAAATCAGCGGCAGAAGCAGGAAGGCGAGGGAACCTATGAAACTAACTATGATTATCTGAACCTGAACTTTTCAACTATCCTTTTTAAAAATCTCTATTTCAACTTCAATTCCTTTGCAGGAAACATGTCTACGATCAATGGACCTAAGCACAAGGCCTTCATTTCGACCACGCAGGGAAATCTGCAGTTCAAAACATTTGGTGCTTCCTTCCGCTACGATAATGGACCTTACTATTATCAGGAATTTGTGGCATACATCAGGAAACGAGAACATTATGAACGAATCATCGTAAGTCCTTTTGCAGAGATGCATCTGTTGAAGCGCTCCCTCACCATTCGTGCTCAGGCAAACTATGCACGAACCTTACCGTCAAATGTTTCCAACACCACAGTATTAGCAAACATAAACTACGCAACAAAAAATTATGACTTCAACATCAACGGTATTGTGCCTGTAGGAGAAAGTGCTGGCGCCAGTCCCTATGTCAGTGCGGCTTTTCGCATGAGGATCAAAGCGCCCTTCCTGCCTGTACGTAAATATTACAACCTTCAGTTGGTGTTGTTTAAAGACCAGAACAACAATGGTGTAAGAGATGAGGGTGAAGAGCCTGTGGCGGGACAAACGCTTTCCCTAAATGGAGATTTATTTGTAAGCGATGCAAAAGGGTTGGTGATCTATAAGAATACGGAGAAGGGAACATACAAAGCAGACTTCGGCTTGAGTAGCCGGCTGAAAGGATGGATGCCAAGTGCCGGAGCCATCCAATACATTGAGCTGAATGGCAACAAAACCATTGAGATACCTTACAAAATAAGTCGTGTGCTTTCGGGTAAGTTGCTCGTGGAAAAAGATTCTCTTTCAAACCTCTCGTTCAATCCGCACAACATCAAGGTAACTGCAACCGGACCAAAAGGTGAGCTATATGCGACACTCACCGATGAAAACGGTGAGTTCTACTTCAATCTTCCCTCCGGCGATTATGTGGTATCGTTGAGCGAAGAAGCCTTCAACGAGCAATTCAGACCCACGCAGTTCTCGCAACCTGCCGACCTGGTCAACAATCACGACAAAATAGTCTATTTCGAAATCAAGCAGCGCAAACGGCAGATCAATATCAGGAAGAAGTAAGTTGTTCCAAATTTCACACAGAGAGCACAGAGAAATTGAGGTACGGAGTGAAAACTTAGACTATAAGCTAATCAGGAACATCAGTGCTGTCAGCATTCGATCACCATTATGGAAAAGAACATTTTTTAAATGCTCGTTAACCGGTTGCAAAATCAACGTTAACCTGTTTCGATTTCTTGCCCATTCTTCTGCAGCGGTGAATCTTTGCATCATCAAAACAAACAAAAACAAAACAAACAAAACAGAAACAAAGGTTATGAAAAAGATCATTCTCTTCTCCGCTATCCTGACCAGCATCGCAACTTTCGCAAACGCTCAAAACAATGCATCTTCAACAGCACAACAAACCGTACAACTCCAACTGAGCAATGCACTCGAAATCACTTTCACCGGCAACAATTCAACAACCGGTAGTACTGTTACCATGCCCTTCACTTCTGCAAATGATTATGCTAACGGTGTAGAAAGCCAGGCACAACAACTTAGAGTGCGTTCCAACAAAAACTTCAACGTAGCTGTAAAAACCCTCACCAATACTTTCTCTGTTACCAACAACGGAAACACGTCTTCTTCATCTATGCCCGCTTCTGTACTCGACGTAAAAGTATCTGCCAACGGAACAGGTGGTAATATTGCAGGTTCTTTCTCAAGCTATACTGACCTCTCTGCTTCTTCTAAGAACATGATCACCAACGGTTCTTACGGCGCCAACCAAACTTTCAGCGTACAGTACAAAGCACAGCCGGGATTTAATTATCCTGCCGGTACTTACTCTATCGATGTAGTGTACACCGCTACACAGCAATAACCAGGATCTTCTTTCTGACTATACAACACAGGCTCCTCTCAAGGGAGCTTTTGTTTTTTATAGAGAAAATTTCCGGCGGTTAAATAACAGAGTTTAAAAGAAAATATTTATCTTACGTTTAAGAGAGAATGCCTATGCAAATATTTTTACTTTCCGTTACTGTTATTTTAGCCATTATCCTTTACCGAATGCTCAGCAGTCAGCGCGCTACGTATCCGTTCATCCGTACTACCCGGATCGATCGTACTGACGAAGAAGCAGAATATCTGACTACTGAAGCAGAACAAGGACTCATCACCATCGATCACGATGTGGTGATTGTGGAAGGACAGGAGTATTCCCTGAAAGGAAAAAAAGGAGAAGATGCAGAAGCCTACCTGAATATTGATAATGGTAAGCTCATCAGCATTGGAATTCGGGTGAACAATGGAGAGAAACTCTACTTCATTGATCCGGAGCACAGCCTTTTTTCAAACTACCAGCGTTCCGTAACGGATGGTAGTCACCAATTGTTTTCGTTCTAAAGCAGTAACAACAGAAATCCAGACACCGGAAGCGGCTGGTCCCTTTAGATCTGCGCGGGCCGGTGTTTTTCTCTTTCATGCAAAACCAACGGATGTGCCGCACGATAGAGTGCTGTAATTTCTGCGGCAATTCGCCTTATCTCCTCCAGATCACGATGTTGCCTTGCCATGTTTTCTATTGCAGCAAGGTGTTCATACATCCCCTTCACCCGTACCACTCCCACACTCGATTTCAAAAAATGCGCCTGTTTTGAAATGCCGTCAAAGTCTTCAGTTTCGGCTATTAGCCTTTCGAGCTTACGAAGACCGTCGGGCATGGTGGTCAAAAAAATATCGAGCACCTCATGAATGTATTCGCTGTTATGGTCGGCTATCTCCTGAAGAAAGGAAAAATCCACAATACTTGTATCTGCCTGCGCTATCTGCTGCCCCCCCGACAAAACCTGTCCTATTCCTGTCACCTCAGTAATAAGCCTATACAATGTATAGGGTTCAAAAGGCTTGGACACATATCCGTTCATTCCAGCGTCAAGGCATTTTTCCTCTTCTCCCTTTAGGGCATCTGCCGTCATGGCAATGATAGGGATATCGCTCTTCATCACCTGCCTGATATAGCGGGTAGCCTTATAACCATCTACCTCAGGCATCTGGATATCCATAAGAATCACATCGAAGCCACCCTGTTTCACCTGTGCAATTGCCTCTTGTCCGTTACCTACAATAGTAACCTGTGCCCCCTGTCTGGCAAGTGTATTCTTCACCACCTTCTGATTGATTAAATTGTCTTCTGCTACCAGTATTCGCAAGTTGTGTAGCGAAGCAGGCTGTGCGAAACCATCTTTGGCGGTCTTTGCAAATTCCTCCGGCGCCGATTCGCCAACCTCATAAGGTATAGAGAAGGAAAAGACAGAGCCCTTACCCACCGTGCTCGATACATGCACAGATCCGTTTTGAAGTTCCACCAATTGCTTTACGATAGCCAGTCCCAGACCTGTGCCTCCGTATTTGCGTGAGTCCTCTGCTTTACTCTGCGAAAAACTCTCGAATATTTTATCCAGATGACCTGCGGGAATGCCAATTCCACTATCCTTGACAGACACATTCAGGATATATTTTGAAGGATTGATCTTTTCGCTGCTTACGAATATCTCTACACCACCCTTAGAGGTAAACTTCAAGGCATTGCCGGCAAGGTTGATGATAACCTGCTGGAGGCGCAGCGGATCGCCCAGCAGCACTTCAGGGACACTGCCGTCTATTGCCAGATGCAGTTTGATCATCTTCTCCTCAGCCTTAAATTGAAGCGGGTATACCGCCTTGCGGATGGTTTCTCTTGGTTTGAAGGCAATTCGTTCGAACGCAAACTTACCGGACTTGATTTTCGAAAAGTCCAGCAGATCATTTATGATGCCCAGCAGACTGCGTGCCGATTCATGAATGCTCTCGGTGAAATCTTTCTGTTCCTCGGTAAGGCTTGTGCTCATGAGCAGGTTAGCCATACCGATAATGCCATTCATTGGCGTGCGGATCTCATGGCTCATATTAGCCAGAAATGCTTCCTGCGCAGACTTTGCACGTTCAGCTTCCTGTCTTGAAGCAATCAGCTTGATTTCGGTTTCCTTTCTTTCGGTGATATCGGAAGCAACCACACCTATGTACTTGACATTACCGGCTTCATCAAACAAAGGAAATTTAGTGACCCAGAAGTACCGATTCTTATTTCCTGTCCTGACGATTTCTTCGAGTTCTACGATCCGCTTTTCTTCCACCACTTCTCCGTCCGTTTGTCTATATATACTGAGGCGGTCCGGCGCGTGTCCGTGCAAATAATCGGTTGACTTTCCGAGCACCTCCTTTGCTGACAGTCCAAAAACTTCCTCAGTCTTTCTGTTGACCATCAGATAAATACCCTTCTTGTCTTTAATATAGAGTATTGAGGGCACATGGTCTATGATGTCCTGCACCATTTTCAGCCGGTCTTTATGCGCAGCTTCCAGTGCCTCATACTCGAGCGCTTTCTGCTTTTCTTCTTCGATATCCCAAAGCACTACCTGCCATTCTGTTCTGTCTCCCTCCTTATTGGTTGGGAATATCCGGCAGGACACCCATTTCTGAGCACCTGATGCAGTGACAATCTTGACTTCTGCGGATGCGTTATAATTGGTGGGTGAAGGACTGTCGAAAATCGCATGATGCAATTGAGAGCGATACTCACGAGCTACTTTGTCATGAAAAGGCTTATGCAACAGTTCTTCGATGGTATAGCCTGCGAGATCTTGAATATTGCGACTCACGAACCTGACGATACCATTGTAATCGACGATAAGTGTAGTAACCCCTGCGTTTTCCACCAGGGCACGGTACTTAGCCTCTTGCTTCCTTGCAATCGCCTCTGCCGCAGTTTTTTTACTAATACTCTGTCGCGCCTTATAAAGTGCAAAACTCAGAAGGACAGAAACGAGAAAGAAGCTAACTACTGAAAAAGTGATCCGCGACCTGCTGTAGGATTTGTTTTCGCTGGTCCGGGATGCCAGTAATTGTGTCTGCGTACTTTCCATCAGCAGCAGCAATTCATCGATCTCCTTATTGCCCTGACTGATCAGCGTTTGGATGTCCGGATCTGCAGGTTTCAATTTCCCGGCCGCAATACGGTCGATGAGCATGAAGGCGGTAGATTTTTTCTGCAGGATGAGATCGCGGAGCGCTACCGCTCTTTGGTATTGTTCTCCATGTTCCTGTGTAATATCGGTGAGATAGGTAGCACGAATCAGTGTCTGGTCTGCACGATTTCTGAGTGCTGTTTCGTACTCTGTCGCCCGGGTAAGCAGGTAACCCTGTAATGCCACTTCCATATCTCGAACACCTGTCTGTGTAGATTTAATTTGCTGCAGTACATCGTTTGTGCGGTTTACCCACAATTCCGATTGCCCCGCTCTGTGGTATAACTGGTAGGCCTGTAAAATGTACAGAAAGAGAAAAACGACGATAGTGGCATTTACAAGTAAAAAGGATCGTTTCAGTTGCGCAGCTACTGAGCTTGATTGCATATGGAGAGACCTGTGTGTGATGGACTCACGAAACTAGCTAAAAATATGGTAATATGTCATAATTATTGCCTTGTTTCCCATAGAAGGGGCGTAAGAAATTAAAATTATTCGTGAAGCGACTTCCTAATATGATATTATGACATTACTTTTGCGGCGATAATACCCCTTTCATTCACACTGTGCATACCAAAACAGAGAAAGCATGTCTGAGAAATTGAAAACCCTCCCACGATGGCTCATTTTTGCACTTGATCTCACCGTTGTCGGAGTCGCACTTTTCATCTCCCGAGTTTTACGATTCAATTTTCACCTCGACCAGGCGCTGCACAACTTCAATTTTGTGGTAGGACTTGTATTGGCGATCAACGCCATATTGTTCTATGTGTTTAAAACCTTTGCGGGCATTGTTCGGTATACTACTATTCGGGACACTTTCAGGCTGCTGGCCATTACCGCTATTGCCAGCGCCATCTATTTTGTCATCGGCTTCGCTTACTACCGGGAAGGCGTATTTTTTCTTTCCAGAGCAACGATATTGATCAATTTCTTTATCGCTGGTTCAGGACTTATCGGATATCGAATGGTTGTAAGGCACCTGTATAAGGTGTTTTTTACTGACAATCTTTTAAAGAACCGTGCAAAAGCGGCAGTTTATGACACCAGCGAACAGGGATTGCTGACCAAGCGGGTCATCAATGACTATCCGCAAAGTCAGATGCAGGTGGTGGCCTTTCTGGAAGATAAGGAAAACAAGCATGGAAAGATTATGGAGGGGCTCCCTATCTACAACCTTCAGGACGCCACCTTCCGCAAACTGGTAGAAGAAGAGGTTAAACTCATCATCATTGCCAATAAAGAAATTCATGTAGACAAACTGAACCTGATCGTTGACAAGGCGCTTCAGCATGGGATCAGAGTACAACAAGTTCCGCCTATCACCCAGTGGCTGAAAGGCAAACTCGGATCGGAGCAATTGAAAGACATCAATATCGAGGATTTACTGGAAAGAGAGGTGATACAAATCCACAACGAGAATATTTTTTACGCGCTGAAGGGCAAAAAAGTACTGGTAACAGGTGCCGCGGGCTCCATCGGCAGCGAAATGGTTCGTCAGTTGGTGAAATTTAAACCCTCCCTGATTATTCTCTGCGACAAAGCAGAAACACCGATGCATGAACTGTGCCTCGAAATGCAGGAACGTTTCCCCAACGCGCCTATAAAGCCATATATCGGCGATATCTGCGACAAAGTGCGTATGGAGCACCTCTTTGAAGTGTACAATCCCGATATTGTCTTCCATGCCGCTGCATACAAGCATGTTCCACTTATGGAACAAAACCCATCGGTTGCAGTATTAAACAATGTACTCGGCACTCGTGTACTGGCAGAACTTTCCGTTCAGTACGGTGTTGAGAAATTCGTGATGATCTCGACCGACAAAGCTGTGAACCCAACAAACGTGATGGGTGCTTCGAAACGCATCTCAGAGATTTTCATCCAAAGCCTGTTCAAACACCTTTACCCTTCGGAAGAAGCCATGATGAACAGCGGAAATAAACCAACCATGTTTATTACCACGAGGTTTGGAAATGTGCTTGGAAGCAATGGCTCGGTGATCCCACGATTTAAACAACAAATTGCGAAAGGAGGTCCTATCACCGTTACCCATCCGGAAATAACACGGTATTTTATGACCATTCCCGAAGCGTGTCAGCTGGTAATTGAAGCAGGTGTGATGGGTATGGGCGGAGAAATTTTCGTGTTCGATATGGGGCAGCCGGTCCGTGTGGTAGATCTTGCGGAAAAAATGATCCGTCTTTCAGGAAAACAACCCGGTGTAGATATTGACGTGGTATTTACCGGTCTGCGGCCCGGAGAAAAGCTGTACGAAGAACTTTTGAGTAATAAAGAGAACACGCTGCCAACTTATCATGAAAAAATCATGATCGCCAAGGTTGCTGAATACGACTTCCCGACCGTTCAGGCGAAAATTGACAAATTGATCAGCAGTGCCAGTAAGCATTACACATATGAAACGGTAGCCCTGATGAAAGATCTGGTACCGGAGTTTGTATCGCAGAACTCGGCGTTTGAAAGCCTCGATGTGAAGGTTTGACAGACAGAAATTACCTCATTGTGAGTATTGGAGCAACGGAGCAGCACTCATAGTTTTGTTTCTATCTCCATTTACTCTAAAGAGTAAACGAAACGAGCCCCGTAATCCTGCGGGGCTTTTTCTTTATAGCACACTCCACCAGATACTTCGATGTGCCCAGACTCCCCATTTACTGATACTCGCCATCAACGTTTCATACATCTGACCCTGTGTTACTTTCTTTCCTTTTTCCGGTGCTTTCATCACTTCGGGCTTGGGCGATGAAATGTCTATTTTTGTCGCCATCCACGTACTATACAATCTCGGAATGGAAATCTGCAGGATCATTCCCGGCAGACCGGCGAACATCTCCGGACCACCATTGACCATAATGTCTTCTGTGTAAAAAGCCACCACATATACGGAATCGCATATTTTACCAACAGCTTTTCTGCATTTATAGTTGGCAATCATGCGGACTTCATCCATAATCTTCCAATCGATTTTGCGAATGCTGTCTTCAACCAGAAACTTTTCCTCAAATACCTCCTTTGCGGCTTTTACTCTGCCCGAACGAAAATCTGTAAACACAATGTTGTTGGATGCAGGAGAACTTCCAAACATCGTTTTGGGTGCATTCTCTACCTCACGACCCGGTTTGTAGATACTGTTGGTGGGTGTAAAACTGTAATCGAAATAGCTGACGACAAATTTGGGGATCTGTGCCTTCATCTTTTCCCACCAGGCGCCACCACTTTCAGCCGCCATATCTTCCAACTGGCGATGAAGATTCACTTTGCGTTCAAATTCGATAGTGCCCTGAGCAGTGTACTGTGCCCGGGATCCTATGCATAAAGTGCAACAAAGAATAACTGACCATATCTTTTTCATAGCTAGTCTCTTATGCGAATGCCGCTGTCCATGTTAGGTGTTCCGGAAGGCGATTTGGTAAAGTTCCAGATCACGCTAAGCATACCATAGCGTTTAATAGTATTATAGTTCTGCTCCGTTACACTGTTGTTGTAGACAAACCGCTGAAATCCCAGATTTTGGTTGAGTATGTCATTGACAAAAGCGCGCACTTCAAGCTGGTTGTTCTTAAGGAACTTCCGGCTGAGATAAGCGTTCCAGAGCAGCACATTATTATTCTTGTCAAATGCTGCCACTTGCTCCCGCACGTTCCATCGGATATCCGTTCCTATTTCAAACTTCCACGGTAAGGTTACATTTCCTTCGAAGCGGTGTTCATAGCTCCAGTAGCTTGTGATACCCTGATTGAGTGTAGCCTGGTTGTCATTGTACGAAAAGGACGGCCGATAAGAGAAATTGCAAAACTTATCCTTATCGTAATCCAGACTTAGATTTACCGTATAAGAATTATTGTTGTTTACATTTTCCTGTCCATTGATATAATTCGTTGTGTGGGAAACATTGGCATTGAGCCCTACTCCTGCACGTAAATTGAGCTTTTTGATGTCTTTGCCATAACCCATATACAACCAGCCGGAATAATTGCCATTTACATTGACATATTGCGATACGATCTGTCCGTTGGTGCTGATAGATTGTGCCCTTGTGATCGCATCATTGATAAAATTCACCCCACCACCGGCATAAGCATAAGTTCCTGTCAGAATCTTATAGTTGTTGAAATTGAAACGAAGGTTGTGTGCGAATTCCTGCCGCAGGTTTTCATTGCCTATCACCAGCCGTGTAGGATCGGTATTTTGAACCATCGGCTGTATTTGATCCATCGTTGGCTGCTTGGTGTAGCCGTTGTAGTTGATTCGCAAATTCATCTGCTTGCCGGGTACACGATAGTTGAAGGATGCCTGCGGGAAGAAGTTGTTGTAGCTTCTTGAGAAAGAATAGTTTTTCAGCGTGGTAAAATTATCTCTTTGTACGAAGTAAGTATTTGAAAGCGAACCACCTACCGCAAAGTTGAACTTCTTATACACAAAGCGGAGATTAGCACCTCCGGTATTGATCAGATATTTGTAATCGTAGTTGCTGCTGGTGGAGTCGTTGAGCAGGTCGTATGTACCTTCCACATTGTCTTTATCGTAAGAAAAACGTTTGGATGAATTGTTGTTTACAGAACTGCGATAGTTAACTTCCAGAAACATCACCTTCGAAAGAGGCTCGGTATAAGAGATCTTCCCCGAAAGGTACAAGCCGGTAGTTCGCAGGGTTTTGCGCTGGTCTATAGTCTGGGTACTGTCAGGAGTGAAGAAATGTGCGGTAGAATAAAGAGATCCGGTACCATCCTGTTCTTTGTAGTTTTCGTCCAGGGTCACGGACAGGCTTCTACCCTTTTTGGAAAATTTTTTCTGATAAAGAACTGAGGCGTTCAGCGTGCGTGTGGTGACATCATTGATCATCCGGATATTGTTTTCATTGAGTGTATCTCCTTCAATAAAACTTATTTTATCCTCCTGCGAACCCGATAGCATATGTGAGTGACCGGCGTTAGTGGTGACTTTTAATTGCGACATCGAATCGATCTTCCATTCGTACAACAAATCTCCCCGATGGCGTTCTCCGAAGCTATAGCTATTCTTCTTTTCGTCTCTGTACAACTTTGCATCGCTCAGCACGGTTTCTGAAAGTGTATTTCCTATCGTCTCAACATTCTGTTTCGCATAGCGGTAATTACCGCTCATGTGCAGCTTATCTTCCATCCATTTATTGGAGTAGTGCAAACCGCCTGTCCATGCCGAGGGCACACCCTGACCGTTGTATTTTCCGTTCCAGCTTTCAAAATTGAAATCGTCATCACTGGAGAACTTATAGGTCTGGTAGCCATCTTCATTGAATTCGACATTATTTCCCCCGCCAAATTTGTCTTTATCTTCCCAGCCTAATCCAATTTTACCGGTATTGGCTGCAATTCCGAAGGCAGAAAGTTTCCTCTTTGCCTTAAAGGCATTGATCATTGCCTGATTTTCAAAAAATCCGTCTGTTCCGCCACCTGCATTCAGCTTTCCAAAATACCCTTTCTTCATGTTTTCCTTCAACTGAAGATTGATGGTCTTCTCGCGGGTTCCGTCATCAATGCCGGTAAACTGTGCCTGATCGCTTTTCTTGTCAAAAACCTGAACTTTATCTATAGCCTTTGCCTGCAAGCTTTTGGTCACCACCGCCGGGTCATCTGTAAAGAACTCTTCACCGTCCACCAATATCTTCTGAACCTTTTCACCTTGGGCTACTACTTCTCCGTTGCGGTTTACCTGTATGCCTGGAAGTTTCTTCAGCAATTCTTCTACGCTTGCGCCTTCTTTCACCGCAAAACTGTCGGCTACATATTCGGTAGTATCGCCTTTAATCTTAATTGCGCCTATTTGCTGCTTCAACACAAACTCCGTTAGCAAGTGGCTTTTAGAAACCATTGGTATAATGCCCATATCAATCACCGGATTTGTCTTGTCAACAGTCACGATATCTACGTAATCGGCAAAGCTGGGAAAGGTGATCATTACGATAAATTTTCCTTCTGCACTGGTTTTGAGTTCAAACGAACCGTCAGTTTTCGAGCGGGTATACGTTTCAAGTATAGAGTCGGATGCTCTGATTAGGGTAACGGATGCGTACTGCAAACGGTTGGCATTAAGCGTATCAGTTACTGCACCTTTGATTGTATAAGGTTGGCTCCTGCCGACAGTTGGGAACGAAAACAGAAGCAGCAGGGCAAGTAGGGGGCGGCATAGCTTCATAGAAGGAACTAATGAAGTGACATTAGCGGCGGTAAAAGTTGAAGTTTTTTTCAATGCATCAAATCGCCGCCATGTTAAAATTCTTAAAATAAGGGGTGAGAAAAAAGGGGATTTTCCTAAATAAATTATGCTCCTATTTTCCCTGACGTACCTGTGACTTGTGCAATTCTTCGCGCGCTTTATTCTCCTGAATACCCAGTGCCTCATAAATATAATCCTGAGCCACCGTACGAACGCTTAGACGGTTGATACTATTGTTATCAGCTGATGGATTGATGCGGTTTGAGAGAAAAATGAAAATTACACCGGTAGCCGGATCAGCCCAACCGCAGGTACCTGTAAATCCCTGATGACCAAAGGCATATCCGCTCGCCCTGTTTCCGGCGGGACCGCCATCGTTTCTGTCGGCGGCAGGTTTGTCGAAACCGAGTCCTCTGCGACTGATACGGGAGTTGTAAGCTGTAAAAAGTTTTACAGTACCTTCCTTCAAATACCGCTTGCCGTTATACACGCCACCATTCAGCAACATCTGAAACACAGCCGCGACATCTCCGGCTGAACCAAACACTCCGGCATGCCCCGCCACACCGCCAAACATCGCCGCACCGGGATCATGCACATATCCGCGAATGGTTTGTTTGCGGAAGACAATGTCGTTTTCGGTGGCTGCAATATCGGTGGGCTTAAAGCGCTTCAGCGGATTGTATGTGATGCGTTTCAGTCCCATGGGTTCATAAAACTGGCTTGTCACATATTCATTCAGTTGCTTTCCGGTAATCTGTTCCACAAGCGCCGCCAGGAAATAGAAGTCGAGATCGCTGTACACATATCGTCCGCGATTGTCCAGATTGCTGGCAAGAATGCGCTGCCATACGGTATCGGCGTAATCTTTCCGCAAATACAAATCCTTAGCTACCGGAATGGTGTAGTCTCCGGACTTTTGACTGCTATAATATCTGGAATCCGGACGTCCCTCTTCATTCAATGTTTCTTTATAGAAAGGAATCCATGCTTTCAATCCTGCCTGATGTAATAGCAGATCGCGAATTACCAAACCCGCTTTGTTGGTGTTTTTAGTCCAGCTTAAGTAATGACCAAGGTTTTTTTTGATATCAAGTTTTCCCTGTTCATACAATTTCATCACTGCAATGGTTGTCGCTACCACCTTGGTCATCGAAGCAATATCATACAAGGTATTTAGCTCCACCGGCTGCTGTCTGGTATGGTCGAGATATCCGAAAGCCTCGTCGTAAAAAATCTTTCCGTCTTTGGCAGCAAGTATCCGTGCTCCCGGAAAGGCACCGGAAGCCAGGCATTGCGCCATAAATTTGTTGAGCTTTTCCAATGCAGCAGGATTTACCACACCGGCATCGGAAGGAAAATCAACTTTCCTTAAGTTATGAGCGGATGTAGAACCCGCAAGTTCTTCAGCTACCGCTACAGGCTCCTCGGGCTGTACGAGCATATCCGGACAAGGAGTAACAGGCAGTTTCCCCCGGGCTGCCGACTGGCGTAACAGTACTTTCGCCACTGCCGACTGGGTAATGCTGTCGTCTTCGTAGGCCACGATCATACCACGGGCATCACAAACGTTTTTCAGCAAATAAGCATTGCCCATCAATACAATCAATACGTTCGGAGCCTTGCCAAGTTTTCGAAGCAGATCAATTTGCTGCGCATCCAAACCATGATCGCCACCTGAAGGATAAAAACTCAGGTTGTGCACTCCCACTATAGTAACATCTGTCTCTTCTATGCTTTGAAGTAATCTTTTGGCAACGGTCGCACTGCTTCCTTTTGGCATCCAGTTGAACATAAGCGTTGGCCTGGCATCACTCAGCTTTTGATACAACACGCTCTCCCTTGCATTGATACCAATGTAACTCACTCGTGCATCGGCTGCCATTATCTTTCCAATCAACCGGTTTTCATCTCGCACCAACGTTACCGCCTGTGCTGCTACTTCTTCGCGAATAGGCTCCACTACACGGTTCAGATCCTCGACTAGATTTTGCGTACGGATGGGAACAAAACGATGCAGTCCTACGTCATATTTTGCTGCGAGTATCTTCTTTACACTTTGTTCAAGTTGTGTTTCAGAAATCCCTCTGCCTTCGATTGCTTCCTTTATTTTCCGAATTGCAAGAGGCACATCCTGAGAAAACAGCAGCACATCATTTCCAGCTGAAAACGCGCGAAGATCAACTTCGCCCGGCTGGAAATATTTCGCCACCCCTTTCATATTCAATGCATCGGTAAAAACAAGTCCTTTAAAACCAAGCTGATTTTTGAGCAAACCCGTAATGGTTTTGGAAGAAAGCGTAGTAGGAATATGGTCTCCTGTTTCCAGCGCAGGAACATTCAAATGCGCTACCATCACACTTTTCACTCCCGCAGCGATCAACCTGCGAAAAGGATAGAGTTCCAGTGTATCGAGTTGCGGAATGGATTTTCGGATGACAGGAAGATCCAGATGAGAATCGGTTTCTGTATCGCCATGTCCCGGAAAGTGCTTTGCTGAAGCAATAACACCGTTGTCCTGCAAACCTTTCATGTAAGCAATGCCCAGCCTAGCCACCAGATGCTTATTTTCTCCAAAAGATCGTGCATTAATGATGGGATTGCGTGGATTGTTGTTCACATCTACCACCGGCGCAAAGTCGATGTGCACGCCAAGACGATTACACTGTTGTGCAACAGCGGCTCCCATTTTATAAACCAGTGCAGAATCGCGGGTGGCGCCGAGCAGCATGGCACGCGGCAGATCGCGTACTCCGGTCAAACGCATACCTAAGCCCCATTCGGCATCCATACCGATGAGCAAAGGCACCTGCGCCATTTGCTGATATTTATTGGTCTGTGTCGCCTGATTTACCGGGTCCCCTTGCATAAAGATCAGTCCCCCGATCTGACGCTTGGAGATCAGTTCGGTGATCAACGGTTCATTGTAATTTTTACCCCCGGAATACGCCGCTACCATAAAAAGCTGGCCAATCTTTTCCTCCAGTGAGAGAATGTTATAGACGCTGTCCACCCATCTTGCGCGGTCTGTAGAAATGTTTTCTGCCTGGGTCATGGCGATGTTCGTTCTTTGTGCTGCTGCACCGATATACAAACACAGAATAAATACCACCAGAAAGGCTGCAAGACGTCCGTTCACCATCGTTCAAAAATAAAAGAAAGGCTGTTAAGGGGCCAATAAAAATAGCGCCCTGAAATACGGGAGAAAAGGTTGCCGGAGCAGGAGACGATGAGGCGTTTCTATAAAAAAATAACCGCAAATCCTGGAAAGGTTCTGCGGTTTATGACCCACTATGTGCACTGTATTAACCTAAAAACAAAGTCTTAATACGCCACAAATATCTAATGCGTGTTTTTCCTCCAATATGACTGAAGTCACAGAATTTTATGATTCTTATCATTAAAGCAGCATCGGCCTGTTTCCCTTCTTTTGAAAAATTGATGGTGTTCGCGACTATTTTGCTGCCAGCTTTTTCCGTCTGCCTTTTACCTTTGTCTTTCAAAATTCAAGAAGGGAGACTGTGTCGGACGTAATTCAACTGTTATCAGATCATATTGCTAACCAGATCGCTGCGGGTGAGGTCATTCAGCGGCCGGCTTCGGCTGTGAAAGAGTTGCTCGAAAATGCCATAGATGCCGGGGCAACAGAGATACAACTAGTAATCAAGGATGCGGGAAAAGAACTGATTCAGGTGATCGACAACGGGAAAGGAATGAGCCCCACCGATGCCCGAATGAGTTTTGAACGTCACGCTACTTCAAAGATCAAAAGTATAGACGACCTGTTCCGGATCCGAACTATGGGTTTTCGCGGTGAGGCATTGGCTTCGATTGCAGCGGTGGCACAGGTAGAGATGAAGACCAGGCAGCCGGATGCCGAAATGGGCACCAGATTGTGTATTGAAGGCACCGAGGTGAAGGTGCAGGAAGCCTGTGCCACTTCTGCCGGAACGAATGTGATGGTGAAAAACCTTTTCTTTAATGTTCCGGCGAGGCGTCATTTTCTCAAATCGAATACAACAGAATTACGGCATATTATAGATGAATTTACCCGTGTGGCGCTGGCTCATCCTAAAATCGCTTTCCGGATGTGGCACAACAATACCGAGCAATTTCACCTGGAAGCAGGAAATCTGAAAACACGGATCATCGGATTGCTGGGCGGTTCGTATGAAAAGAATCTGGTACCTGCAGAAGAACAAACTGACCTTCTGAACATCAGTGGTTTCATCGGAAAGCCGGAAGCAGCTACACGCACCCGCGGAATGCAGTTTTTCTTTGTCAACAATCGTTTTATCCGAAGTCCTTATCTGCATCATGCGGTAGTGGCTGCTTATGAAGGGATGATCGAAAAAGAATCTTTTCCTTTCTATGTTTTGTTTCTGGAAACAGATCCAGCTCGCGTAGATGTAAATGTTCATCCCACCAAACAGGAAGTAAAGTTTGATGACGACAAGATGATGTACGCTTATCTGAACGCATCGGTGAAGCATGCGCTCGCGCGTTATAACATTGCTCCCTCACTGGACTTCACACTGAATCCGGAGATCACAAAACTGCCTTCTGTAAACTTGCCCCAGACAGAGCAGGACTTGTCACAAACGCAGCAAAACTATCTCTACAACACATTCACTCAGAAAAACCAGGCACATTTCATAGATCGCAAGGACGGATTGAAGCAATGGAAAGAGCTGTATGCCATTGCACAGAAGCCACCACAAGAAATGCCTGATCATTCACCTATTGCGGAAAATCCTCGTCCGCTGCAATTGCACGACCATAATGATACCGTTCCTGCGAGCAGCCAAAACATTCTGCTGGTTCAGGGATCGATGCTGGTAACCACTGTGAAGTCGGGATTAATGGTGATTCATGTGCGTCGTGCGCAGGAAAGAATATGGTATGAACGTTTGCTGCAGGAGTGGAACAACGGACAAACACCTTCTCAGCAATTACTCTTTCCGGTATCCTATGAACTGTCGCCACACGACAGTCTGCTGTTGAACGAAATACTTCCGGACCTTGCAAGGGTCGGCTTTGATATTGCTCCTTTTGGCAACAACACTTTTGTAGTACAAGGTGTACCTGCAGCACTGCCGGGCGGTGAGGAGAAAAACGTTCTTGATGAAGTCATTCATCAACTCAGACACGAATCTTCCGATCCTATTGCACATCGCTCCGACAGACTGCTGGCGCAACTCGCACGTCGCCTATCGCGCAATCAGCAGGCAATTCAGCAACAGGAAAATCAACAGGCGCTGATAGATGAACTCTTTGCCTGCCGTCAGCCGGAATACACACCCGGCGGTAAAAAAGTCTTCACGCTTGTACGCAAAGAAACGCTGGAAGAACTGCTCAGCTGACGGATATCAGCCTTTTACAAACCTAATTTCTTTAACTTACGCGCCTCAAACCAGTTACTACATCATCAGTATGTCTTCGTTGAAATTTTATCCGCTCAGAGTAAAAGAAGTACGTCCGGAAACCGCCGACTGTGTATCAGTTGCGCTGGAAGTGCCTGAAGTACTGAAAGAAACTTTCCGCTTCGCGCCGGGACAGTATCTCACTTTCAAAAAGCACATAGGAGAGAACGAGCTACGCAGATCTTATTCAATTTGTTGCAGTCCTAATGACGGAGAACTACGTGTTGCCATAAAGAAGGTGGAACAGGGAAAGTTTTCAGGCTTTGCAAATGCCGATCTAAAACCCGGAGATGTACTGGATGTAATGCCGCCACTGGGAAAGTTTTCTCCCCGTCCTTCTGAAAAAGTGCGGAAGCATTACCTGGCATTTGCCGCGGGCAGTGGTATCACACCGGTCATGAGTATTATGAGATCGGTGCTGGAAAATGAACCACAGAGTGAATTTACGCTGGTGTATGGTAATAAGAACCGTAACACGATCATCTTTCGCGAAGCAATAGAAGGTTTGAAAAACCGGTACATGAACCGCCTGCGCATTTACCATATCCTAAGCCGTGAAATGATGGATGTGCCTTTGTTCAATGGACGTATTGATGCGGCTAAGGTGAGTGAACTGGGGCAGACGCTTATTGATTATAAAACAGTGGATGAAGCATTCATCTGCGGACCTGAAGATATGCTGCTCTCGGTAAGAGCCCAATTGCAGGAACTCGGAATGCCTTCTGAGCACATACACATAGAATTGTTCACATCGCCAGACCAACCAAAAGCCAGTCACGAAAAATGGGTAAAAGAACACAGCGATGCGGGCGGTCCGGTAAGTAAAGTGAGTATAAAACTCGACGGTGTAACCTTCGACATGGAACTTGGCTACAACAGCGATAGCATTCTAGATGCGGCGCTCAAACACGGTGCAGACCTGCCATATGCCTGTAAGGGTGGTGTATGCAGCACCTGTCGTGCGAAGGTTGTGGAAGGTGAGGTAGAAATGGAAGTTAACTATGCGCTGGAAAAAGACGAACTGAAAAACGGATTTGTGCTTACCTGTCAGGCGCACCCCAAGACGGAAAGAGTAGTGGTCGATTTCGACGCACGATAGTTACCAGTCTTTTTTACGAAGCTGCTTTTTTTGAGATTCACGTCGCTTGGATTCCAGGCGACGTTCTTTTATTGCCTTTGGTATTTTCGTAGGTCTTCTTTGGGCAGGCACACGCAAACTTTTTTCAACCATCTCTGTCATCTTCTGCCAGGCAATCTGCTTATTCTCCAACTGTGATCGCGTAGCGCTGCTTCGCACGATGAGATAACCGTCTTTGTTGATTCTGTTCTTCAGCTTGTCTTTTATCAAAGCTTTTTCATCGTGTGTGAAATACACAGACTGGCCGATATGCCACCATGCTTCCACGGCTGTTTCCACCTTGTTGACATGCTGGCCGCCACTACCACCACTTCTTGAAGTTCTGTACACTATTTCTCTGGAAAAATCCTGCATGAGCTTAGTTTACTTTGAAGAGTTTGTATGTGCGGAACGTTGATATCGCTAATAGTTTATGATAAGCGCAAAAAGTTCTGTACTATTTTGGCCTCTCATCTCAGCTTACATATCCTGCTCATCCTCCTCGTCCAAATCAAAATTCATGTTGAGCATACTGCCCAGAATATCTCCGAAGCTATAACCTCCTGAATCTATTCCCTTCTTGCTGATGAGTGAAAACTCCGAAAGTCCATGCAGCAGAAACTCCATCAGCAATGCCATCTGTGCATCGTCTGCCTGCGGATAAAACTGTTTTACAGCATTGTAAAGTCCATAAACACTATACAGTTGTTGCAGATATTCCTGATCGTCTGCATCCTGCAGTAAAACCAGTTCATTACCCTTTCCAAACCAGTCGATCACGGGCTGATATGGATTCGACTTTTGTTTTCCGCCCGAGGCATTTCGTTTGAAGGTTTGAGGATCGGGGAAATAGCTCGTGAACAAAGTTCTGATGGACTGGCCCAATAGCCTGTATGCTACATTTGCCGCACCTTCCTGTTCTCCCTCATACACCAGTTCTATTTTTCCTGTAATAGCGGGTATTACTCCGATAAAATCAGCAATGCGCACCATAGTTCGGGTACTCCCTTCGCGCAAAGCACGACGCTCTGCTGTGCTTACCAGATTTTCAAATGCACTGATGGTAAGCCGCGCAGACACACCGCTTTTATGATCGACATACTCGCTACGACGTGCTTCCATAGCGATCTGTTCCACCAATATCCTGCAAAGCTCCGGCACTTCCACCCGTTGCATTTGCTCGTCGAGGACATCAGCTTCCTGCTCTGTAATAGCACGGGACAATTCCGTCGATTTCGGATAGTGAGTAATGATCTGGCTTTCGATACGATCTTTGAGCGGTGTTACAATACTACCGCGATTGGTATAATCTTCAGGATTGGCGGTAAAGACAAAAAGGATGTCTAAAGGTAGTCGCAGTTTAAACCCGCGAATCTGAATGTCTCCTTCCTGAAGAATATTGAATAGGGAAACCTGAATACGCGCCTGCAGATCCGATAATTCGTTGATCACAAACACACCCCGGTTAGAACGCGGAATGATGCCGTAATGTATGACCCTTTCATCGGCAAAGCTCAATCGCAAATTTGCAGCTTTGATCGGATCTATATCGCCGATAAGGTCTGCAACCGAAACATCGGGTGTAGCCAGTTTTTCACCATAGCGTTCACTGCGATGCAACCAGGCAATAGGCGTTTCATCGCCTTTTTCTTCAACCATCATTCTGCCAAAATGTGAGATAGGCGCAAAAGGATTGTCGTTTATTTCACTGCCTTCAATTATCGGTATCCACTCGTCAAGCAGGTTTACCATTTCGCGAGCCATGCGGGTTTTCGCTTGCCCACGCAACCCAAGAAAGAGAATATTATGACGCGATAAAAGCGCGCGTTCCACATCGGGTATCACGGTATCTTCATAACCAAGGATGCCACGAAAGGGGCTTTGCTTTTCACGAATAGACCGAATAAGATTTTCTCTGATCTCCTGTTTTACCCCTCTACTTTTATAGCCTGCTGCCTTCAGTGCTCCGAGCGTCTTGATGACTGGTTGTTCCATATCTCCTTTCATATAGTCGGATAAAGTTAAAGTGAACGATTCATTTGGCTGCGACGGGTGTAGAATGGAGATATAAGTACAATTGATGCTAGTTGAGGAACTCTTCAAGAAAAAATAGAAAGAGCGCTAAGGATTCTTGAAGAACAAAGCCTACCCAACACACACAGAAAAAAAACATTTTCAAGTCATTCGTCAGGACCTTCGAGAAGAAGTTCGTCCAACGCCTGTACTTTTTTCAAAGAAATATCGGTTTCTACCAGCTTCACCTCGTACTCGGTTTTGTCGCTGGCAGACGCATAAGAGCCTGTATAAACCTTCCCGTCAAGCTTTAACTCCATGCCTCCGAGTTCTTCAGAAAAAATCCATTTGCCCTCAGCATTGCGTGTTACTTCCATACGCACAAAGTCGTCCTGATCACCAAACTTGAAAAGTGCCTCCCAGGAACATATCATCTCGGGACAGTTTCCTTTGATGTGCTGCACATACAACTGTACCGTGATCTCATTGTCAAACTTTCCTCTGTAAAACTTTCTGTCGAGTATTTCCTTCATCTTCGGACGTCGTTCATCATCTTCATCGAAAGAATACATTTTGGCTACATCACTGCTATCGATGATTCCCAGCTCGCGATCTCTTTCACGTTTCCTCTCTGCTGCAAGTTGTTGTTGAAATTCTTCCTTTGTTGAGGCTTCAAATATTTTCGAAAGTTCACCACCATACCACATATTATTGACCTGCATGACATCGAACACAGTAAAACCATAAATACGCCGATTGAGCATGTCTTTCACAAAGACATATCCAAGAAAACGAACAGGAGCAATTTTTTCGGTGATGATATCTCTGCCGCGACGAATCTTCTCTAACTCATACCGAACAAAAACGATCTGATCCCAATGAATACCAACTGCCTTTCCCGATTTGATAAAGTCGTTAAACCCCTTTTCTGCTTCTTTCTTGATAGACGAATCGAAATCAATTTTGGCCGCATAGTTTTCTTTCAGATACTTCATTCGATTGTACGGCTCTGAATTTTTTTCGGCATATTGAAGAACCCATTCTGCTATAGTATCTGTTTGCGGAAAAAGATCAATATAGGCGCGGCTGTCTTTGGTTTGCAGGCTTCTGATCAATGTTTCGATCACGTCTGCTTCAGACAGCACCTGCGCGGACATGCTTGCAGGAAACAAAAAAACAAAAACGAGGATGAAGCGGAACAGAAAATTCATCTATCGTAAAATACACAAAACGGCAGATATCCCACAGATCACAAAATAGAAAACACCTTTTCAGGAGGGCGTGCAATGATGGCAAGATTACCGCGAACAACAATCGGGCGTTGCAGAAGGATCGGATTTGCCACCAATACTTCCAGCCATTCTTCTTCACTTAGAGCCGCATTGGCATACTGCTCCTGAAACAAAGGCTCATTGCGTCGAACAAGTTCGGAAGGTTTCATATTAAGCAAAGAGAGTAAGTCTGAAAGTTCAGCCGAGGAAAGGGGCTCTGAAAGATACCAGCGAACCTTATGCGGAACATTTTTCTCCTGCAGAATTTCAAGCGCTCCTGCACATTTACTGCATGTTCCGTTATGATAGATAATCAGTTCTTCGCTCATGCGATTTTCAGTCCGTTTTTTACTTTATGATCGGGAGTGAGCAATACCACTCCTTCAGGCGCGCCCATCACACCCAATACCAAACATTCAGAGACAAAAGGTCCGATACGGCGTGGGCTGAGATTGACAACGGCTATAACCTGTTTACCGGTGAGGTCATGTATGGAATACACCTCAGTAATCTGGGCAGAGGAACGACGAATACCCAATTCGCCGAAGTCTATTTCCAGCTTAAACGCAGGTTTTCGCGCTTCCGGAAAAACCTTAGCCTTAATGATGGTTCCCGTGCGGATATCCAACTTTTCAAAATCTTCGATGGAAATCATCTTAGAAAGTCATTTCTTTCACATCATCTGCGATGGTAAGACGTCCTGCTGTTTTGGCTTTGATTTCTTCAATCGTAACACCGGGGGCATATTCAATACAGCGGAATCCTTCAGGTGTAATATCGAATACACCAAGATCAGATACCACTTTTTTCACGCAACTTAAGCCTGTAATTGGCAGTGTACATTTCGGTAGTAATTTAGAATTGCCTGCCTTGTCTGTATGCTGCATGGCGACGATGATATTTTTCGCAGCTGCCACCAGATCCATCGCGCCACCCATGCCCTTCACCATCTTGCCCGGAATTTTCCAGTTGGCGATATCACCGTTGTCGGCTACTTCCATTGCACCCAGCACGGTGAGGTCCACCTTACCGGCACGGATCATCCCAAAGCTCATGGCACTATCGAAAATAGCGGAACCAGGAAGGGTAGTAATGGTTTGTTTTCCGGCATTGATCAGATCGGGGTCTTCCTCACCTTCAAAAGGAAAAGGGCCCATCCCCAGCAAACCGTTTTCACTTTGCAGCACAACATTTACACCCTGAGGTATATAGTTGGCAACCAGCGTAGGAATACCGATGCCCAGGTTTACATAGTAACCATCCTTCAGTTCTTTTGCTATCCTTTGGGCAATCTGTTCTTTATTAAGAGGCATGTAAGTTTGTTTTTGTTGTTGATGAATGTTGCCTGACTGAATGAGAAATTTCCGGCGTCGTTGCTTCAGTTATCTTTTCCTTACTGTACGCTGCTCGATACGCTTTTCATAATTCGTACCCTGGAAAATGCGATGAACATAAATACCCGGAGTATGAATGAAATTAGGATCGAGTGCTCCCGGCTCTACCAACTCTTCCACTTCAGCAATAGTGACCTTTCCTGCCATAGCCATGAGCGGATTGAAATTGCGTGCGGTGTCTTTGAAAATCAGGTTTCCCATAGTATCGCCTTTCCATGCTTTTACAATTGCAAAATCTGCATCAAAGGCATATTCCAACAAGTAATCCTTACCATTGAAGTTTCGGGTTTCTTTTCCTTCGGCCACTTCGGTGCCTACACCCGCGAGCAGATATACCGCAGGCATTCCGTAGCCGGCAGCCATACAACGCGTGGCGAGTGTACCCTGTGGAATGAGTTCTACTTCCAGTTCTCCGCTGAGCAATTGTCTTTCAAATTCTGCATTCTCGCCGACGTAAGAAGAAATCATTTTCTTTACCTGCTTCTTTTGCAGCATAAGTCCGATACCGAAATCGTCTACACCTGCGTTGTTAGAAATACAGGTAAGGTTGTTGATGCCCTTTCTTACAATCGCCGCGATACAGTTTTCCGGAATACCACAAAGTCCAAAGCCACCCAGCATCAGCGTAGCACCCGACTGAATATCTTTAATTGCTTCATCTGCGTTAGCAACTACTTTGTTCATCTTAAAAATTTACAGCGAAAATAATAAGGAAAGGTTTATGAGCCGTCAATATTGCTCGGTGTTTCTGTTTTGCATATCTACCGTCCGCCATTGACCTTCATTGACAAACAACAACTGCAAACTGTCTGCAGGTTTACGAATAATGAGCTCATACCAGTGCCCGGGATCTGTCAGGTGTAGCCGATAGACTTCATTTTCATAGTTCGAAGCACCTATGTAATGAAACCACCACCATGTAGCCCATTGGTTGAGCGTTACATGAATCGTGCTGTCATTGATCACTTTTACATGTGCACCGTCCGTGGGTGTATTCAGATTGTAAGAGACTATATCGTGCACTTCGTGTGTGATCTTCACCTCGTGCTTCGCATTATAGGCTGCTTTAAGCGCACTGGGTCTGTTGCTGCCGATCATCGGTATTCCCTGATAATGTTCCGGAAGATTCAATAGCAGCGTAGTGTTCTGATTCTTCAATGGAAAACTCTCCAGCAGATTTTCTACAATCCGGTTTGAATCTCTCCAGCGAAAATTTGCCTGCAAAAGCAGATAGGCGCTGATCCCCATATACGCCACGAAAACAGTCGCGGAAAAGAAGCGACCTGCAAATCGTGTCAACAAAATTGCCAGTAGCAGATAAATAAAGGGCAAAGCAAAATACACGTATCGGTCGAACACTACCCAGGGCATATCGGGAAAAGCTCGCGGAGTAACGATGGCAACCAAAAGAACAGCCGTAATCAGTAAAACAGCCAGTAGTGCAGGGAGTGTTTTGCGGCGAATACAAAACACAGCGCCAAGAACCACAAGAAGTAACACCGCATGAAAGAAAATAAAAGCTGCCAATGACTGCAATATCACATAAATATTTGCCTTTAGCTCCGAAGGAAAAAAACGACCCAGCAATACCATATGAAAGAAATATCGCAGTGCCTTACTTTGATATTCGGAAAATAATCCACTAAAAGTTGCAGGCACTTCATGCGGTAATCCGGCATGTGTAAAGTAGCGAACCAGTAAAATATGAATGCAAAAAATAAAGATCATGGGAAGGAAAGAAAACCGCAAAAGGTCGGTAAAGCGACCCGGGGTTTTCAGAGCGAAAGCATAAAAGCCGCCAAAGAGCAAGAGAAGCCAGGGTGTCACATAAAATACTTCCAGAGAAAAAGAAGCCGGTATGTACAGCAGCACGCCCCGGATCAGATAACGCTTCTTTCCATCGCGAAAAAACCTTTGCATCCAAATGAGCGGAAGGAGCACTAAAGCAAGTCCTATAGTGTAGTGTAAACAGGGTTCATGCACTACTACTTCCGAGTTATAAGGTGACACGATAAAAAGGGCAACAACGCTCAGTGCGATGAGTGATGCCTTTTTTAGTCCGGTATCGTCCAGCAAACGGCTAAAGAAAGAAAACAATAGCACACAGTTGATCGCCTGCATTGTAAGATGTACCAAATGCCAGCCCACACGGGAGGAACCAATGATCTGATAGATAAGATAGGTGAACAATTGTGTGAACTGATACAATGTCGAGGTTCCCGGACGATTTAGATAATCTGCAAAGGACTCTTCCTGAACGATCTGCAACCAATCTTTAAAATAATCTCCGGCAAAACCCGCACGCACAGCCGGTAAATACAACAGAAATAGCAACAACCAGGAAACAACAAACAACACAAGGTATTGTCTGCTTTTATATAGCGGGAATGTACGAAGCAAGGAAACTGGTTTAAAAAATAAAGCCGCCCGATTGAGCGACTTTAAATTAGACATTCTTACTCTTATCTGAGGAATAACAATTCACGATACTTAGGCAGCGGCCAAAGTTTATCATCGATGATCAGCTCCAGCTTGTCGGCATGATAGCGAATCTTGTCGAAGAAGGATTTCACTTCATTGCAGTACATATCTGCACGTTTATGAGTGTCTTCCTCATTGTTGGCGCGCTTGCGGGCTTCAATCATTGCCTCTACGTTGTCATTGATTTCCTGGATATGGCTGCTTACCACTTTCAGAAGGTTCAGTTGAGAACGGTAAGCATCGTCGCCGAGACCCAGATCTTTCAGTCCCTTCACATTATCTATCAACACATTTTGGTAACCAATTGCGGCAGGAAGGATATGGTTGGTACAGATATAACCGAGTATGCGCGCTTCGATCTGTACCTTTTTAATATACTCCTCCAGCATGATCTCATGACGGGCTTCCAGTTCGCGGGCACTGTAAATGTTATTGTTGAAGAAAACCTGTTTTGCCTTTTCCGTTACGAAAGCATCCAAAGCTTCCGGAGTAGTCTTGAAGTTGCTCAGGCCTCTGCGCGCAGCTTCCTGTGCCCACTCTTCACTATAATTGTCTCCCTCAAAGCGAATATTCTTTGACTTAGCAATGTAGTCGCGCAGCACATGCATGATAGCAATTTCCTTTTTTTCGCCTTTTTCTATAAGCGCATCCACCTCTTTGGCAAACTGCTTCAGTGTTTCTGATACGATGGTGTTCAGCACAGTCATAGCAGAAGCACAGTTGGCTGAGGAACCTACCGCGCGGAATTCGAATTTGTTGCCGGTGAAGGCAAAAGGAGAAGTACGGTTGCGGTCTGTGTTGTCCATAAGCAGTTCCGGTATTTGCTTGTGGATGTCAAGCTTGAGAATCACTTCATCTTGTTCGCTGAATTTTTCCTTCACACGAGATTCGATCTCATCGAGCACTTGTGAAAGATAAGTACCGGTGAATACCGAAATGATTGCCGGTGGCGCTTCGTTCGCTCCCAAACGATGGTCGTTGCTTGCCGAAGCAATTGCAGCGCGGAGCAAGTCGGCATAATCGTGTACAGCTTTGATGGTGTTGACGAAGAAGGTCAGGAACATCAGATTGGTGCGTGGCGTCTTACCCGGAGCCAGAAGATTTACACCGGTGTCGGTAGCCATACTCCAGTTGTTATGCTTTCCGCTTCCGTTCACACCAGCAAAAGGTTTTTCATGCAGCAGCACCTTCAGTTTATGTCTTTTCGCCACCTTGTTCATGATGTCCATGAGCAGCGAGTTGTGATCTACTGCAATGTTCACCTCCTCAAAAATCGGAGCACATTCAAACTGACCGGGAGCTACTTCGTTGTGACGCGTACGCAGGGGAATGCCCAGCTTGTATGCTTCCTGCTCAAAATCCTGCATGAAGGCAAACACACGCTCAGGGATAGAACCAAAATAGTGGTCTTCCAGTTGTTGTCCTTTTGCCGGTGCATGACCGATCAGTGTGCGACCGCACATAACAAGATCAGGACGCGCATTGGCCAGGCTTTCATCTACCACAAAATATTCCTGCTCCCAGCCGAGTGTTATGGTTACTTTATTTACATTCTTATCGAAATACCGGCATACTTCCACAGCCGCCTTATCGAGTGCGGCGATTGACTTCAGCAGCGGAGCCTTGTAGTCGAGCGACTCACCATTGTAAGCGATGAAGATGGTTGGGATACATAAAGTTTTTCCAAAACCTGACTCCATGATGAATGCAGGTGAAGAAGGATCCCAGGCTGTGTAACCACGAGCCTCGAAAGTAGCGCGAATACCTCCGTTGGGGAAAGAGGAAGCGTCGGGCTCCTGTTGTATCAGGGCGTCGCCGTCGAAAAGTTCGATGGCTGTACCGTCGCTTTTAATGGTAAAAAATGAATCATGTTTTTCTGCAGTGGTACCGGTAAGTGGCTGGAACCAATGCGTGAAGTGAGTTACACCGCGCTCTTCTGCCCAGGCCTTCATTCCCGCGGCGATCTGGTCTGCCATTCTGCGATTAATTTTTTCACCGGCTTTAATGGAAGCCATCAGACTTTTGTAGGCTTCGTCGCTGAGATATTCACGCATCGTCCGACCCGTGAATACGTTGCTGTTAAACATGGAAGAGATGCGTTTGCCATTGTAATGACCAATTCTTTTCTCTTCAGATGCCAGTTCTTGAAGCGCAGGAAAACGTAAGGAAGACATGAATTAAAATTTTAGCAAAACTATCATTTTTTTGAAGAAACCAAGAAAATTTCACCGATGTTCTCCAAAAAATAAATATTTCAAAAAAATTGTTTATTACTAAGGAAAGTAATTTTGTTTAGAATTTTCCACAACAGAAAACGCAAAATGTTGATTTGCAAATGATTTTAGATTTATGATTGCGTGCGGCTCGTTTAATTTAAGAAATAATGCAATGTCAAATTCAGGGGGCATTTCTTTAATTTTTTGAATCTGTAGATGATCTATAAACTCTACACCTCTTCTTCCCTGCCATTTGTAAGCAGCTTCTTTGGCGCACCAAGCTATAGTTAGCAATTGTTCATCCTCACCAAACAATGACTGTTCCTCCGGCGAAAGAAATTTGTGTTTCAGTTGTCGCATTCTGGGATGCCAAACCTGAATATCAATGCCGCATTCCACATAAGGACTTACTACTGCGGCAACGAAGGGGTAGGAATGGGAAATGGAAAAAAAATATTGATTGTTATGCAGTCGCGGTTTGTCGTGCTCATCGGGCTGAATATGAAGCAGCGGGAAATCTTCCTTTAAATGTTTCAGCAAAAATCTTCCGGCCAGATGTTCGAGCCGCCTTTTCTCGCTCCGGATGTCGGAAAGGATTCCGGTTCGTGCTGTAAAGAAATCTTCGGGTTCACCGATCTCCCAGATAGCCGCCAGCGAAAAAGGATCGCTGCTCCATTCGCGAAAAAGAGGCATACGTTGATTTCCGACAAAGTTCGCAAGAATCGTGAGAGTTTAGGCGCAAAGAAATAACGGAACGTAGATGTTCAGCAGCGAAACTTTGATATGGATGTTCGGCTTAGATCAATAAATTTGCCTGAAACACTGGTTATGATGCGATCGTTACTTGCTTTATTTACTTGTACCCTACTATCGCTGAACATTTTGGCGCAGGAAGGAAAGCCTCAGTTTCCCGCTCCTACGAAAGAACAATTGATGTACAGAAAAAAAGGCGCTCCCATACCTCCGTTTGTATTGGAAAAAACGATGGGCGGCACTTTTACCAATACCAACCTGAAGCCTGGAGAACCGGTGATGCTGATGATTTTTCATCCGCTTTGCGACCATTGCAACTATGTAATTGATTCTTTGAAGAAATACGAGTCGTCTTTTAAGAACACACAACTGCTGCTGGTAGCGGAAGACCGGAACAAGGACTATATGAAAGATTTTATAGAAAAAACCGGGATCCGCGACAATGTGTTGTTTAAGAACATCGGCACTGAAAAAGGCAACCTGATCTGGTATTTATACACTTATGAAATATTACCGCAGGTAAACTTCTACGATAAGAACTACAAACTTGTTCAGTCGTTTACCGGAAAGGCGCCTTTTGATTCGCTGAAAATGTTTATTCAATAACTTTCCCTGTAAATACAGCGGCTTATATAATTATCTCATGATCCTTTCTGACAAGCGCATCCTCGAAGAGATGGAAAAAGGAACCATCAAGATCGAGCCTTTCAACAGATTTTGTCTCGGCAGCAACAGCTACGATGTGCATCTCGGCAGTACGCTCGCTACTTATAAAGAACATATTCTCGACGCCAAAAAGCACAACACCATCGACTGCTTTGAAATTCCCGACGAAGGATTTGTGCTCTATCCACATATCTTTTATCTGGGTGTGACTCTTGAATACACTGAAACGCATGCGCATGTACCTTTTCTGGAAGGGAAATCGAGTACCGGTCGTTTGGGTATTGATATCCACGCTACAGCGGGCAAAGGAGATGTGGGATTTTGCGGTAACTGGACACTGGAAATTTCGGTAAAACAGCCCGTGAAGGTTTACAAAGGTATGCCCATCGGTCAACTCATCTACTTCCCGGTAGATGGCGACATTGAGGTGAAATACAATCAGAAAGGCAATGCCAAATACAGCGGACAACCCAACCGCCCCGTGGAAAGCATGATGTGGAAAAACGAGTTTTAAAAAGGGATGTCGGAGGAAGGTGAAAGGGTAGCGTCTATACGATGCGTGCGGGCAAGAAAAGCTGATCATTGCAAACTCAAAATATTCTGTCGAGGCTGACCCAGGGTCAGTCTCTCTTTTTTGAGGTAGACACTAAAATCAATATCCGGTATTAATATTTCTGTTAACCAGAGAGTGAAGCAGAAGGAGGGTTTTTACCTTCCCTCTTTGTTTTCTACTCGATTCTTACACGGCTCCTGAAATAATAGGTAAATTGCTGCCTTGGTTATGAAACAACATTTGTTGATGATGGTTTTGGGAATTACTGTTTCCAGCGCTTGCACGGCGCAGGAAACTACACTCAAGGGGTTCCTGGGTGTGCAGGGTGGCGAATCGTATACCTACAAACTTGTGTTCACGGATTCTGCTGGTTATCTCGCCGGACATTCATACACCTATCTTTATGAAACTAAAGAAGTAAAGGCGCGGATAACAGGTTTCATTGATCGTACGCAAAAGACTCTTTCCTTCCGCGAACACGAGATCGTATACAACAACGGTTTTGAAAGCGGTACGACCATTTGCCTCATCAACGCAATCCTGAAATATAAACGTAATGATGACGGCAGGGAGATCTACACAGGTTCCATAACCAGCAGCGATGTGAGCAATGTTTACTGCGGACAGGGAACTGTAAGTTTTCCCTATACCGAAGCGTTGACGAAAATCCTCAGCACACCACCAGCGGAAGTACCCAAACCACAACCTGCAGCTCCTGCAAACCGAGACCCGCTTAAAGTAATATATGATACCGCAAGTATGGCTGCCAAACCAGCTCCATCCGGTCACACACGTCCGCAGGATCCTGAGAAAATCACTCAGGGTACTGAAAAGATGATCGAATGGAAGACGGATCTGTTGGTAATTGAGCTTTGGGATGGGGGACAGGTAGATGGCGATCGGATATCGGTCTCATTCGGAGAAAAATCCATTCTCAGCAACTACCAGATCGAAAAGCAGCACAAGCGAATCGAAATACCCGTTCCTCAGGGTATTACAGAATTAATCTTCACTGCCAACCACGAAGGAAATCAGCCTCCCATGACAGCAAATGTCTGGCTGATTGACGGAGAGAAAAAACATGAACTTTTGGTGTACAACAGTATCGGCAAACAGGCAAAGGTGAAGATCAAACGATAAAGTTTATCTGCCTGAAAGCTTCTTCATTTCCAGGGGCGTAAGCGGTTGCTTCTCCTCTTTCACGATATGCCGCATATCTGTCTGATAAAATTTACAAGCCGGTCTTAATCCACAGACTTCGCATTTTGGTCGGCGGGCAATACAAATATATCTGCCATGAAGTATCAGCCAGTGATGCGCTTTGTGTATCAGTTCTGCAGGAATAAAAGAAACAAGTTGTTGCTCTGTCTGCAGCGGCTTTTTTGCATTCAGCGTCAGTCCTATGCGGGCTGATACGCGAAATACATGTGTGTCAACCGCCATAGCCGGCTGCTGATGAATCACCGAGGCGATCACGTTGGCAGTCTTTCTTCCCACACCGGGCAATCGTTCAAGTTCTTCACGGGTTTCAGGTACCTTTCCCCCAAATTCTTCCACAAGCATTTTTCCCAGACCCATCAGATGACGGGTCTTATTGTTGGCAAAACTTACTGTTTTTATCAATTCATTGATTTCATCAAAATCCGCTTTTGCCAGCATATCGGGCGTCGGAAATTTTTCGAACAGCGGAGGCGTCACGATGTTCACTCTTTTATCGGTGCATTGTGCAGAAAGCACTACTGCCACAAGCAATTCGTAAGGATTGGAATAATGAAGTTCTGTCTCCGGCTCCGGCATATGCCGCTGAAACCAGTCGATGACATAGGCATAACGCTCCTTTCTGGTCATAGGCAAATATAGCCCGCAATGTGGGTGCTATTTAATTTCAGGCTCAAACTCCAGCACTGCAGAGTTCATGCAAAAACGCTTGTAGGTGGGAGGTGGTCCGTCGTCGAAGATATGTCCCAGGTGAGAATCGCAGCGACCGCAAAGCACTTCTATTCGCTCCATACCATGGGAATGATCTTCTTCATAACGAACACTATTGGGACGAATCGCTTCGTAAAAACTTGGCCATCCGCAGGAACTTGCAAACTTGGCATCGGAACGGAATAAATGATTTCCACAGACTGCGCAATAGTAGTCGCCTCGGGTATCGGTATGCCAGTACTTTCCCGTAAATGCCCATTCAGTACCCTTTTCACGCGCTATATGATACACTTCGCGAGGAAGGATCTTAGCCCACTCAGCATTGCTTACGTTCAGGTGAGTGGTATCTGTACGACTATAATATGGATTGTCTTTGTGTTGCATGGTCTCGCTGTTTTGGGCGCTGCTGCACCGGGCAAAAAATACCATACCGAAAATAGCAGTTATCAGTATTCCGAAACGCATAAAGGATGCTTTTTGTGATAGAGCATATAACGAAGTTCGGAGATGGATGGTTTCGCAGGATGTAAAATTTCCCACTGACTGCAATCATCATTCTCTTTCTCCAACAACAGGTTTTTTCAATGCCACATTAACCGAAGTCAGCGGTAAATACCAAACACAGCCTCTACCTTTGCGGCTCTATGGAACCAAAATACCTCACCGCCGAACAGGCAGTACGGATTGTAGAAAGCGGACAAAGGGTTTTCATTCATGGCAGTGCAGCTACTCCGCTCAAGCTGGTACAGGCTCTCTTAGGCCGCGCTCCGGAAATAAAGGATGTGGAACTGGTAGCCATCTCAACATTTGGCGAAGTGCAATGGGACAAGCCCGAAATAAAAAATAGTTTTTATCTCAATTCATTGTTCGTTTCTGCAAACGTAAGGGGTTGGGTCAACAGCGATCATGGAGATTATGTACCAATATTTCTAAGCGAGATTCCGCATTTGTTTACCAACGGATATCTGCCAATTGATGTTGCGCTGGTACACGTATCACCACCCGACCGGCATGGGTACTGTACTTTGGGCACTTCCATAGATGCTGCCCTTACCGCGGTAAGGACCGCGAAAAAGGTAATTGCTCAAGTGAATCCGCAGATGCCTCGTACGCAGGGTGACGGTCATGTTCATTTTTCTCGGTTTGATGCTATGGTTTGGGAAGATGCGCCGCTCCCTGAAGTAAACTATGGAGATAAAGTGGATACGGTAACAGAAAAGATAGGACAACACGTAGCCAGCCTCATTGAAGATGGTTCAACGCTGCAAATGGGTATAGGTGCAATTCCTGATGCGGTGTTGCGCTCGCTGACTGGTCATAAGGGATTGGGGGTTCATACGGAGATGTTTTCCGATGGGATTATTCCGCTGGTGAAACAAGGTGTGATCACCAATGAATACAAGAAAATCAGACGCGGAAAGATCGTCACCACTTTTGTGGCAGGCACCCGTGATCTGTATGATTTTGTAGATGACAATCCTTTTGTGGTGTTTATGGATGTCACTTATGTGAACGATGCCGCGGTCATTCGCCAGAATCCAAAAGTGGTAGCTATTAACAGCGCCATCGAAATAGACCTTACCGGTCAGGTGTGTGCAGATTCTATTGGCATGTATCAGTTTTCAGGTATCGGCGGGCAAATGGACTTCATGAGAGGGGCATCGCTGTCGGAGGGTGGAAAACCAATTATTGCGCTTCCGTCTATTACGAACAAAGGTGTATCGCGCATCACTCCGATGTTAAAACCGGGTGCCGGAGTGGTGACTACCCGCGGACATGTGCATTACGTTGTAACAGAATATGGGGTGGTGAATCTTTATGGCAAAAACATGGAACAACGTGCCAGACTATTAATCAGCATTGCACATCCTTCGCAAAAAGAAATGCTCGAAAAAGCTTTTTATGAACGCTTTGGAAAGGTGTTGTAATTGCTAAAACCTTTCCGCCATTCCTAATCCGAACAGGGCATAGTCGTAGCGAACAGGATCGTCGGGATCAAATTGTTTCAACTGACTGGTCAGAAGCATCGCATTCTGCCAGTTAGACTGATCGGTCGGTATCAATTCCAGCCGGTGTGCCACACGCGCTACATGCACATCGAGCGGGCAAATCAATTGTCGCGGACGAATCTTTTTCCAGATACCAAAATCCACTCCCTGGCTATCCTGACGTACCATCCATCGCAGGTACATATTGAGTCGCTTGCAGGCTGACTTTCCCTGAGGAGTGCAAATGTGTTTTCGTGTTCTTTCAGGATGTTCTATTGAAAAGAAATAACGGTGAAACCAGATCAATGCCTGCTCCACATTCTCATGCGGATATACATCTTCGGGAACAAAGGCATCTTCCAGTGAATCGTGCTGGGAGTAGTGGTACTTCAGAAAAGTAATGAAGTACAACAAGTCTGTGGCATTAAAAGTACGATGAACGAAATGAAGAAACGGCTTTAGGTCGGGTTCGGAATGATGCAGGATAAATTCATGCGGCGCGTCATCCATCCATTGCATCAGTTTGCTGCAATTATTGATGATCGTAGTGCGATTACCCCAGGCAAGCACTGCCGCAAACAATCCGCTAATCTCAATATCCTGCTTCTTTTCAAATCGGTGCGGAACAGAAACCGGATCATCCTCAATGAATTCCGGCCGGTGATACAAGACGAGTCTGGCATCGAGAAGTTGCTGTATGCGCGTCAACTTCTCATTCATCTAGCTTTTTGCTTTTCTTCTTCTTTTTCTTTTCCTTCTTTCCCTTCAGCTCTTCCTGCTGACCCTCCAGATATACCTTCCTCATAGCAATATCTGTGTTGGGTCTATCTGCCTGGTTGCGCGGCATATTGGCAATCTTATCTACAACTTCGATGCCTTCCAGCACTTCTCCATAGACGGTGTAGTTGCCATCCAGAAACGGAGTGCCTCCTTCAGTTTTATAGATTTCTCTTTGTTTCGGTGAAAATTGTCTGCCGCTTCTTTGAGCGATCGCATCCAGTTCTTCATCTGTAAAAGTCTTTCCCACTACTATATAGAACTGGCAGGCAGAAGATGACTTATCCGGATTGTTGTCACGTGCCATACCCAAAGCACCACGTTTATGGAAATTGCTATCGTTGATCTCTGCAGGTACTCTGTAACCGAGTTCGCCATTGCCCAGCATCTGCCCTGGTTTCGCCTGTTTTGAATTTGGGTCACCGCCCTGTATTACGAAAGAAGGAATCACACGGTGAAACAAAGTGCTGTCGAAAAACTTTTCATTCAGCAACTTGATCATGTTGTCGCGATGCAGTGGTGTATTATCATAAAGAGCTACTACTATCTTTCCGGAATCGGTTTCTATCACAAAGCGGTTGGTCTGCGCAAATGCAGCAGCGGAAAAAAGCGAAGCAAAAAACAGCAAGGCTAACGTTTTCATCAGGTCTCAGAATTGGTGACACAAAAAGCTAAATTAGCCTAATAATTGAATTCTCCATGGGCTTTCGCAAGCAGGCAAATAAACTTGTAACACTCCTTCCCGAGTGGACATGGAACTACTCCAAGCGAAAGCCGATAACCTCCTACAATCCTCAACGGGAAGAGGTAAGAGAAGATGATGTAGCGCCCGTCTACACGCTGTTTCGCTTCGACGCGGTGCATTTTGAAGAAAAGGTGCTGACCCGGAAAGAAGCCTGCACACGTTGTACCGAACGCGGCAAAACGATTTGGATCAATATAGATGGTCTTCGCAAAGAAGATGTGGAAGAGCTTTGTGCCTGCTACAATATTCATAACCTGATTGTCGAAGATATCCTGAGCATGGGACAGCGTGCCAAGACCGATGAGATCGAAGAGGCGATGTTTTGTCTGTTACCCATGCTTTATTACAACGATGATTCAGAACAGATAGAAACGGAGCAGGTAAGTATTGTATTAGGACGTGGGTTCGTGCTTTCCTTTCAGGAAGACCCGCTGCGCGATGTGTTTAATCCTGTTCGCGACAGAATCCGTGCTACAGGCTCCAAAGTCAGGCAACGTACAGCTGATTATCTCTGCTACAGCCTTATCGATATTATCGTAGACAGCTACTTCGAAGTGATTGAAAAAATGAACGACCGTATCGAGAAGCTGGAAGACGGACTATTGTTGCAGAAAGAAAAAGCCGCCCTCGCTAAGCTGAGCATCCTGCGTCGCGAGGTTATGTTGCTGCGTCGTTCCATACTGCCCGTTCGGGATGTTGTTAATGGCTTTCTCAAAAGCGAAAGCAGGGTATTGGAAGACCGCCATGATAAGTATTACAAAGACGTCTTAGATCATATTATACAGGCAAATGAATTTGTGGAAAACCAGCGTGAAATGCTCATGAACCTTCAGGATCTTTCCATGAGTCAGATTAACCTGAAGATGAACGAAGTGATGAAGTTGTTTACAATGGTCGCCACTTTGTTGGCACCTGCCACCGTCATTGGCGGCATTTTCGGAATGAACTTCGATGTGATTCCTCTTTCACATCATGGCAGGGGCTTCTATATCGCAGTAGCTATTATGCTCATTGTACCACTATTTATGTTGGTATGGTTTAAACGGAAAGGCTGGTTCTAACCGAGTTTATTCACCTTTTATTTCCTGGCAGAGTTCAATCAGAACGCCGTTGGTAGACTTTGGATGTAAAAAGCAAATAAGTTTATTGTCGGCTCCTTTTTTCGGTGTTTCATTCAGCAACTGAAAGCCCAGCGCAGCCAGACGTTTCATTTCCGCTTCTATATTTTCTACCTCAAAAGCAATATGATGGATCCCCTCACCTTTTTTTTCGATAAATTTTGCAATCGCCGAGTCCGGTTTTGTGGCTTCCAGTAGTTCTATTTTGCTTTCTCCCAACTGAAAAAAAGCAGTATTAACGCCCTCGCTGCCAACCTCTTCCGTCTTGTAACAGGGAGTGTTGAGCAACTGCTCGAACAGAGGAACAGATTTCTGAAGTTGTTTCACCGCAATACCGAGATGCTCGATTTTCAACATGCCGTAAATAGTTTTTGAATATGGGAATATTTGAACCTGTAATCCTTTTAACAGCCCGAAACTAGCTTAATTGACGTAATTTTGAACGGTTAAAAAAATGACCCAATTGTACTTATGAGTGTGAAACTTCCGATTTATCTCGATAACAACGCCACCACGCCAATGGATCCGCGGGTGCTGGATGCTATGCTGCCATATTTTGTTGAAAAATTTGGTAATGCCGCCAGCCGCAGCCATCCTTTTGGCTGGGTAGCAGAAGAAGCTGTTGATTATGCGCGCGAACAAGTGGCAAAACTTATCGGTGCAGATCCCAAGGAAATTATTTTTACTTCCGGTGCCACTGAAGCAGACAACCTGGCTTTGAAAGGTGTTTTTGAAATGTATGCTTCAAAAGGCAACCATATCATCACCTGCACCACCGAACACAAAGCTGTACTCGACACCTGCAAGCATATTGAAAAACTTGGCGGACAGGTAACATACCTTCCTGTACAGCCGGATGGACTGATAGACCTGGCAGAGCTCGAAAAAGCCATAACTGATAAAACGATCCTTATTGCCATCATGTATGGAAATAATGAGATCGGAGTCATTCAGCCGGTGAAAGAAATCAGTCAGATCGCTCGCAAACATGGTGTATTGTTCTTTACCGATGGTACTCAGGCAGTAGGTAAGATCCCTGTGAACGTAAATACAGACGGCATAGACCTGATGGCTTTCAGCGCCCATAAAATGTATGGACCGAAAGGGGTAGGTGCTTTGTATGTTCGTCGTAAAAATCCCCGTGTAAAGGTTACCGCTCAAATGGACGGCGGCGGACACGAACGCGGTATGCGCAGCGGTACCATGAATGTTCCCGGCATCGTTGGCTTTGGTAAGGCTTGTGAAATTGCCATGAATGAAATGGAAGCCGAGGCAAAACGTCTGAGTGCTATGCGTGACCGTCTGGAGAATGCACTGCTGGAACTGGAAGAAGCTTATGTAAACGGGAATAAAGAACATCGTCTGCCGCATGTTTCCAACATCTCTTTCAAATACGTGGAAGGAGAAGGGTTGATGATGGGCTTTAATAAGGATATTGCTGTTTCGAGCGGTTCTGCCTGCACATCCGCATCGCTGGAGCCATCTTATGTGCTCAAGGCGCTGGGATTGGGCGACGACCTGGCCCATAGCTCGCTCCGCTTCGGACTGGGACGTTTTACAACCGATGAACAGATAGATTATACCATAGAGGCGATTAAAAACACTGTATTGAAACTGCGTGAAATGAGCCCCCTATGGGAAATGTTTAAAGAAGGTGTAGACCTCAACTCTATTGAGTGGGCACATCACTAGGCTAAACTGTGAGCGCCGGCTTTAGATTTGGTGGCCGGTTCATCACCAATCAAGTTCAACCAAATCATTAAACATCAAATTGACTAACTATGGCATATTCAGAAAAAGTTCTCGACCATTATCAGAACCCCCAGAATGTGGGGACGCTGGATAAGAGCAAAAACAACGTAGGCACCGGGCTTGTAGGAGCTCCCGAGTGCGGCGACGTGATGCGCCTTCAGATAGAGGTAGACGAAGAAAGCGGCGTAATCCGCGATGCAAAATTCAAAACCTTTGGTTGCGGCTCAGCGATCGCATCTTCATCCCTGGCGACAGAATGGCTCAAAGGCAAAACGGTAGACCAGGCGCTGGAAATCGATAATATGGATATCGTTGAAGAACTAAACCTGCCTCCGGTAAAAATTCACTGTTCTGTACTGGCAGAAGACGCTATCAAAGCTGCCATCAATGACTATCGTGTAAAGAATGGAATGCCTGCGCTGGAGCTTGAAGAGAAAAAACACTAGAAATTGTGCGGAGTAATTCTGCAATGCCTTAAGAATACAGGATATGATCTACATAAGTGAGAAAGCAAGAGAGAAAGTAACCTCGCTGAAACAGGAAACCGGTTTGAGCGACGACTATTTTCTGCGCGTTAGCGTAGTGGGGGGCGGGTGTTCAGGACTTTCTTATAAGCTCGATTTTGACAATGAATCCCAGCCCAACGATCAGGTTTTTGAAGATAAGGGTGTAAAATTGGTGACAGATCTTAAAAGTTTCCTGTATCTCTGTGATACTACACTTGACTTTTCAGATGGGTTGAATGGCAAAGGATTTCACTTTATCAATCCGAATGCCAGCAGAAGCTGCGGCTGTGGTGAAAGTTTTGCGGTATAGAATATTGGAGAAAAAAAGAGAGGCGGATAATACCCGCCTCTCTTTTTTTACAGACTTCCGCCATCGTTAGGCGGCAGGTCGTAACCTCCATTGTTAGTATTTAAGTTCCTGGCCTTATTCTTTCGTACACCGTCATTCGTCATCGTCTCCTTTCCTTTATAAACATCTCCAGGATTATCGTAAGATACGCGTATCCGGCTTCTGAACCGTGCGTTTCCTGTAGTACCGTAACCCATATGAACATAAGTGTTCTGCATTCCAAAGGTACTCGCTTCTGAACTGCGTCCTACATCCGGACTCATTGCCTCACCTGCTTTACAAACCTGATAAGTATTGCCTTTCAGACACACGGGATAGTTTTTTGCGAATTTACTGTTGGCAGAATTTTGCGCATTTGCGCTCAATGTAAAACCAGCCAGAGCCATCATTAAAATTATGCTTTTCATAGTCTTTAATTTTTTGATTCATCCGTATTCAATGTTTCCTTTCGTTTATCTTTTTAAAACCCGTTCCAGCATCCGATGTTTTCTGTAAAGACATTGTTAAAAGCTATCGTATATTATCTGCCTGCTCGATGCTACCGTAATCGCGAATCGGGATGTAACCACTATAAATTGTACCCGATGGTATTAGCGAACCATCATTCATATTCCTGTTGATAGGGTTGCTGTTTCCCGGAACTATGTATTGTCCGTTACTGGCGGGAAACTCTGCAGTAATGATGTTATCCTTATTTTGAAAGTGGCTGTTATTGATGTACATTCTTTGTCCCTGATCGGCATAATCATAATACAGGTTTGCAGACGTATTCAACAGCGTTGGAGCATCCTCTACGACAACAGGCGATTTATTGGCTTGTGCAAATACTGTATTCGAGACAACCCAAGTCAGCAGTAAGAAAAAAAGTGTTTTCATATCCCAATATTTTAAGACTTATAAGAGAAACGGCTTCCTGAATCCGGAAACCGCTTCAGAAACCTACTTTGTTAGCGATCCATAAGCCATCGCCTATGATCAGTAATAGCACCGGAACCGCATCCTAAACATTTACCATTATTTCTGCTAGTATCATAACCGCTGTTGTTTTGTTGCTCATCCGGCCCTGGCATAGCAGAACCGCCATAGTAGCCTTGAACGGCGTTCATTCTGTAGCCCTGGTGTTGTTGCACTGTATTCATCTGCATGTTAGCTGTATTGTCGGCTACGTTTTCTTCGGCAATGGTTTCAGTACCCAGGCTCAACCTTACTGTATTGTTCGAAGGCGTACCACCACGGCGCTCATCTTCCAGTATCTGCTGCGTTTGCATTCCTGAATAGTAGCTCCGGTTGGTTTGAGCACTGACAGCAAAGCCGGTTGTGCCCATAAGCGCTATCATCAAAATCATCTGTTTCATAGTTCCCGTTTTTGCTACTTGAAAATGGGAAAAACCATACCTGCAAAGGCTTTAGAAGCTTAAGCGCTTGTTAAAACATATCTTCCGCTTATAGGCTCATTTAGTATCTTAGGGTTTCCTTTGACGGAGCACGCGTATTTATTGAGTATTTTTGCAAAAGAAATTTGAAACCATGTTGAAGACAGGAAACACCATCGTGAGCATATATACCGAGATGACCCCGAACCCCGAAACAATGAAATTCGTTGCCAACAAATTGTTATACCCTGGCAAGAGCATCGAATTTCCCGACGAGGCAAGTGCAGGTCCTTCACCTTTGGCAAAAGAACTTTTTGCTTTTCCGTTCATTCGCAGCGTGTTTATCGCAAGCAATTTCGTCACCCTGAGCAAAACACCTGATACCATTTGGGATGAGGTGATTCCTACCGTACGTGAGTTTCTCAAAAATTATCTGCAGGAGGGTAAAGTCGTGATCAATGAAGAGGAAATTGTGGTAAAACCCGTTGCCTCTAACGATGTAAATGCCGATGACAGTGATGTAGTAAAACGAATCAAAGAGTTACTGGAAAACTATGTAAAGCCCGCAGTGGAGATGGATGGCGGAGCAATCAGTTTCCGCGGTTATGATGATGGTGTGGTAAAACTGATGATGCAGGGCTCCTGCTCAGGTTGTCCTTCTTCAATGATCACCCTGAAAGCTGGAATTGAAGGAATGATGAAACGGATGATTCCCGAAGTGAAAGAAGTTGTGGCTGAAGCCGAATAATAAATAACGGACTTTTCATTAAAAAGCTGTCCTCTGGCGGGGACAGTTTTTTTTTCGAAACCTTTTTACCTCCGAAAGCAAATGTCATCGTTGAAGTGGTAAAACCAGACAGCAATGTCATACTCCTTCAAAATGCCCACAGTATCAACTAACCACCCCACCCTTCTCTGTCCAAACTACGATACTGTATTGCCTCAGCCAGATGTTCCGGACGGATTTCGTCGCTTGCAGCCAGATCGGCGATGGTTCTTGAAACCTTTAGAATTCGGTCGTAGGCCCGAGCTGACAAGTTTAGCCTGTCCATCGCCGACTTCAGCAGATTCATTCCCACAGGGCTTATCTGACAGATCTCTTTCAGCAACCTGCTACCCATTTGCGCATTAGCGTATATCCCCGGGTGGTCAATAAAACGTTTCGCCTGTATTTCCCGCGCCTGTAGTACACGCTCTCGTATCATTTCACTACGTTCAGTACTCCGTTTTGAAGACAGTTCATTGAAAGCAACGGGAGTTACTTCTACATGCAGATCAATACGATCGAGTAAGGGACCTGAAATTTTATTCAGATAACGCTGTACCATCACCGGAGAGCAAGTACATTCTTTATCGGGGTGATTGAAGTATCCGCAGGGACAGGGGTTCATGGATGCTATCAACATAAAGCTGGCTGGAAAGTCAATGCTGATCTTTGCACGCGAAATAGAAACCTTTCGTTCTTCCATCGGCTGACGCATCACTTCCAGTACTGTGCGTTTGAATTCGGGCAACTCATCGAGAAACAAAACACCGTTGTGCGCCAGCGAAATTTCGCCTGGCTGAGGCATACCGCCACCTCCTACCAACGCTACATCGCTGATGGTATGATGCGGTGAACGAAAAGGCCTTTTAGAAATAAGGGAGGTATTCGAACCCAGCTTGCCTGCTACCGAATGGATCTTGGTGGTCTCCAGCGCTT
>ENA-UOVV01000360-UOVV01000360.1-compost-metagenome-genome-assembly--contig:-NODE-360-length-59694-cov-12.067372_pt1 | contig 59694 bp, 46 predicted proteins | sample MGYA00238155_ERZ761577 | MGnify/ENA primary metagenome ERZ761577 (study PRJEB28898, sample SAMN06268775) | compost metagenome | isolation source: Emeryville, CA | place: USA:Emeryville, CA | collected... | reverse complement strand
CTCTTTGCTCATATTCGTCAAGTTTATGATGAGAGTAAGGGGCGGTATGGGAGTCCGCGTATTGCTGCTGAATTACAGGCAAGAGGCATTCGTGTATCGCGCCCACGAGTAGCCCGAGCGATGAAGAAAATGGGATTGAAAAGCATTATTAGAAGGAAATACCGGGTGAAGACTACTGATAGTAAACATTCATTTCAAGTGTCTAATAATCATTTAAACAGGGATTTTTCAGCAGTAAGAGTAGCTGAGAAATGGGTGTCAGATTTAACGTACATCAAGACGGCTGAAGGTTGGATTTATTTGACTGTAATTCTGGATTTGGCAGATCGAAAAGTAGTAGGTTGGGCCTTGAGCGACACGATGAAAGTAGAGGATACCAGCATAGCTGCCTGGAAAATGGCCTTAAAAGCACGACCGATAACCAGTCCGTTGTTATTCCATACCGACAGAGGAATTCAATATGCGTGTGGCGAGTTTCGCAAGCAATTAATCGCTCTGCCGGTTACGCAGAGCATGAGCGGGAAAGGGGATTGCTGGGATAATGCACCAGCCGAAAGCTTTTTTAAGACCTTAAAAACCGAAATGATATATCACTATGAATTTGCCAGTAAAAAAGAGGCAAAATTAGCAGTTTTCGAGTTTATAGAAGTGTGGTATAACAGGAAAAGGCGCCATTCTGCGCTGGGATTTTTGACACCCGAGGAGTTTTTTAACAGGCTGAAAATCAGCAAAATGTCAGCTTGACAAGCAAAAGAGCTAGGCCCTTTTTCAAATCTCAAAGGGCTTTTCGCCCTTTGAGATTTGAAAAAGGGTTCCAAGGGGTTTGGGGAATGGAAGATTCCCCAAGACGAAGAAAAAACAAATTGCCTAATAAATTCCTCCATTAAAAGGTTGCAATTCCAATTCAGCTTGGGTATGGTAGGGGATACGATCAAAAACCGCAGCTTGTTCGTCCGCGGTTTCCAACCCTGTAATGCTTAGTCCTGCTGATTTAGCCAACTCTGCCAGTCGACCTTCTACTGATTCCATCGGACACTGGAGGATGTAATTATAAAGAAGACTTGAAAGCAGGAAGGGTTTGAATCCTGCAAGCATACCCAGGTCGAAGTGTATTGAATCTCTGAAAAACCCAGCAACTTTTTGATACTGGCTTTCCGGAAGCAGGTCAGTAAGCTTTTTGTTTTCTTTCATGAGCATGCTGTTCATCAGGCCAGCGGCTAAACCGGGGTCCGTCAGGTCAAGTTCCAGCAGCAAATGTTTCGAATTATGTAAGGCATGCATTAAAGAATCACCCGGCGTAAACTCTCCCGGGCAAATCAGGTGTATGGTCCCAAAGAGATAGGAGGGGTGTTTGAGGTCGTTGCCTGTTATTTCCCAAAGTAGCGAGTGGTTTGTTTGGGAAAATGCCGCACTAACAGGCCAAAGCAAAAAGAATAGCCCTAGAAACGCCTGAGGTCTCACTGACTAGGAACACTGTGACCTGCCACAACCATTTCCAAAACCGCCTTTTCAATGGCTTTTTGGTCGTACCCGCAGAGTGAATAGAGTTCATTTTGCTCCCCATGTTCGATCACTTGATCCGGAATACCCAGTCGTTTGACATCCGATTTGTAGCCGTGATCAGCCGCGAATTCCAGGATTGCACTTCCCACACCGCCCTGTAGACAACCGTCTTCTACGGTGACCACCTTTTCAAATTTCTGGAATACCTCGTGGAGTAAGTCAAAATCCAAGGGTTTTGCATATCGGAGGTCGTAGTGAGCCGCCTGGATTCCTTTTCCTTCCAAGCTATCACATGCGGCAGCTGCGAAATTACCGACATGCCCTAACGAAAGGATGGCTACTGTATCCCCGTCTCTTAATTTTCTACCCTTCCCGATGGGTAATTTTTCGAAAGGTGTACGCCAATCGGGCATTACGCCTTGCCCTCTAGGATATCGAATAGTGAAAGCGGCATTCCCTTGCTGAATTTCGTCGAGTTGTGCTGTATACATTAGGTTCCGTAGCTCCTGTTCATTCATGGGAGCAGCTACAATCATGTTCGGTATACAGCGCATGTAGGCAATATCGTAAGCACCATGATGTGTAGCGCCGTCGGCTCCGGCTAAGCCTGCCCGATCTAGGCAGAAAATGACCGGTAGACCTTGAATACATACATCGTGAATGACCTGATCATAAGCACGTTGCATGAAGGTAGAATAGATATTACAGAACACCACCGAGCCTCGGGTTGCCATACCTGCGGAAAAAGTGACCGCATGTTGTTCTGCAATGCCTACATCAAATGCCCTTTCCGGAATTTCTTTCATCATGATATTCATAGATGAACCTGAGGGCATTGCGGGGGTTACCCCAATAATATTTTTATTAGAACGGGCTAGTTCTACTAAGGTATGACCAAATACATCCTGGTATTTGGGCGGCTGGGGAGTCGTATATACTTTCTTTTCGATCTCTCCAGTTACTTTGTCGAAAAGCCCGGGGGCGTGCCATTTGGTTTGGTCCTTTTCCGCTGGTCCGTACCCTTTTCCTTTTACCGTCAAACAATGCAACAATTTCGGACCGGGAATATGCTTTAGGTCACTCAATACATGAGTAAGGTGATCGATATCGTGACCGTCGATAGGGCCGAAATAGCGTAACCCTAGTGATTCGAAGAGGTTACTTTGATTCAATAGGGTTGCTTTCAGCGCGTTTTGTACTTTAGATACAATCTCTTGCGCGCTAATCCCGAAGTTGCTTAGTTTTCCTAGCAGATGCCAGGCTTCATCCCTGAGCTTATTATAGGTTTGGGAAGTGGTGATATCGGTGAGATAGGCTTTAAGGGCACCCACGTTAGGGTCAATGCTCATGCAGTTATCGTTTAGGATAATGAGCAAATTTGAGTCGGACGTGCCCGCGTGGTTCATTCCTTCAAAGGCTAGACCCGCTGTCATCGCTCCGTCGCCGATAACCGCTATATGTTGTCTTTTTTTATTGTTTTCAAGGAGGTCGGACGCAACAGCCATCCCTAAGGCAGCTGAGATCGAAGTGGATGAATGACCTACACCGAAGGCGTCGTAATTACTTTCTTTCCGATTTGGGAAGCCAGAAATCCCCCCCAAGGTACGGTTGGTGTGAAATCGTTCTCTTCTTCCCGTGAGAATTTTATGCCCATACGCTTGGTGACCTACATCCCAAATTAATTGATCGTCGGGTGTATTGAAAACGTAATGCAAGGCGACGGTAAGCTCTACTACACCCAGACTGGCGCCAAAATGCCCGCCGTAAACTGAAACGATATCAATAATGTATTGCCTCAGTTCATTGCAAACCTGGGGTAGTTCCGAAGGTTTCAGTTTGCGTAAATCTTCAGGAGAATTGATTTTCGACAATAAGTTTCCCGGTGAAATTAGCATTGTCCGAAGGCCTCAGGCCAAAATGATGAATATTGGTGTGGTTGCAAAGTTATTTAAAATAATAAACTAATATATAGTTGTGTGTCAGGATTGTTGATTTACGCGGCTTTTTTCGTGGTTTTGTGGTTTTTTTTCCGCTAACAGTATCCGGGGAAAGGCTATTTGCGCTGACTTGCCCTAAAAAGCTTTTGTTTTTCTTCTTTGGTCAGGCTCTCGTAACCCGATTGTGAAATTTTGTCGAGAATTGAATCCACCTCGTCCTGATCGGGCATTTCTACGGTTCGGGAAGCAGCAGTAGGGCGTGCGTAGGTGGTCGTGCTACGTTGGACCGTTTTAGCGCTATAGGTGACCCGAATGTTGGATTTCTTTCGAAACAGTCGATTCCAGGCTTCTCCGATGGCATAAATCGGTTTTCCCAAATCATTCCCGGTTTGCAATAACTTAATGAAGATGAACCCGATTAAAGCACCCCCGACGTGGGCTAAATTTCCGCCAGCGTTAGGGCCTACCGACTGTGCCAGCGATAGTATAATGTAAAATAACGCAATGTATTTGATCCGAACGGGACCTAAGAGCAACAGATTGAATGTGTAGTTGGGGAGCAGGGTTGCCGCGCCGACGGTCACAGCAAATACGGAAGCCGAAGCGCCTAACATTCGGGATATACCGACCACATTTTGGAAATAAGGCGAGACATTGTAGATTAAAACGTAGGCGAAAGCCCCCGCCAACCCACCTAGTACGTAAAGTGCCACCAGCCTCCGAGTTCCAAGGTATTCATCAATCAACCTTCCGAACCAATAGAGGAAGAGCATGTTGAATAGGATATGGAGAACCTCCTCGTGGGCGAAGAAATAGGTGAAAACCGTCCAGGGTTTACGAACCAACTCCGGTAATGCGGAGGGAACTCGTAATAAGTCAACAAAGGTCTGGTAAATACCTTCCTGGTTACTTAACGTGAAAATGATTCGTAATAATAGTAACAGAACGAAAACGCCGACGTTGAGCAATATCAGTTTGACAAGCGCGTTGTCCGGCTTGTTTATTTCGCTTTTCAAATTGTCGAGCAAACCTGCCATGGTTATTTAATAAAATTTTTGTCGGCTGGATCCCCAATATTTTAACAGTAAATAGGCGAATAGCATTCCACCAAGATGGGCGAAATGCGCTACGTTATCGTTAGGCGAATTCTGAATACCTGCATATAAAGAATAAAGTCCGTAAAAAGCAACAAAATATTTAGCTTTTATGGGGAAAGGGATAAATAACATGAATAATTCGGTATTGGGAAATAGCATACCGAACGCCATTAAGATGCCGAAAATAGCCCCGGATGCACCCACCATGGGAATATTCACGTTGAATTCATACACCATTCGAGCCATCTCCTTGCTCTGTGCAATCAGTTGCGGACTGGTAGGGTTGGCATCAAAAGCGTTGATAAAGGCTTGTTGGGAACGATAATAAAACTCGGCGTTTCCCTTAAGAAAATCGATTAACCCTTGCGGATTGGGGTTGTCAAGATAAACGAGTAGCGCTTGTTTGATGGAGTTTAATTCGAAATAGTTGATGCCGGAGAAGAGCATGCCCGCTCCGATACCGGTTACGAAATAAAAGATTAAAAAGCGTTTAGGCCCCCAAATCCTTTCCAACAAAGGACCGAATATCAAAAGTCCAAACATGTTGCTGAAAAGGTGACCAAAGCCACCGTGCAGAAACATATAACTCACATATTGATAGGGACGATATTCGGGTGAAAGAAACGATCTTAACGCAAAATGTGAGGTGAGATCAAAATTTCGATCCAAAAAATAAAAGGCAATATTGGCAATCAGTAAATTCCTTACGACGGGTGTAATTTGAAACATGAGATGGTTGTCTGTAGTGATCGTAAATTACCGCCAGTACGAGCAGTGTTTATTTTCTAATCAATTTAGGATTCTATTGGTTCCTGAAATTGGACCTAAAAATGGAGGCCAATTTTTCTAGAGATAATTTGATAATGATGGGTTCGCCCCCAGGAGTTCGATTCGGATCGGAAGTGTCAAACAACCGGGTAAGCATTTCCCGAATTTCTTGAGGGCTCATTTTTACATTATATTTTGGTGCAAAACGCTTCGCTAAGGATCGAATCAAACCATCCGGACGGCTCAGTTTCAATTCTGTATAATTTTGCCGGATTTGATCCAGTAATTCTTCGAACATGTCCTGTTCGTTTTCATCAGGTAGGTCCGACGGTACACCACGAATGATAATCGTATTGGTGCCCATATCATCAAACTCAAACCCCAAGCTTCGAATAGAGGTGCGCGTATCCTGTACGAGTTGCATATCGGCAGGCGAAAGTTGCAGCGTTTTGGGGAAAAGTAATTGCTGACTTCCCCCGCTGCGACGCGTAAGCATATTTCGGTATTGCTCATAAAGAATCCGCTCCCAAGCTGCTCGCTGATCAATCATTAGCGTCTCTTCGGCGCTTTGCGATATAATATAGCGATTAAAAAGCTGGAAATAAGCCGCTTCTGTTGTTGGGGGATTGATTCGCTCGGTCGCCATTTGATTGGCGCGGCTAGCTACTGTGAACGACTGCGGGCTGTCCTTGGGGAAATCGATAAAACCAGGATTCGATTTTTCATCTTCTCGTACATCCAAGCCTTCGAAAAGCTTGACCCAATCTTGTACGCTATGGTTTCCAGAAAAACGATCTCCACTCCGTTCCTTGTTCCACTCCGACGAAGTGGAGCCTGGAAACGATACGGGTTTTGGCCCTCCCTGGGATCGGAGAAAATTCACATCATTGTCAAAGTCGATAGAGCTGCCTAAATGGTATACGCCAATGGCTTTCCTCACAGCTGCCATAATAATTGCGTAAACAGACCGTTCGTCGTCGAATTTTATTTCCGATTTCGTAGGATGGATGTTGATGTCGATATGAGCTGGGTCAATTTCAATGAACAACGTATAGAAGGGATGACTGCCCTCTGGGAGCGTACCGTCAAATGCCGAAACAATGGCATGGTGCAAATAGCTACTTTTGATATAGCGATTGTTAACAAAGAAGAACTGCTCCCCTCTCGTCTTTTTTGCAAATTCAGGTTTACCAATGTAGCCTCGAACACTCAGTAAAGAAGTGTCCTCTTGACAAAAAGCCAATTGCTCACGATAGCCTTTTCCAAAAATATCGGTGATCCTCCGGACGAGCTTCCCACTGGGGAGATTAAAAACCTCGGCCTGGTTATGGTGGAGGGTGAAAGCTACTTCGGGGTTTGCTAAAGCCACGCGTTGAAATTCGTCGATGATATGCTTCATTTCAACGGGGTTCGACTTGAGAAAATTTCTCCGAGCTGGAACGTTATAAAACAAGTTTTTAACCTGAATACTAGTGCCCGAAGGCCACGAAACCGACTCCTGACTTTTTACCGAAGAGCCTTCAATACGGATAAGCGTACCTACTTCATCCTCCCTGCGAGCGGTTTTTAGCTCAACTTGTGCCACTGCTGCAATAGAAGCCAACGCCTCCCCCCGAAACCCCATGGTTCGAATTCTAAACAAATCCTCACCCGTTCGGATTTTAGAGGTAGCATGCCTTTCAAAACACATTCGAGCGTCGGTGGGTGACATGCCCACTCCATCATCAACCACCTGAATCATCGTTTTACCGGCGTCATGAATGATCACTTGTATTGTCGAAGCTTCTGCATCAATGGCATTTTCGAGCAGTTCTTTCACAACGGAGGCCGGACGTTGCACGACCTCCCCCGCAGCGATCTGATTCGCTATGGCGTCTGGTAATAATTGGACAATATCAAGAGTATTCATCGAGCTTATGAACTAGGCTATTGACAAAGTAACAACAATATTTTGGCTTGCCCTAGGAGTAATACCGGTTATCCTTTTAACGAATTACCCACCGATAAGTTTCGACGAAGAGTGCTAAAACTTCAGATCGAAAATAAGATTCGGAGTAAATTTTTGAAAATACAAATTTTGAATGTAACTTAACCGTTATTAACCCGCTCAGTATTTCAACTTAATTGTACTGAATAAGCAGGGTAGAGCACTTACTATTCCTTGGATTTGTAATGTTTTAACCCATATTTATCAATCAATGAAGGGTGCAGTCTTAAAAAGAATCAATCTGACAATGGCCATTAAATGGATCGTGTTCCTGCCCATTATCCTCCCTCTCTGTATCGTATTCGGAGCCTTAAAGGGGATAACGAGTATGGTCGACAAAATGGCCCAACAAATGATGATTGATATAGAGTCTTAATTGTCCGGAAAGGTTCCGGAAAACACTTCCCGATTTAGAAGGACGCTTTCGTGACGATCGTAGAAAGCAAGGGTCAAGCTTTTCTCCTTAGTAACCCTAGCATACGGGAGAAAGTACGCTTTTCAAATTCCCAAAAGAAATTGAACTTTCCGAAGATCCAGCCCCAAATTAATAGGATGACCTGATAAATGGGCAGGATGATGAATATACTCAGACAAAAACGTATCCAAGTCTGGGTTTGATCCCCGATATTCATCCACAGAAAGAGAAGTTTTTTTATGTAAACCACCGAAAAACCAGTACAGGCAAACACGATCAAGATAATTACAACATCGAGTCCACTATCGACCTTCCATCGAGTTTTTAATTTGTTCCACATACGCTAAGATCCGGGGCTAATACGCGACAAAGATAACCCGCATAACCCGTAGAAAAAAATAAGAGAGCAGCCCACACCTCGCTAGGCGTCGCTATATGTCCCTTTTTTGAAATTGTGCTCTAATCGCACCGCTTTTCCGACATCGATCGGGTCCGACTCATGAGATTGTATTATTTTTGAGCACAATCTATTCAACTGTTGTATCTGGCATGACAAAACTTTGGCAAAAAGAAGGGATCTCCGTATCGGAAAAAATCGAAAAATTTACCGTTGGAAAGGATCGTGAACTCGATCTTCAGCTAGCCCTTTATGATATACAGGGTAATCTCGCCCATGCGCAAATGCTGCACTCAATTGGATTACTCACCGCGGAAGAACTTCAACTGCTAAAAAATGAGTTGAAAAACATCTATACCATCGTTCAAAGGGGAGAATTCATCATCGAAGAGGGGGTGGAAGATGTCCATTCTCAGGTCGAGCTTATGCTGACCCGAAAACTGGGCGAGATAGGGAAGAAAATTCATAGCGGTCGCTCCCGTAATGACCAAGTCCTGGTGGATTTAAAATTGTTTTCTAGAAGTCGCCTTAAGGAGGTCGTAAATCAGACAACGGACCTATTCAACGTCCTGGTCAAAAAGGCTGATGAACATCGGAATGACTTGCTGCCCGGCTATACGCATTTGCAAATCGCTATGCCCTCCTCATTCGGATTGTGGTTTAGCGCTTATGCCGAAGGACTGCTCGACGATTTAGTACAAATCCATGCGGCCTATCGCCTTACGAATCGAAATCCACTCGGATCTGGGGCTGGCTATGGCTCATCTTTTCCCTTGGATCGTCAACTCACTACACAGCTATTGGGGTTCGAAGGGCTCCATGTAAACGTTGTCTACGCTCAAATGAGTCGGGGAAGAACCGAACAAGCAGTCTTGAATGCGATTTCGTCACTGGCCGCAACGCTCTCAAGACTTGCCATGGATGTTTGCCTTTATAACAGTCAAAATTTTGGATTCGTTATTCTGCCCGACGAAATGACGACAGGTAGCAGCATTATGCCACACAAGAAAAACCCGGATGTCGCCGAATTACTCCGAGCCAAGTGTAATCGACTGAAGGCTATGCCCACGGAAATTGCCTTTGTCCTGAGTAATTTACCTTCAGGATACCATCGCGACATGCAATTGTTAAAGGAAATATTGATGCCTGCCTTTGACGAAATAGTCGAATGTCTGGATATCACGAACTACATGCTTACCCACTTGAAGGTAAAATCAGAACTACTAGCTGCGGAAAAATATGACTTGCTTTTCAGTGTTGAACGCGTAAACGAACTGGTTATGCAAGGAGTCCCTTTTCGGGATGCATATCGAACTGTAGGTGCTGAAATCGCCAGCGGAACGTATCGTGCCAATAGGGATTTGAACCATGTTCACATCGGTAGTATTGGTAATCTACAATTGGAATTATTGAAAGACCGTCTAGCAGAAGAATTGGCTAAATTCAATTTTGCGCATGCTGAGGCGGCCATCCAGCGCTTGTTGAGTGATTCCTAATTGTTCAAAAGGGGAAGCTCAGCTATTTTACCGAGCAAATAGATGAATAGCTTTCACCATTATTTCTTCGTACGGTCAGTAAATAGTTTCTAATCGATGCCTAGGCGAGTATTGGTCCGTCGGTTAGCGATAGGGACTAGGTATGGTTAATGAACGAGACGAGTATAAAGAAAAAATTGAGGCTGCCACTGGCTAGAGCGCTCATTCGCATGGCGTTACGGTAGTCGGCATTTTTTATGTCCTGATGGCAAATACGCCACCAATTGATAAAGTAAATTAGCGTAGGGAGCATGAGCGCACTAAACAAAAGCCATGTTGCTTGTGCACCCTGGGAAATATAGAAATAGCCGAATCCTAAAAAAGAAATGGTGAAGAAAAATGCGGCATGGAGGAAGGTTCCCCTAATTCCGACCAAAAGACTATAAGTGTGGTCGCCACGTCTGCGATCTTCTTCATGTTGATAAATCTGGGTGAGTGGATAGGTTGCTATTAGATTTACTCCACAAAGAAGAGCAGGTAAAATCTGTTCTTGTGAAAGTAATTGTGTGTCGTTTGTAATGATTTGATAAGAGGCTAGATAGGTATAGAATCCTTGGAAAAGTGCAATCACCAGTAAGCTAGCGATAGGGTACTTTTTTAATCGAATTTTTGGATGGCTATAGGCTTTGGAAGCTAAACCATAAAACACCAGGTAGCATGTAAAAAACCAGCCAAGGTTTAGTATTAACGACACGAGTATGGCCAGGCTGTCCATACCTAATGCTACCCATAGCAGTTGTGGGCTAACGCGAGGTGGGGATTTAACTAGGCCGATACTGCCTTCGTCCTTATCGTAGTAACTATTGTAAGCATTGCTGGCTGGGAATAAAAGTAAATGCATTACTAGAAATGCCACTATGGCCTTTACCCAATCGATGTTTTCAACTTCGCTTAGGGCAAAAAGGAAAACGGGAGCTAAAAAAAGGGAAAAGGGTAAACGCAGATGGATCAGGGTGGATCTGAATGCTCCCGATTTTTTCATTGAACTCCAGTTATTTTATCTTTTATGCTGAAAAAGCCAAGGGAGTAAGTCGGGTTCAGCAAAGGCGCGGTCCCAGCTATTATGGTTTACGTTGGGGTATTCGGTGTATTTTACCTTTCCTCCTGCGGCTTCGATTGCATTAACCATGGAGCGGGAATAGTTCACATGAACCACATTGTCGTCGGCACCATGAAAGATCCATACGGGGACCTTTTTAGCAAAATTTGCCACTAGCCTAGTGTCTCCACCGCCGCAAATGGGAATGGCGGCAGCAAAAAGTTTAGGGTGTCGGGTAATCGCTTCAAAGGTACCCATGCCCCCCATAGATAGTCCCATAATATAGATACGCTTTTTATCGATTTTAAATTGATTTTGTAAATCTACGATAAGTTCAATGACAGCGGTGAGGTCCGGGGTTTGGGGCGAGGCGCTATAATCGTAGTTAAAACGTTTTTCAGGACTTTGATTCCGGTCGATTTGGACAGATGACCAATAGCTATCTTTTCGACATTGAGGAAAGACGACTATTGATGGGAAATCGGTTTGTTTTGAAAGAAACATAGAGGATCCATGGACGAGTTGGGCTTCGTTGTCGTCACCCCGTTCACCGGCTCCATGGAGAAATATGATGAGTGGATATCGATTTTTAGGATTGAAATTATCGGGCAACAAAAGCCGATAAGGGAGCTCCAAACCATTTTGCGCGGCATAGGTTTTCTTTTCGTAACGTTCCGTGCCTTGGGCCATAACAACTGAGGAAAAGGTGCTTAGTAGAAGTAAACTAACGAGTAAAAAGGATATGCGGGGAACGGGCTTCATAATCAAAACGGTTTTCAGTTAAGCTATAATTGCTAATTTAGGTACTTAATTAAATTTCTATGCCCAAATATAAAGATTGCCGTGCATTTATTACCGCATTAGGTACCAGTGTCCCACCTCATCGCTTTCCCCAAGCCTCCATTGGGGAGTTTATGAAAAAGTACATGGTTTTGGATGACAAAAGACGACGCTGGGTGGACCAGTTAGTGCTGCAATCCCAGATCCGATTTCGTCATTCGGTGATCCCTGATTACGGAAAAAATTTCGAGGATTTTACTTTTTACCCTAATAACCCTGAGCTTTCACCCTTTCCAGGAGTGGGTCGACGGATGGCTTATTATAAAGAAAAGGCGCTTCCGCTGGCCGTTGAAGCAGCGAATGCCTGTCTGAACAACGCCGATACAGAAGTGAGAACCATTACTCACTTAATTGTAGTCAGTTGCACAGGAATGTATGCTCCTGGTCTAGACATCGAACTGGTTCAAACCATGGGCATGCGTGGGAATGTGGAGCGTACCTGTATCAATTTTATGGGCTGTTATGCTGCATTTAATGCGCTGAAGGTGGCTGCAACCATAACGCAGGCAAATCCAGATGCCCGGGTATTAATTGTTTGTGTGGAGTTATGCTCCTTGCATTTTCAGAAAGAAGGAGCCGATGCCAGTAATCTGATTACCAACATGTTATTCGGAGATGGCGCCTCAGCGGCACTAATAGAAGGCAAAAAGAAAGAGGGGAAGCTAACGTTGGCTATGATCAATTTCGCCTCGGATCTAATTCCGGAGGGAGCATCGGACATGACCTGGGAAATATCGGATTTCGGTTTTGTAATGAATTTGACCAACAAAGTGCCTAGCATGTTGTCGAAAGGGGTAGAAAGCGTATTCAAACAATTAAACGATCAAAATGTATATATCGACCATTATGTTTTTCATCCGGGTGGGCCACGTGTTTTAGAAGCCTTACAAGCAGCTTGTCACTTGGAGAACGCAGCACTAAATGGGTCTTATGAAATATTGAAAGAATATGGAAATATGTCTTCGGCCACCCTCTTTTTTATCTTGCAACGCTTAATGCGCAATGCTGGTGTAAAATCGGGAGAGTATATACTGTCCGCAGCTTTCGGCCCGGGGCTAACCTGTGAGTCTGCTTTATTAAGAGTGACCAATTAAAAAAAACCTGGACCGGTGCTCCCTCGATAGCACAGCTTATGTATTAAATCTGTCGCTCAAGGAATTCAGCCCGTCTTATGAAATGATTTCGTTTATCTTTGCAGACTGATAACGAAAAAATCGACTTATGCTTTCCAATGAATTTTACTTCTTTGCTGGATTTATCGCAGTCATACTATTACTCCTTTTACTTGACCTAGGTGTATTCAGCAAGGACGACCATGAGGTCAAATTTAAAGAAGCAGCGCTCTGGACCTCGATATGGGTGGCAATGTCGGTCGGATTCTACTTTATCATTAGAACACATGGAGATCTGATTCACGGCGTCGATAATTTTGATGATTTATATCGAATTACTCAAAAATACGCCCCTCACCTAACCCTCATTCCGGGCAATTTTGTAGAAAGTATGGAAATATACCGGGTCAACATGGCTACGGAATATTTGACCGGTTATCTACTCGAATATGCGCTTTCCATTGATAATATCTTTGTCATTATACTGATTTTTACCTCTTTTAATGTTGCTCCGAAATATTACAAGAAAGTCCTTTTTTGGGGTGTATTAGGGGCGATTGTCATGCGATTCGCCTTCATATTTTTGGGTTCGGCACTGATTCAGAAATTTTCCTGGATCATGTATTTATTCGGATTGCTCCTCGTCTATCAAGGTGGAAAGATCTTTTTTGAAAAAGATGAGGATGAGACGATAGATCCGGGTAAACATCCTGTGGTTCGCTTTGCATCCCGTTATCTGCCCGTCTTTCCAAGGTATGTACAAGAGCATTTTTTCGTAAGGACAAAGGCAGGTAAGTTTTATTTTACGCCTTTATTTGTTGTTGTTCTCATTATTGAATTTACGGACCTCATTTTTGCCGTGGATTCCGTTCCGGCTGTTTTTGCGGTAACGAAAGACCCTTACGTGGTCTTCTTCTCCAATATTTTTGCGATAATGGGTTTGCGTTCTATGTTCTTTTTCTTGAGCAATATCGTCGGCTTATTCCGCTTCCTGAAATATGGTTTAGGAGTGCTATTGGTATTCATCGGATGTAAGATGCTGGCGCACGAATACTTGAAATCGATCGGGTTTGAGACTGTATACTCACTTTATGTCATATTGGGTATTTTGGTAATCAGCATCCTTGCCTCGATTTTTATCCCGGAGAAGAACAAACAAGAAAAACCGTCTTAATGGGCATTAGCCCCGGGGGAGAACGTTGGTACGTTTAATGATTTCATTTCCTAAGCCCAAACTTTAGTGCCTTCGGTGCAATTACGGCACATTTCTATTTCACTTCGATCGCGAATGAGTTGTTGACGAAATTGCTTGTAGGTTTCACCATACCATAGTTCCTGGAACGTTTGTTGGCGAACATCGCCCATTTGGTATTCGGCATCTTTATCAAAACAGCAAGGAACCACGACCCCGTCCCAGGTTATAACGCACGAGTGCCACATCTTCCAGCAATGGTCAAGTAAAGCGTTTTTGATTTTATATTTCCCCGATTGATCCTGGTAGTAACGCGCGTATTTTTCGAGGGTAGGAATTAGGTCAGAGCCATTCTCATAGTCGTAGATCTGAGCTGTTTTGTAGGCCACCTCGTCCACGCCTATTTCCTGTGCAAGCCGTTTGACGTCTTCAATTTGGTGTTCGTTAGGCCGCACAACCAGAAATTGAAAAATAACATGGGGCGTTTTCGACTTTAATTCTTTTTTCCACTTAACTATATTTCGGGCTCCATCTAATACTTTGTGCAGTTTTCCACCGACTCTATATTGTTGATATACTTCTTGTGAGGTGCCATCTATGGAAATAATAAGCCGATCTAGACCTGATTCAACGGTACGCCGGGCTTTGTCGTCCGACAAATAGTGGGCATTAGTCGAAGTCGCTGTATACAATCCCTTGTCAGATGCATATTTTACCAATTCGAAAAACTTGGGATGTAAATAGGGTTCCCCCTGAAAATAAAATATTAGGTAAAGCAAAGTATCCGCTAACTCATCTATCGTTTTTTTGAACAACTCGGGATCCATCATACCGGTCGGACGTGTGAAAGATCGCAATCCACTCGGACATTCCGGACAGCGAAGGTTGCAGGAAGTGGTAGGTTCGAAAGAGAGTGCAATGGGTAAACCACGTTGGCTTGGTTTGCCCGTATAACGCGAATAATAAAAACTGGTAAGCACCTTTAGAGCATTCCAAGCTCTTTTTCCAGTAACTTTTGATATGAAATTAAGACCGTCTCTCCAGTTGCGGTTCATGGTAACAAATTCAGGGAATTTAGGGAATGCCCCCATTCAGGAGTAAAGCTACTAAAAAATCCACGCTCAGAGGCAATAATTCGTACTCGGAACGGGCGTACGACTCCTGATACTCTCCGAAGAACCGAACCAAGAAAGTAGGTTTCAGGTGGTACTACTCACCTTATTTGTCTCGCCTTTTTCTTCGTGTTTAATTACTTTAATAGAGGGATTTATCACCAACAAATCTTGTACAAGTTCTTCATTACTCACTGGTGCAACATAGAGAGAGTCATATTTATTATAATGTATAATTACTCCACGGGTAGCTAAAGCAGGCCTTGTGCCGACCCATAAGGTTCTACCTACCTCAAGTTTTTTAATTTTCGAAACCTTTATTGTACCTCTAATAAAGGCAGAACGGTAGTAAAAAGTATCGCCTATGAGGCTATAACGGGTATCAGTGTAAATCCATAAACTAAGGAGCAATGGCATTGATAGAGGTAAAAAAATGATGGGGGTCTGCCGAACAGTAGCAGGGTCAAAAATGAAAAAAATGAACGGTAGAATGGCAACCAGGACGAGGATGGCTAGGATAGAGACGCCTTTTTTGGCCGAATAGGTTTTCATTGGTTAGAAAAGTAGATGGAGGTTAAAAATTTAGCAGATTTCAACGTTACACCTTATTTATAACATAAGATACACGAAAATTTTCATCTTTTAATAGCGAATCATATTGCGTCAGAACTTGGGAAAGTGATCATTTTAATTTGAAAATTTTACTTTTTTTGCTGGTAATTGAAGTTTAAATGGGTAGATCGGTATGGATATGAAGATATTAGACCCAGATAAGTAGACTCACCTAGCAAGCATCTTGATTGCAATTATGAAAAAGAAACCTCTTCACAAAAGTCGATTTCTAACTTTCTCTAAAAAACGACTTTACTTCGAAATTTTTCAGAAATTTAATATTAAAAAAGGGACCTGATCATTTTATTCACCTAATTTTAACGACAGAAACTGCATTTAACGACTATTGAATTCCGTGGAAAACAGTTCTCTTTGGATCGATTTCAAGGGTGGGTGTCGCAAGGCTTATGAGCACATCATAAGAACCTTCTACCCCGAATTGTATCGCTATGGAATGAGATTAGTCGATAATTCAGAGTTTGTCAAAGACAGTATCCACGATTTATTTGTGCATATATGGGAGCGAAGGGCATTCCTGGGTAACACCGATAACATCCGTTTGTATTTATTAAAAAGCCTGAGGCATCGTATTTTAAGGGAATTGGAGCGCGAATCTCGGCATTCTTTCCTGGATGAAGATAGGGTTGATGAAGATTATTTAATCCGTTCTCGCGAAGAAGAAATAGCTATATCGGAAGAGATTATTAGGCAAAAGAGGAAACTAGGATATTCCTTAAGAGAACTTACGGATCGGCAACGGGAAGTTATCCATCTGCGCTATTACGAGGACTTGTCAAATGCAGATATCGCCGAAGTTATGAACATTTCTAAGCCAGCGGTAGCCAATTTACTACATGCTTCCTTAAAAGCTCTTCGCATCATTTGGTATACTTCGAAAATAATTTTAATGAGCATAATATCTTCAATTTGAGGGTGTTGCCTTTAGGTTGTGTATGCCGACGAAAAAATAATTCACTTTTCTTCATGATAATTTAAGGTCAAAGGTATTACCTGGATACAAAGGGAAATACAGCTGACCAATGGAGTCCTATAATAACTACGGCTTTAACGAATTTCTATCAGATTTAAACTTTAGGGAATGGGTTAAACAAGGGTGCTCGAAAAATCACCCAGTTTGGCCACAGTTTCTATCCTTTTTCCCCGAAAAACGGGAAGATTTTCAATTAGCAATAGATGTACTAAAAGACTTATATGACGAGCGAATTGAGGTAACACAAGCAGAACTGGACAGTGAAGTAGCTCGAATTTTATCGACAACGCAGCCTCGCAGACGGAGCATTCGGCTAAGTCGTCATTGGTACGGTGTTGCAGCGGCCTTTTTAATCGGGGTAATGGCTTGGTATTTTATTCAGCCGGTCGAAAAGACCCCCATCGCATACCAGGCGCTAAAAAAGCAGGATCCGGTAAGTACCCGAGAATTTCGCAACGATTCAGACTCGATTCGGTCAATCATGTTGCCCGATGGAAGCCTCGCTTTATTACATCCCCAGGCCGCATTGACTTTCCTTAAAGAGGGTTTTGAACTGGAAAAGCAATCAACTAGAGATGTCTATATCACCGGTGATGTGTTTTTTGATGTGGCACCGGATAAAAACCGCCCCTTCCTGGTGTATACCGACAAATTTGTAACGACGGTGGTTGGAACTAGCTTTTTGATTCGTTCGTCGGATGTTAGTCCGTCGGTAGAAGTGAAAACCGGAAAAGTGATCGTGCGATCTCTTTCCCTCGATAACGACTGGGAAGTTGCATTAACACCCAATCAAAAAGTAGTTTACTCGGTTAATGAGAACAAGATTGTACGGGAACTAGCTGACGAGCCGGTTATGCTGCCCGATCATGAGGAAATACTTGATTTCCAATTTGATAATGCACCGATTAGCGAAGTTTTCGCCAGTCTGGAAAAAGCCTATGGTATTCCTATTCACTTCGATTCCGTGACCATTTCATCCTGCGCAATCAGCGTACACATGGGCGAGGAGGTGTTTTTGGAAAAGCTTTCGATCATCTGTGAAACCATCGGAGCCAACTACACCATTGCCAACGGTGAAGTGTGGGTAAGCGGTCCGGGTTGTCGTTGATCTACCCTTACCTCGCTTGAATGAGCTCAAATCAAAATAGAACAAACTGTTTTTTAATATCTAATTTATTTCAACAATGTCAAAGCGATACCTAACGAGACGATGGCTGACTAAGGCGGCGCAATTGACCAGCCTACCATTTTTGCTGGCTCTGTTTCTGATGACGGTTGCCGTTGCCGGTGAAATCGGTTCTCAGGAACTGTTGAATAGGCAGGTAACGATAACCAAAGGTACACGTAGTCTGCAATCGGTTCTAAAAGAACTGGAAAACTCAGCACAACTGAAGTTTTCCTACGTGCCTTCCATTCTGAAGAACAAGAAGGTTACCGTTAAGAATGATAGACTCAGCGTGGGTGAAATGCTCGATCAGTTGCTTTCTCCTAATGACTTGGCTTACAGAGTTTCAGGCAATTATATCATCATCACGAAAGCAAATGAACCCGAAGGAGCTAACGATGTGCAGCTTCTCAATCTTCAAACAACTCCCGAAAATGTAGACCGCCAAATTTCAGGTAAAGTGACCGATGAAAACGGCGAAGGTCTGCCGGGTGTAAATATTATAGTTCAAGGGACGCAGCGCGGAACCACAACGGACGGAGAAGGCCTATTCACACTGGTGATACCCGACGGCGAAGTGACTCTGGTTCTAAGCTTTGTAGGTTATTTAAACCAAGAATTTGTAGTAGCTAATCAAAGTTTTATCAATGTTTCACTCGTACCCGATAATAGAACCTTGGAGGAACTGGTAGTGGTAGGTTATGGTACACAACGTAAAGTCAACCTTTCGGGTGCTGTTGAATCAGTTGGTCAGGAAGTTTTCGAAAACCGATCAATTTCAAATACCACACAGGCTTTACAAGGAGCAATTCCTAACTTGAACCTGTTTCTGGAAGACGGAAAACCAACCCGCTCAGCTTCTTTTAATGTACGTGGAAGAACCTCCATTGGTCAAGGAGGTAGTGCCCTGGTACTTATCGACGGTGTTGAAGGAGATCCTTCTTTTTTGAATCCCAATGACATTGAAAGTGTGAGCGTTTTGAAAGATGCAGCTTCTGCCGCGATTTATGGAGCAAGAGGCTCATTTGGGGTTGTGTTAATCACTACCAAGCGTGCATCTAAAGGTAAAACGACAGTCAACTATTCGGCAAACTTCTCTCGTCAATCGTTGGCGAAAAAGCCCGAGTTCGTAACGGATGCAGTAACCTGGCTCGAGCATTTCAGAGCTGCTTATTACAATGCTCAGGGAACAGTACCTACCTCAATCAACAACAATACGCAGTATTATAGCGACGAATGGTTGGAAAGATTAAGAGAATGGAAGGCTTCGGGTGAGGGACCAAAAACCATTATTTTACCCAACGGTGATTACGAATATTACGATAACACCGATTGGATGGGCATGCTGTTCAAAGATTATTCATTCAATCAGGATCACAACCTTAGCATTTCTGGAGGAAACGACAAATCGGACTTCCTAATTTCAGGCCGTTTTTACAACTTCGGAGGGATGTATAATTTCGACCCCGATACTTACCGCTCTTATAACCTGAGGGCTAAGGGGTCGTTGAAAGCCTATCAATGGCTTACCCTGAATAATAATATGGAGTTCTCTAATAATGACTACCATATGCCTTATTCAGCCTTGGGAAGAAGTGCCAATATTCAACGTTATATTGAGGTTTCCTCTTTCCCAACCTTGCCCATGTATAACCCCGACGGCACCTATACACGGGGTGGTGCATCGACGCTTGCAGCTTTTATCGAGAAAAATAACTATCAAGATAATAAACAGAACCTTTTTCGAAATACAGCTGGATTCAACACGAGTTTCTTCGACAATGTTTTCCGAATTAATGGAGACTTCACCTTCCGCTACAACGACCGCGAGTTTTTCTGGAAAAGAGTCAAAGTTCCGTATTATCAAAATGCCTATCAGGAAACTCCATCCTATGCAGGTGACCTGAATGGAATCATTTACGAATGGACAGGGCGTACACTTTACACGGCCTCCAACCTATATGCTGAGTTTGAAAAAACACTGCAAAATGTACACTACCTAAAGGCAATGGCGGGTTGGAATTATGAAACCTCGTTCTATAAGGCCAATAGTATCCAACGGAATCAATTGCTTTTGGAAAGTGCCGAAAGTGTCCAGTTGGCAACCGGTGCATCGATAACGCCTGGTGCAAGTGCTTCCAGATGGAGAACTGCAGGCGCCTTCTTCCGGCTTAACTACGGATTCAAAGATCGTTATTTATTAGAAGTGAACGGTCGCTACGACGGATCTTCCCGCTTCCCGGTCAATCAACAATGGGGTTTCTTCCCCTCCATTTCCGGAGCCTGGAGAATTTCAGAGGAAGATTTCTGGAAGCAGGGTAGCAATCCGGTATCGGATCTAAAACTCCGGGTATCGTACGGCTCACTGGGGAATGGAAATATCTCACCTTATCAGTTCCTCGAATTACTGAGTATAGGAAATTCTAGTCGCGTTTTGGATGGCGCACTTAACAAAAGTACAAGTGTACCGGCGCCAATCCCCTCTGGGTTGACTTGGGAACGTGCGACTACAGCTAACTTCGGACTTGACCTGGGTATGTTCCAAAATAGACTTACCCTTAACGGAGACTACTATGTTCGGAAAACGACCGATATGTATGTGGCTGGTCCGACATTGCCCGATATCTTTCGGTGCAGCATCCCCCAAAGGGAATTATGCTGATATGACGACCAAAGGGTTTGAAGTAACGGTGGGGTGGCAAGACAAATTCAATGTAGATGGTAAACCACTGAAATATCAGGTTCGTGCATCCTTGTTCGACTACGTTTCTACAATCGACAAATACTATAACCCCGACAAACGTTTTACCGACTACTATGACGGTATGGTCATCGGAGAGCTTTGGGGATTCCGCACCGACGGATTATTTCAGGAGGATCCAAGTCCTGAGTCCTATATCAATACTATCTTCCGATCGTCAGCCGATGCGGTGTGGAGAGCAGGAGACGTGAAAATCAAAAACCTTGATGGAAGTCCGGACAATATGATCACTAAAGGGTCACAAACCGTAAGCGACCCGGGCGATATGACCATCATTGGTAATACTGAACCTCGTTACCACTATAGCTTTACCCTTAATGCAGATTGGAACGGATTCTTTATTTCTGCTTTCTTGCACGGGGTGGGTAAACAAAACTGGTATCCTGGAACAGAAAGTGCTTTCTGGGGACAGTACAACCGCGGTTATAACCAGATACCCACCTGGCATTTAGGTAACTATTGGACCCCTGAAAATCGGGACGCCTACCTCCCACGGTATTCTCAATACAATGGAGCACTCGGTTACACCAATTATGTGCCCAACGACCGCTATCTGCAAAATGTGGCTTACCTCCGATTGAAAAACCTGCAAATCGGTTACTCCCTTCCGGCTTCATGGATTTCGGGAGTTGGGTTGAAAAACGCTCGGATTTATTTCAGTGGCGAAAACCTAGCAAGTTGGTCACCCTTATATAAATGGACCAAAAACTTCATGGATGTAGCTTCAACGGTTGGCAACACCGATTCTGACCTAAGCTCAAGCTATAACCAAGGGGCTGGAAATAGTTATCCGATTTTGAAAACCTTTACAATGGGTGTTTCGCTTACATTCTAAGAATTAATCGAACCGAATTAAAATGAAAAAATACATAGGATTCATATTAATGACAGGCTTTATCGGACTAGCCGGCTGCGAGATGGATGAGCCCGCAATTACTGCGACCGATAAAAAAGCAATCTTCAGCTCAGAAGAAGGTTTGAAAGCCTATTCCATGTCGTTCTACAACATTTTTCCCGATGCGACCTCACAGTCGATCGTAGAACAATCTCTGGTGGACTATGGAGCTACGAACACGCTCAGTGGGTTTACACTCATTAACTCTTTCAGTGAGAATAATTCCAGTGGTTGGAGTTGGTCCGCACTGCGAAACCTCAACTATTTTATCGTCAACAATGTTGATCCGAGCGTTTCGGAAAGAGTACGAAACGATTATACTGGGCTAGCTCGTTTTTTTAGAGCGTGGTTCTATTATGATAAAGTACAACGTTTCGGTGATGTGCCCTGGGTGGATCATCCCCTCGATCCCAGTGAAGAAGATATTCTTTACGGGCCTAGAGACTCCCGTGAACTCGTCATGGAAAAGGTCTGGGAAGATTTGATGTTTGCCGGTGAAAATATCGTACGCACATCAGATGCTGTCCAAAGCACCTTGGTAACCAAATGGGTAGCTTACGCTTTCGCCTCTAGGGTAGCCTTGTACGAAGGTACTTTCCGGAAATACCATAACTTGAATCTCCCAACCTCACCTGAAGTCTGGTTGAAGCGGGCAGAAGATGCGGCCAAGAAGGTGATGGATGAATCGGGTAAAACCCTTCACAGCAATTACCGGGCGCTGTTTACCAGCGATGTGCCTCCCGTTTCTGAAACCATGTTGGCCATTGCTTCGAACGCATCGCTGGGTGTCAAACATAATGCCAACTGGCGTTGGACCTCGGAAACATACGGTACAGGATTGAACCTCATCCGTCCTTTTGTAAATACCTACTTGCAAAAAGATGGAACTCCTTACTCCACAAGGCCGAATTGGCAATACGAGGACTTTTATGAGGAATTCCAAGATAGGGACGAACGTATGTATGCATCCCTACGTCATCCTGGTTATGTTCGGGAAGGTAATCTTGCCCTGCCGGTTTTTAGTGGATACGCACGTCTCGGCTATCAACCCATCAAGCTTTCAGTGGATGCAACCATTGGTGACAGTAGAACCGAAAGTACGCACGCCATCCAGCTCGTTCGTTTCGGTGAAGTACTTCTCAACTATGCTGAAGCAAAAGCTGAACTAGGTACCCTTACGGATCAGGATTGGGCAAGAACCATCGGAGCGTTAAGAGCCCGTGCAGGTATTACCGGCGGACTGGATACAAAACCTACCGTCGTAGACGAGTATTTGCGTGAAACTTTCTATCCCGATATTAACGATCCGGTTATTTTGGAAATACGGAGAGAAAGAGCCGTGGAATTGCTATTCGAAGGTTTCCGTTTCGACGATTTAAGAAGATGGAAAAGAGGGGAATTATTTAAGATGAGCTGGACAGGGATGTATATTCCCGATGTCAATATTCCATTGGACGTTGATAGAAATGGTACGGACGACGTGATTTATTTCACCGATGACGAAGGTTTAGCTAAAGCCTTAGCTCAGTCTAATAATCCGAACCCATACCGCGTCAGAGTAAGCACCAATCGCTCGGCAGAAATTATCCAAGTTCATCAAGCCGGTGACGGAAAAGGCTACTATTTAGCATGGTTTACCCATAATGATTCGAAAAAAGTTTGGGGACCCAAACAGTACCTCTATCCCATCCCAATCGGAGCGATTAATTTGAACCCACAGTTGACCCAAAATCCTGGTTGGGAAAATGGAGCTACTAACGATGGGAATTAAAGATTAACGGATTTTCCATACTAGCCTTCTGCGATTGAGAACATTAATGAGCAGAAGGCTATTTTTTCATTATCCAAAAAAGTAAGTGTCTTTGTAAGACTATCCTAATCCACCAGAAAATCAATGCGAAAGTTAGTATTCATCGGTTGGCTATTTCTTTCCTTTTCAGTGGCATGTGCCCAAAAGCTGCACATTATGACTTATAATATTCATCACGGGGCTGATCGTAATGAGGTAAACACCTTGGATTCCATTGGTTATTTTATCAAAAGTCAAAATCCGGATATTGTGGGTTTGCAAGAGGTAGATAGTGTCTGTACCCGGTCGGAAAGAATCGATCAAATGAAACGATTGGCTGAAATTACAGGAATGCACTATGCATTTGTGCGTCATTTTCCTTATCAAGGAGGAGCTTATGGGTTAGGCATTTTATCGAAATTTCCCATCTTAAAAACAGAAAACAAAAAACTTGAACTTCTAAAACCAGGGGCAAATGGGAGTTCGGTTGGTATGCTGTTCTCAACCATAGAAGTGTCTAAAAATAAGAAAATCTTATTTGTTACTGCCCATTATTCAGCCTACGATCAAGCAACGCGAGAATCCCAAGTGGAGCAAACTTTTCAATATTTGAAGGGGTATGATTTACCGGTCATTTTAACCGGGGATTTAAATGCGACGCCTGACAATGGGATTATTCAACGTTTAAGAGAAAGTTTTGTCACGGTCGATCCTGCGCTAAACCCGACTTTCCCTGAACACGAACCCACCAAAACGATTGATTACATATTTGTAAGCAAGGGTAACTTAAAAAAGGTTGAAAAACTTTCCATTCCGGGTGTGTACTACTCTGATCATCGACCCTTATCCGTAATAATTCGGATGAAATGATCTAATTTGCAATGGGGAGCTGAGTTTTTCTGGTTACCTCATTTGCTTATGGATACTCAAATTGTCATCATCGGAGGAGGCTTAGCAGGCTTAGTGGCTGCTCTCGAATTGGTGAATGCCGACTTTGATGTTCTTTTGATTGAAAAAAAGGGATATCCGCGCCACAAAGTATGCGGTGAATACGTATCCAATGAAATCAGAGCTTACTTAGAAAACCTGGGTCTGGATCTTGTTAAACTAGGTGTGAAAGAGATTTCGCAGCTGGTGTTGACTTCCCCTACTGGGTTTACGCTGGAGGCACCACTCCCAATGGGGGGATTCGGGGTGAGTCGGTTTAGATTGGAGGATGCACTTTACCAACTTTGTGTCCAAGCAGGTGTACGTTTTTTGCTCCATACATCGGTGGGGGAGGTGATTAACTATAGTAATCAATACTTTGAGGTGGTCACCCAATCCGGGGAGCGTATTAGCACTGATAAGGTGATTGGTGCATTTGGGAAAAAGAGTGGATTAGATGTGAAAATGGGAAGGGCGTTCGTAGCGGCCGAAGCGCCTTATATGGCCGTAAAATATCATATACGCTACGACCATCCTGAAGACACCATTTACCTCCATAACTTTAAAGAGGGGTATTGTGGCATGTCAGCCATTGAAGAAGGTAAGAGTTGCCTTTGTTATTTGACTCACCGTTCCAATATACGTAAGGCCGGAGGGGCGATTTCCCAACTGGAACAAACTGTTTTACGTAGAAATCCACATTTGTCAAAGATTTTTTCTGAAGCCGAATTTCTGTACGAAAAACCGATGGTGATTAGTGGGTTTAACTTTAGAAAAAAGAAAATCGTCGAGAACGATATATTGATGGTCGGGGATGCTGCCGGTTTAATTCCACCCTTATGTGGCAATGGAATGGCCATGGCTATCGACGGGGCTCGTTTATTGGCCCATCAAGTAATTCGAAATCCGAAAGCGTCGGTTGGTGAGATCGCAAATCAATACCAACGACAATGGAACAGGTCGTATTCAACACGGCTTAGGATAGGGCGGAGTGTCCAAGCGAGCTTTGGAAGGGAATGGGTGACGGACGGACTACTCCGATTTTTTGCTTTGTCACCTTCCCTCACGCAAAAAGTCATTCGTCTCACTCACGGTGACGAAGTTGTTTCAAAAATCTACTAAAAAATCTTTTTTGGGAGGCATAGCCACAAATGGCTCATTTGCCGGTAATTCCATCGATGGTAAGGACGGAATTTTTCAATTTGGTCGATGGGGATTAAATATATCAACCATAAACTCAGCCATAGTTAATAAAAGATTTTAAATTTGAGGTTTAATTGCATCAACAAATAATCTAATAATAGTTCAATTACTTCAATAAATTAAAAATAAGTCAGTTTATTACCAAATTTATCCAATCAACAACATGATGCTAAATCGCTATCCAATCTGCGGTTGGTTTTCGCGGTTGATCTACGTGGCAATTCCGGCTATGTTCCTCTACTCGGGGGTAGCTTTTGCCACCACAACCGGAAGTACGAACCCAATCCAAAATGAGCAGGTGAAGAAGAATCGCCATCTTCAAACGATGGACCCGAGTTTCGACAGAGAAATTAAGGGTAGAGTTACAGACGAGAAAGGTGAGGGGCTGCCCGGGGTGAGTATTATTGTCAAGGGGACTTCCCGGGGAACCACTACGGATTTGGAAGGACAATATACCCTGACGATTCCTGACGAAAATGCAGTGATCGTATTGAGTTTCGTAGGCTATCTGAATCAAGAAATTGAGGTAGGAAATCGGACCACCATCGATGTTTCTTTGGAACCCGATAACCGTGTTTTAGAGGAATTGGTCGTGGTGGGTTACGGAACGCAAAAGAAGGTGAATCTAACGGGTGCCGTTTCGATGGTAGACATAGCCAAAGAAACGGAAAGTAGACCGATCACATCGTTGTCGGCAGGTCTCTCCGGTTTAGCGGCGGGATTATATGTTAACCAAGGGAGCGGAAGACCAGGTAATGATGGAGCTACATTGCGTATTCGTGGTCAAGGAACCCTAAATAACTCCGATCCACTGGTTGTAATCGATGGAGTCATTGGTAATATGAACCATCTTAACCCACAAGATGTGGAGAGTATCTCTGTTTTGAAGGATGCAGCCTCAGCCTCTATTTATGGATCACGGGCGGCCAATGGGGTAATTTTAATAACCACGAAAAAAGGTTCATCCGGTGAGTTTAAGGTTAACTACAACGCATTTATCTCATCTGCAAAGCCCTCTAACGTAGTGAAAACGGTATCTAATTATGCCGACTACATGGAGTTGATGAATGAAGGATTCCGGAATTCGGACCCCAATGCAGCACCACGTTTTTCGCAGGCCAAAATCGATGAGTGGAGAGCCAATGAAGGCGGGGACCCCCTGAAATACCCTAATACACAATGGGTGGACGAAGTGTTCCAAAAAAATTGGTTGCAAAATCATAACCTATCGTTTTCGGGAGGTAGTGATAAAGTGAAATTTTTCGGTTCTTTCGGCTATCTCGATAATCCGGGTGTTATCGAAAAAGCTGGTTATGAGCGCTATACGGGTAGGGTTAACTTAGAGGCCGATCTGAAGCCCTGGCTGACGCTAGGTACCCAATTGAACGGATTGGTAGCCCGAACCGACATCGGTACAAACCTCATTGGCGATGTGTTTACCTATGCCGCAGCAAGTACACCTGGCATGGTATTGAGATCACCAGACGGACGATTCGGCGGCCCCAATAACCCAGAAGATGACCCTCAAGCCAATAACGTACTGCATAATCTGAACAGCCAGAAGGGGGATATCAAACAGAATAAATTTGGTTCTCGATTCTTCGGTAAGGTCAGACCCATGAAAGGCCTGAGTATTGAAGGTTCGTTCAGCTATACCTTAGATGATCGCCTTGAGTATGCCCAACCGGTATTTAACAATCGTTGGGATTTCTACACCAATACCATTTCTCGAAACGTGGTGGGTCGTACCTCTGTGCGCAATAGAAACACAAAGGATTATAGCTATTTCATGGATGGTTTGATCCGTTACGACCGCAACCTGTTCGATAAATTAGAAATGAACCTGTTGTTAGGAGCGAGCCAGGAATATTATAAAAATGCTTGGTTCCAAGCTAGTAAACTCGATCTAATCGACCCAGAGCTAAGTGTGATCGATGCCGCGACTATGGACGCAGCCGCTTCCGGAAATGCATCCGACTGGGCTATGCGCTCCTATTTTGGAAGATTGAATTTAGTATGGGCAGACAAATATCTTTTCGAAGCCAATTTAAGAAGAGACGGTACCTCTCGTTTTGCAGCGGGTAGCAGTCGCTGGGGTATGTTCCCCTCTTTCTCAGCTGGATGGCGTATTTCAGAGGAGCCATTCTTTGATGTACCTTGGTTCTCGGATCTGAAAATTCGTGCTTCGTATGGTTCCTTGGGTAACAACGCCGTAGGAAACTACGAATATCAAGCGGTCTACAATGCTGCAAACTACATCCTTAATAACAATCTGTTTGTGGGCTTTGCTCAAACCGCACTCGCGAATTCAGCCCTTACCTGGGAAAGTACCTACATTTCAAACCTCGGTATCGATTTTGACTTGTTCAACTACAAATTCGGAGGTTCTTTAGAAGTTTTCGATAAGGTGACGAAGAATATCTTGATCGACTTGCCGGCACCTTTGGTTGTAGGGAATGCTTCTATCCCCAAGCAAAATGCAGCGGAAGTACAGAACAGAGGGATTGAACTTAATCTGAACTATCGCGACAAAATTGGAGACTTCAACTATAGCATCGGCGGAAACTTTACCTTCGTAAACAATAAGGTTACCAAATTCAAAGGGGAGGAGCGGAGCATCAGCGGATCGAACCTCATCCAAGAAGGGTATCCGATTAATACACAATATGTCTTGAAGGTGAAACGCTTAATCCAAACACCTGAAGACTACAAGTTGGTCGAGGATATGATAGCCAATGCCCCCGTTGATCCGAACACAGGTAATAAGCGTAACCCTTTTGCTGCTTATGGAACACCGACCTACGGAGACTTCCTATACGAGGATACCAATCAAGACGGAATTATTAATGATGAAGACCGTGTAACCATTGGCCACGGTACAGCACCACGTATTTCCTATGGTATCAACTTAAGAGCTGATTGGAAAGGCTTCGACTTTTCAGCCCTATTCCAAGGAACTTCTGGTCTGATGCAGATTTGGAATGACCTCTATCATACCACAGCGGTTCGTTGGGGGTATCAAATCAATCAGGATATCGCTCAAAAAAGATGGTACGAAGGAAGAACCGATGCATCCTATCCACGTCTTCTGAACTATACCGACACTCGCAACCTGAGAGCTAGTGATTTTTGGTTGGAAAACAAAGCCTATATGCGCTTGAAAAATATCCAGTTAGGATATACGATACCAAGTAAAATAACTCGTCAGTTAAAAATTGACACGTTCAGAATTTACGGAAGTTTGGAAAACTACTTGACGTTCACCAAGTATAAAGGGTTTGACCCTGAGGTAAGCGGTACGCAGTACCCTACTATGAAGCAAGCGTTGATAGGTATAAACATTACTTTCTAATTAAGATTATCCATGAAAAGATTAATAATAGTTGTATTAACCCTGGTTGTTAGCAGCTGCTATGACCTGGATACAAAGCCTTACGACAAGGTAAGTGCTGGGTCTTTCTGGAAGACCGAAGCCCATGCACTTCAAGGGATCATGGGGGTGTATGCCGACATGAAGGACCATCAGTTATTCGGTTTGTACAATATGTATGACAATGGTTCGGATATCGCTATCGGTTATGACCCACAAGGATTTGGCGATATCATTGCAGGTAACTTTACCGACCGTACGGGAATCATCGTCAACCGTTGGAGACGTAGCTACGACGGAATTCAGCGTGCAAACACCGTCATCAGAAATGTCTCAGGAATGGATATTTCAGAGGAAGTGAAATCGGTAGTTTTAGGTGAAGCCCGTTTTCTCCGTGCATTATTCTATTTTAACCTGTTGAATCTGTACGGTGGAGTACCTATTTATGATGAAAGCATCGACCTCAATAGAGATTTCAATAACCTGTTACAACCCCGAAGCAGCGAGGATGAAGTTAGAGCGTTCATTATCTCGGATTTAGATGCGGCGATAGCGCAATTGCCGGTATCCTACCCTGCAGAACATCTAGGCAGAGCGACAAAAAGTGCCGCCCTTGCGCTAAGAGGTAAAGTATACCTCTATAATAAGGAGTGGGCAAAAGCTGCACAAGATTTGGAAGACGTTGTGTATAACAAATCTGGAAGTTATGGACATACCTTGTACCCTAACTATGGTGACTTGTTCAAACCGGTAGGGCATTCGAGCAGCGAAATGATTTTCGCTATCCAAAATAAAGGAGGAGTAGGCTTCCCCTACGGTATGCCGCTTACTTTCTATCTGGGTACACGTTCGAGTTTTGGTAGTTGCTGGAACAATGGTATGCCCAGTACGAAACTTGCCGATATGTACGAAAATCTGGATGGTACTCCTTTTGATTGGGAAGACCATTTCCCAGGATTCAATTCGAGCAATGCCGTAAAACAAGAAGTATTTATGGCTACGCAAAATGCAGGTACTTTAACCTCGGTTCCCGACACAGCTAAGTTGGGTGAGATCTATCGCAATCGCGACCCACGTATGAATCACAGCCTGGTCGTACCTTATTCTTGGCAGTTGGGTTGGAATGCTAACCAACCTCGAAACATGCAGTTGGTCATCGCAACCGGCGTGAACGAAAACTTCGGTCAAATCAGAAACAACCGAGGTTGGCATACGTATGTTTGGAGAAAATTTGTGGCAGAGGGTAATATGAACGGGGAAATTACCGACCGTGCTCATACGCCTATTAATTTCCCAATGATTCGGTTGGCTGATGTGATGTTGATGCTTGCTGAAGCCTATAATGAATTAGGGGAAGAAGATAAAGCCATTACTGAGATCAACAAAGTGAGAGCTCGTTCTTCCATGCCCGGTCTCAATAGCGGTAACCCTGCCCTAGCTGTCAGTGGAAAAGATCAGATCAAGCAAAGAATCATCCATGAAAGGGCAGTCGAACTCGCTGGAGAAGGTCACCGGTATTTCGACCTCAAACGTTGGGGCTTGCTCAAAGAGTATACTGCTGGGGTAGTAGAAAAAGGTATTACTGGAGATAATCTCTTTACGAGAAATTTCCAGGATCGTCACGTAATTTGGCCGATCCCTGCACAGGAAATTGAAGTTAACCCTGCGTTGACGCAGAATCCTGGCTGGGATTAATAGCTAAAAATAACCGATAACCGAGAGAGCCGGCTGGAGATTGAAAAACCGAATTTTGATTTCCAGCCGGTATCTCCATTTAATAGACCCTTATGAAAAAGTTACTTACATTATTGTTATTAACGATTGCATTTAATGCTCAGGCCTGGGAGGAGAGAAATCTTCTTCAAAAAGCTGCTGACATTAGTAGACTAAAACAAACGCTTGTCCTGAACCAAAAATGGGTGCCTTATCCCTCATATACTGACCGAGCAGGTTGGGAAAAAATGGCAGGTGTCCATAAACAAGAAATACTAGAAAAGGGGGAAAAAGCCCTGGAATTCCAGTGGATCGTCGTCAAAGCAACCGATTATCTTGAATTCGAGAAAAGCGGCTCCCGCCAAATCATGGAAGCCCCTTTCGGAGCTAATATTAACGCATTAAAGGATCTGGTTCTCGCCGAGCTCGTTGAAGGAGAAGGTCGATTTATGAATCAGATTGTCAATGGCGTCTGGTTTTTTTGCGAAATGTCGACCTGGGTACTGTCGGCTCATTTACCTGTACGATCCTTACCCGATGTCAATCAACCCGTCATTGATCTCACTTCGGGAGACTTAGGCTCATTTTTTGCTTGGACCTACTACTTCTTCAAAGATTCATTTGATCAAATAAACCCTGTGATTAGCACCCGGCTAAGGCAAAATCTCCAGGAGAGAATCCTAGACCCCTACATGGAACGGAGCGATTTTTGGTGGCAAGCCTTTAATCTGCGTCCTGGAGGTATGGTCAACAATTGGAACCCCTGGTGCAATTTCAATGTACTTTCCGCCTTTTTACTTCTTGAAAACGATCCAGAAAAATTAGCCGCAGCCGTACATCGATCCATGGTGTCGGTAGATCAATTTATCAACTATAATCACGAAGATGGAGCCTGTGAAGAAGGTCCATCTTATTGGGGACATGCCGCCGGAAAGCTTTACGATTACCTCGAAATGCTCCGATACGGAACCGGTGGGCAAGTTTCAATTTTCGATAAGCCGATCATTAAAAACTTAGGGGAGTACATAGCCAAATCGTACATCGGAAACGGATGGGTGGTGAACTTCGCCGATGCTTCCGCTAAAGGCGGTGGGCCAGCCGGGGTGATTTATCGCTATGGAAAAGCAGTGAATAGCGACATTATGACCGGATTTAGCAGTTATCTGGTTCAAAGAGCGGGAGGTAAACTGAACGTTGATGGTGGACGAGATTTGTTCAGAACCTTCGAAAACCTACGTACTGTAAACGACATTAAATCCGTCACTCCCTCCACATTCAAAGGGGAATTCGCTTGGTATCCTCAAACCGAATTTTGCTATATGCGGCAGGGAGATTTCTTCTTTGCGGCCAAAGGAGGCTATAATGCAGAGAGTCACAACCACAACGACATCGGGGCATTTATCCTTTACTATAAAAATCAACCCGTACTCATCGACGTGGGAGTAGGTACGTATACCAGGCAAACTTTCAGTCATGAACGTTATTCCATATGGACTATGCAAAGCGGTTATCATAATCTCCCCATCGTCAATGGCCATGAACAATTGCCCGGAAGACAGTATAGGTCCAAAAACGCTTCTTTCGATAAGATGAACTTTTCACTCGATATTGCCGGTGCTTATGGCGCGGAGACGGGTATTAAATCTTGGCTTAAAAATTACAAGTTAGGTGCGTCATTCACCATGGAGGATAGGTTCGAACTGACTAACCCTCAAAAACATAACGAAATGATTTTCATGTTGGCTGTTAAGCCGGACCTATCCGAGTCGGGTAGTGTTACACTTCCCGTAGGAAATGAAACGCTAAAGCTACAATACGATACAAAAGCATTTGACGTCACCTTCGAAACCGTGGCTCAAACAGACCGGAGATTATCCTCAGTGTGGGGCGACGAAATATATAGGCTACGATTTAAGGCTAAAAAACTGACCAAAAAAGGTCGTTACCTATTTACAGTGAGTAATTAAACCGGTAACTTCCCCGCCTGAAATAGTTGCATACCTGATTTAACCCGTGCCATAGTACTATGAGCAGACTTTCTCTTTTTCTGGCGGTTTTATTTTTACCCTTATTAACCAAAGGGCAATCCTCCTCCAATCCCATTCGAGTGATTGTCATCGGAGCTCATCCTGACGATTGCGAGTTGGGTGCCGGAGGTCTGGCAGCCCATTATGTTGCCCTAGGGCACGCTGTCAAATTTGTTTCGCTTACCAATGGCGACAAGGGGCACCATGAAATGGGGGGTGGGCCTTTAGCAAGAAGACGTTTCCAGGAAGCCAGTGAGTCGGGCAGACGCCTCGGCGTGAGCTATGAGATCTTGGACGTACACGATGGGGAATTGTTTGCCACGCTCGAAAATCGTTTGGAGGTCATTCGTCTCATTCGAGAATGGAAAGCCGACATTGTAATTTCACATCGACCCAACGATTATCATCCTGATCATAGAAATGCTGCCATTCTCGTGCAGGATGCTTCCTACATGGTTATTGTACCTAATATGCTAAGCAGTGTTCCTCCTTTGGAGAAAAACCCCGTATTTCTTTACATGCGGGATCGGTTCCAACGTCCGAATCCCCATCGACCCGACATAGCCGTGAACATTGAACCCGTATTCGAAAAAAAATTGGATGCCCTGGATGCGCATGTGTCACAGTTTTATGAATGGTTACCCTGGACTGCCGGGCGATTGGGTGATGTGCCCACTAATCCAGGTGAGCGAAGAAAATGGCTAAGGGAGTGGGTAAAGCCAAGGTATTCGATTACAGATGAAGTGAAAGCTACTTTGACAAAATGGTATGGAGCTGGAATGGCCACCCAAATCAAGATGGCCGAAACCTTCGAAATCACGGAATACGGAAGTCAACCGAACGAAGCAGAAATTAGAAGATTGTTTCCCATGCTAGGGAGATAACGAAGGGAATTCGAACTCCTAAAAAAGCCGCCTCAATAGATAATTTCGGAGGCGGCTTTTTTAGGATCTGCTTTGAGATGATTTCGAATATCTATAACTGCGTCGACCTATTTGGGTGTAAGCTGGTATATGGTTTTTGTTATTCGAAATCTGTATCGATACGTGACGAGATTCTTAATTTAGGACTTATTTCCTTTTCAACGTCGTGAGGTATTGGACTAAATCTCTTAAATCATGGCGACTCAAGATGGCAGACATATCGGGCATACTCGATGGAACGGATGTACGATTGGAAATACGACCCACCGGAATATACAGGGGTTCAGGTTCTGCTGTTTTTAGGGTCAATTCGCTTTCATTTTCCGCCATGAGAATTCCACTTACCGTTGATCCATCGGTAAGGTTCAATACAACCATTCCATAACCAGGCGCTAGTCTCGCACTGGGGTTGACCAAGGCCTCTACCAATTGTTTACGGTCGAGAATGTTTCCAATATTCGAAAGGTCAGGACCTACCTCACCCCCTTGTCCGTTGACCACATGGCAACGCACACATTCCGCAGAACTATTATTGAAAAATATCTGACGCCCACGATTGGCATTTCCACCGAATTCCAAATCAACGTAATTGTTTGTAGCCTTATAGCCGGCAAATTTTTTAGCTAATGGTTCCGAACCTGACGCACCTATGGTTTCGCCCAGCTCCAAGGAAATGCCTTGATCCAATTGTCCGTTCAGCAATTGATCCGTAAGTCGGTTAAGAATCTTTTCTGTTTTCGACAAAGGATATTGTTTCAGTAGGTTGATCAACTGCTGTTGCTCCACTAAACTTCCCTTAGAAAATATCGCAGTCGTGATGTCATTCAATGCCGCTTCGGATAAGTCAGATCCTTCCAAAACGTTTAAAGCAGCAGCTCTGACTTCCGGATTTTCATCCGCCATGCTTTTCCTGATAAGGGGTTCTAAGCCGGCATATTGCAGCGTTTTAAGAGCCCTTAACGCAGCAATTCGAACCTTAGGCGAGTCATGTGCGGTGCTTAGCTCTGCAAGCCGTGGGTTTAAGGCTGGATGGTTATATTCGGTTAGAATGCGAAGCGTCGCCACCAGTATGTCGGGTTCAGAATCACTCAAAAATTCTTCTAAATGAGGCTTGAGTGCGGCTAGGATCGGTGCGGGATCTCGTTGTATAACCCCTCGATATCGACCGTCAACTCGGTCGGTTTCCGACGGATTAGCCCAGGTCGATAAGGTAGCGATGGCTTCGGCTCTTAACCTAGGGTCTGCACCTTTTCTTTTTGCGAATTCGACGACATTGTTGAGGAATTCTATATCACCTACCCGAAGGGATGCGTTGATGGCACGCCGAATCAAGGGTTCGGAAGTGAATCTTTTTTCCTTTAGTGTAGCGGCAAGAGCGGGTAGGGCTCGGGTTATCGAATGATCGTCGTTGATCGCCCTTGCGGCCTCTGTGACAATGAACTCGTCGGCATCCTGGAGGAAAAGGGCTACTTGTTCACTTCTAAGTCGACGCAACGCTAAAACGGCAGCAATTCTTAAAGAGCGATGTTGATGATTAGCTAGGGCAGCTAACCCTGCCACGTTTCCAATTCGAGCTAATGCCAAGGCCCCTGCATGCCGTAAATATAGATCTTCATCCTTATTTTCAGCCAACATGTCTAAAAGAGGTTGATGTGCCTCTTTATATCCCAAGCGGCCGAGAGCTTGTGCTGCGAAGAAACGCACCCTTGCATTTTCGTTTTTCAATAAGGGGATCAACAACGATCCAGAACCAGGGATCTTTTCATCCCCGATCACTTTTGCGGCTTGTGCTTTTATTTCGTCGTCCGAGTCATTTAAAAGAGGGAGTAGAGACTTTCCAACAGAAACATTGTTCCGGGCTATTTGCCCTATGCCCCATATACCATGGATTCTTGCTAGTTGATTACCGCGTTGCTGTATTGCTTTTAAAAGTTGCTCTTCACCCGACTGTCCCCTTTTTACCAACTCAAACTGGGCTTTTTGGCGAATACGCATATCGCCGTAAAATAATAATTGATACAGGGTTTCAACGCTTTGGGTCTGATAGTTGAGTTGCATGAGGCGTTGGGTTTCCTTACGCACTACTGCTAAGTCATTTTCTTGTTCGGTTACGTCGATCTTCCAAATTCGGCCATAATTTTTGGTACCCCAACCATTAATCCAGTCGGCCGCATACATAGCGCCATCGGGACCGAATCGGATACCGGTCGGTAACATTCCGGTGACGATGGCTTCATCACTCCCTAGTTCGAAAGAAGCCCCTTTAGGTTTCAAACTGAAGGACCATATGGGAGAGCGTGCCGGATTACCCACGAATTCCACCACAAAGAACTTGTTTAACCATTTCTTACCCAGTGCGGTACCCGGATTATAGATCATACCGGTAGGGCCATTGTGAAAATTAGTGAGTGGTGGGAGAATATAGGCTGCCTGTCCTTCCCAATAGGGTACTGACAACTTTTCGTCCATCCAGACTTTGTAGGTATTATTCCGGGGATCGGTGTATTTGCCAAATTGCCAATTGGTACGCCATCCCACGTCCATCCCGTCTACCACATAGACGAGTCGTTCTCGTTCAGTGGGGTGGTCACCGTCGTTATCACAAGCGATCAAATTACCGTACTCATCGAACGTAAATTCATGCATATTCCGCACACCTCCCGCAAAAACCTCGAATCCTGTGCCATCCGGGTTAATTCGGGAAATCGTACCCTCATTTGCGTAATCGTGAATCACCCCATCCGCTGTTTTGACGTAAGAGCCAATATCACCTATATTCCAATATATCTTCCCGTCGGGTCCCTCTATGGGGTTAGACATACCATGCCCGCTAAAGCCGATATGGACACCATAACCATGGACCAGTGAAGTTTTTTTATCCCATGTGCCATCTCCGTCGGTGTCCTCGAGCCGCCACAAGTCGGGAGCAACGGTAATAAATGCATCTTTATCCCGAACCAATACCCCGTGAGCTACATCAGTGATTTCGTCGTGAAAATCACGGATCACCAACATGGACTTATCGGCAATACCATCGCCATCGGTGTCCATTACTTTCCATACTTCTTCCTTATGCACGGTCAGATCCCGCCAGTCATGGCTCCCGTCATTATTATGATCTGGTAGCCAACTGTTTTCGTCACTTTTTTCTGGGGAAAATGTAGTGCGAATGAAATTTCTACGGTCTTCAACGGTTTGCCAGGATATGGATTGGGTCATCCAGTTTCGATGGCCTCGGATATCGAATTCTGCCGTTTTGGTACGGTTGGTACGGTTGTAATAGACATTCCCCTGTTCGTCTACATGTAGCCCAATAGGGTCGGCAATCAAGGAATCTGTCGCCCAAAGTTCCACCTTTAGTCCATCGGCTATTTTGAGTGCCGTGTTTTCACGGATTTCACGAGCTCTCTGTTGTAATGTGGATTTTTCCTCGTATCGTACAGTGATACCCTTTCCCATTTTTGTGGAAGTGGTACCCTGGCAGGAGACGGCTATCCATCCTAGAATAGCGAGCCGAAACATCAGGTTAAATGGGGATTTACTACGCATTAAATTGAATTGATAATTGAATTATTCGAATTAGAGCCGTCAAAAATACCATTTAAAGATTTATTTTACCAATAAAACGGTGAACGGACTTAGGCGAGGTTACTACGATAATAAAGGGTGGAGCAGTTTTCACTTCTCAAAATTTCGGGTGCAATTCGATGGATCCCCTCACGGGTTACACGCTGTAATTTAGTCAAATCTTCATTGACCAGATCGGGATTTCCTGCAATGGCGGCATAACCTAAATTCATGGCTCGGTTCAGTATTTCCACTTGAGAAAATTCCAGCGTTGTTTCAGCTTGGTTTTTTACGCGCTCCACTTCTTCATCCGAAGGCCCGTCTTCGATCAGCTTCGATATTAGCTCGCTGATGGCCTGGTCTGCCGCTTCCATCGGAATACCAGGATTTAAAAAACCTTTGATGATCAGCAAACCCGGATCGAGCGTTGAAGTTGTCTGGGCTTGAATTTGGTTGAATAAGCCTTTTTCATTCACCAACGATTGATACAAACGTGAAGATTTGCCCCTTCCGAGGACATCACTCAGAAGATCAGCTTCGAAAAAGCCCTCTTGAAAACGGCCGGGCATATGAAAGGTTTTGGCTATTGCATTCAGAGGTACATTCGCAACGATCTCCTCATGACGTGAAGCTGTTTGTAGGGGCTCTTGCGGAAGATTGCGTTGATTCGGATTACCTGGGCTAATATTCCCAAACCATTTTACCGCTAACTGTTCGATATGTTCTGCGGTCACATTCCCCGCCACCACTAATACCGCATTTTGGGGAGTATAATATTTTTCATAGAAGGCACGCACATCGTCTACTGCTGCGTTTTCAATATGAGCAATTTCCTTACCTATGGTAGCCCAACGGTACGGATGGGTGCTGTAGGACAGGGGTAATATCCGCAGCCAAAGGTCGCCATAGGGTTGATTTAGATACCGCTGTTTATATTCCTCAATAACGACTTGCCGTTGAATGTCCAGGGTGCGTTCATTGATAGCTAATCCATTCATCCGGTCTGACTCCAGCCAGAAGGCGGTTTCTACATTGGTAGCGGGCAGCGTTATGAAATAATTAGTGAGATCGGAAGAGGTGAAAGCATTACATTCACCGCCTACTTCATGTACGTGTTGATCATAGGATGGAATTTGTTTTGTCCCTCCGAACATCAAATGTTCAAAAAGGTGTGCAAAGCCGGTGAGTTTCTCATTTTCATCTTTTGAGCCTACGTTGTAAGTGAGGTTAACGACCGCCATGGGGGTGGTAGGGTCTTCGTGAACATAAACTTGAAGACCATTTTCCAACCGGAATCCTACGTATTTTATCATTTCACTTGAAAATCAATGTTTAGTACTTTTTTTAGTTGGTGAAACCTGGCAACCCATAAACTTGTTAAAACAAAAATCAGATTGCCGTGACCTGGCACGCAATATGGTCTTTTTTAATTTGCCATGATAAAAAAAATAGCGGTACTCCTACTATTACTTCTCCCACTTCGGTCCACGAAGGCACAGTTTCTGGAAAATCCCGAAGCCATGGCCTTGGTCAAATCGAGTATAGATCATATTTACAATTTTGAATTTGCAGAAGCTGATCGATATGCGGCAGAAATTGAACGTCGCTATCCAGGGCATCCGGTTACTTATTTGTTAAAAGCCTTTGCGATGAACTGGAAATATTTACCGTTGGATAGCAATAAACCACGTATGGCCGAATACTTGCAGCTGTTGCAAAAATGTTTAAATGCTACCCGCGAACGCTATGGTGCAGGAAGCTCTGATCCGGAGGCGGTTTTTTTTACCATGGCTAGTCACGGCTATATAGCATTGACACACAACTATCGGGGTGAGTTTTTAAAAGCGGTCGGAGAAGCCCGAAAGGCTTACAAAGCCCTTGTGGATGGGATGCAATTTGTAAATGAAAACCCGGATTTCTATTTCACTACCGGACTTTACAATTATTACGTAAATGTTTATCCTGAAATGTACCCCATTGTGAAGCCCCTGATGATTTTTTTCAAAAGTGGGGATAAGGTTAAAGGCTTGAGTCAACTCAGGATGGGTGCAGACAAAGGCGTTATTACGATGGCTGAAACCTGTTATTATTTGTCCCATATTCTGATTGCGTACGAGGATCGCATCCATGATGCCCTTACTTATACCGGCAAACTGCGCCGTCTATATCCTCAAAACCCGATTTATAGGATGCGTTACGTCGAAAATCTGATTTTGTTGGGGCGCTTTGAGGAAGCACAAAAAGAAAGGAAATCGTTGGATCGCTACAACACACCTATACTTCGCGTTGCGAAAAATTGTTTTGACGGATTGTTTCACGAACGCAAAGCCAACGATGCGGCCGCAAAATCCCATTTTGAAAAAGTCATTGCAGAACAGGTAGAGATGCAGTATGTCAAAGAATATCATGCAATGGCTTACGCCGGACTTGCACGTATTGCTGATCGTGCGGGCGATAAACGTTTAGCAAGATCCCATTACAAAAAGAGCTTAGAATTAGCCGAATACAAAAGGAATATCGCCGAAGCCAAAAATTACAATTAATCTATTTCCCAAAGATTAAGGCGTTTCCTGATGCAATAGCTTTCCCAGTACAGAACATAGCCAGGGCTTTTAAGTAATTGTGGCTTTCAAAAACACCCAAAAACGGTGTCAGTTGCATGGGTTTTAAGGCAAATGCAAGCGACATTAGCGATATGACCATCCAAATGCCGTTCTTCTGTTTTCTGATCAACCCGAAAATAGCGATCATCATCGCAAATAATACAAAAAAAGAACGAATCACCGATTGTAAAGGACGCCATTTCGGATCCCAGGTAGCCCATAATAGAAGAGCTGATAAGCCCGCCGTGATCAGGATCGCTCCGTTACCCACATCCAACAACATGGTCAATCCCCAAAATAGTAGGATGATGAAAGCATAGGCAAGTGTATTTTCCAGCGAGTAGGAAAATTGCAACAGATTTTGAAATTGAGCGCCTCCGTTACCCAGAAATAAATAAAGAATGGCGGGAATTAAAAAAAGTGATGTGATCAGAATAATCAATAGACGGTAAGAACCGTGACCCTTGCTAAATTGATTTGCCACAACCAATAGGGAGATGGCAGCTAATACTAAAACGGAAATGATTTCTGAAGACATAACAAAGGGAAATTGTACTGTATGGTAATCGGTTAAAGTTTTAACATAAGGGTTCAGCAATTTACAAATTCAAAACTATATATTGTTACTTACGGCATTTACTTATACTTTTGCCAAAAAACAGATTTCTTCTCATGAGTGTTTTGGTCAATAAGGATTCCAGAGTAATAGTTCAAGGATTCACAGGTTCTGAAGGGACTTTTCATGCTAATCAAATGATCGAGTACGGTACTCAGCTTGTGGGTGGCGTCACCCCGGGTAAAGGAGGCCAAAGTCATTTGGATCGACCCGTATTTAATACTGTCGAACAAGCCGTGAAAAGTACTGGTGCAGATGTGTCAATAATTTTTGTTCCCCCAGCATTTGCCGCTGATGCCATCATGGAAGCCGCCGATGCCGGTATCAAGGTAATCGTATGTATTACCGAAGGTATCCCTGTGAAGGATATGACCATTGCTAAAAAATACTTGGAAGGGAAGGATGTTCGACTTATTGGGCCGAACTGTCCGGGTATCATCACCGCAGAAGAGTGCAAGGTGGGTATCATGCCCGGATTCATCTTCAAGAAAGGTACCATTGGTATCGTTTCAAAATCCGGAACATTGACTTACGAAGCTGTTGACCAGCTTACCCGTGCAGGCTTAGGCCAAACTACCGCGATTGGAATTGGCGGAGACCCAATAATTGGTACTACGACCAAAGAAGCCGTAGAATTGCTGGTCAATGATCCCGAAACAGAAGCTATCGTGATGATTGGAGAGATTGGAGGAGGGATGGAAGCTGAAGCTGCTCATTACATCAAAGCTTCCGGTACCACAAAGCCGGTAGTAGGGTTTATTGCAGGAGCAACCGCTCCCAAAGGCCGTCGTATGGGGCATGCTGGGGCTATAATTGGCGGAGCTGATGATACTGCCGAAGCGAAAATCAGAATATTGAAAGAAAATGGTATCTACGTCGCTGAATCACCCGCTGTGATTGGAGAAACCATGATTGCGGCTTTAAGAGAAACTCGATAAATCGTTTCACTTATATTGATATCGCCTCGGCAAAATAGGGAAGTTACCTAATGCCGGGGCGATTTTTCTTTGGAATACTACTTACCTGATGCACCATGTACCCTAGACGGTATATACCTAAATTTCTGCTGGTGATTTTCCTCTCCCTGTTTAATTCCATGCAGGTGGGGGCTATTACAGTACCTGAGGGTTATCAATTGGTGCGAGATTGTGGAGAGGATTGGTTGGTTTTCGATCCCAAATATCAAAACTATGTCCCGTATATCGCAGCATTACACGAGTCAGAGCAGGCGGTGAGTTTAGCACTCGATTTGGTAAAGGAACGTCATTTTACCCTACTACTTAAGACCAATCACGAAGCTTATTTATTTATCGACGGGGCCTTACAATCTATAGTAGCCCCTGCAGAATGGTATTATATCTCGTGCGATAGTCTGTTGAACAAATATGGGGAGAAAGAATTGCTGTTGACCCTATTTGGGCAACGTGGCGTGGAAGGCTTGTCGGCTGCCTTAATTGCGCCCATCAACACCATGGCTTCCGATAGCTTATCTCGAATTTCTCCATCGGTAATAAGCTTGAAAATTAAGGCGGACGATTCCTTTACGAATTTTGCGGTCATTGCCTGGATACTAATGCTATTAATCGCAGCGGTATTCTTTCTAATCACCCCGTCCATTGCTTACAGGATCACGAGTTTATTGACATTTTTCAGTCGCGATTTTAGAACCGAACTTTACCATCATCATCGCGCCTATGATCCGCTTATAGTCATTTGGGTGTTTGTATTAGCACTGATCGTCGCATTTTTTTCCATGGCAATCGATCGCTATATAGAACCGCTTCTCCCACCGGCTTACGCAATCACAGAAAGGGATTCGGTTGGACAACTTTTTGGTAATTTCTCCAAAATATCGTTCATCAGCTTTTTGCTATTATATGGCAAGTATTTTGTGATTTCAATAATGTCAAGAATTTTGAATCTGGTTGAAATCTCGCATATCCATTTTATAAAAGCATTGCAATCTTCCTTGTTGTTTTACGGGTTATTATCGGTCGGAATGCTCCTTCTAATTTTACAGTTTCCAGGCTCCATTCCCCTGATGAAAACACACCTGATCGTAAGCGTAGTAGCCTACTATAGTTTACGTTTTGTAACCCTTTATATCCTCCTCAATCAAAGCAGTCGTATTCTAAATCTCTATTTAATTTCGTACCTTTGCGTCGTCGAATTGATTCCTTTAATCGTCGGCATTAAGTTTATTTCATAAATTTCTGGTTTAACCGGAATCGGCAAAAGTAGAGTTAAATGAGTGAAACCTTAAACATCCAACGCGATCGAATGACAAGTGTCTCAAGTATTCTAGTCAGTCAGTCGCGGCCTGCAGACGAGAATTCGCCTTATTTCGAACTCGCAGAAAAATACAATCTTAAGCTGGATTTCCGGCCATTCATACAGGTTGAGGGCGTTTCATATAAAGAATTTCGGAAGCAGAAGATAAATATTCTCGATCATACGGCGATTATTTTCACAAGTAGACACGCCATTGATCATTTTTTCAGAATCTGTGCAGAGGCGAAAATAGAGATGCCTGCCAGCATGAAGTACTTCTGCATTTCGGAGCTTACCGCCAACTACTTGCAGAAATACATCGTCATTCGAAAGAGAAAGATCTTTAATGGTACGAAGACAGCAGCCGAGTTAATAGAGTTAATTCGGAAGCACAAAGGTGAAAAATTCCTGTACCCCTGTTCGGATGTACGACGCAACGATATCCCTGAGTTCGCTGATACTGAGGATCTGCATTTTACGGAAGCAACCATGTATCAGACGGTTTCGGTTGACCTTTCCGATTTGAAAGAGGTGAAATACGATATAATTGCTTTTTTTAGTCCATCGGGCATTAAATCACTGTTCGATAACTTCCCCGATTTTGAACAAGGTAAAACACGCATTGCCGCATTTGGCCCCACCACGGCTAAAGCGGTAGTGGATGCTGGACTTATATTGGATATCCAAGCTCCTCTACCCAATGCGCCTTCTATGGCAGGTGCTTTGGAACTTTATATCCAAGAAGCCAACAAAATCAAATGATTTTGCGTAATGTGTAAACGAGAAACGCCTTTGTTTACGTTAACACAATAAATCTCTAACTAACGACATCGGCTTAACCATTAGGAATTAAAATATGAGGGCATTTTACCGCTATTCCCAATCCGTTAGGAAATATGGCTTAATCGTAGCTGCCCTTATGATTTTTTTCCGAGCTGAGGCACAGAAGGAGGTGCAACTCAGCCAGTTTTATTTCAATCAGCTTTTATTTAATCCGGCTACAGCGGGAAAAGGGGATCAGACGCGGGTGGGACTGGTTTATAGATCCCAATATGCTGGTTACAAACCCAGTAATATCGATCGGGGAGGGGGACCTACTTCGCAACTACTTACGGCTAGTTTACCCGTGGGGAATTTTGGGGTGGGAATTAACCTCCTAAACGATAAAATAGGGGCCCTCAGTCAACAAGATATACAGCTATCGGCGGCCTATCGCTTGCCCCTTTCAAGAGGGTCTATAGCACTTGGCGCACGGGCTGGTGTTTATCGACAAGCCTTGGATTATGACCAATTGAGGCCTGAATTTCCTGATATTGACGACCCTCTCTTCAGGGAAGGTGTTGTTTCCGAAATCCAACCTGATTTTACGGTAGGCGTGCATTACGAAAGCGATCAGTTTTATGTCGGAGCTTCGGCCGCCCATTTAACCAAACCTAAGTTCAAGCTGGGGAGTGAAGTAGCGGAAAACCCCCTGGAGTCAGTATATTATCTAAACGCAGGTGCTTTCATCTCTGCAGGTTACACGCTTGAGGTACAACCCATGATCCTTGCTAAAATGGTTAATGGGGCGTTATCGGCTGAAGGAGGAGCCTTATTAACCTTTGACCAGCGATTTTTCGGCGGAGTTACCTATCGGCATCAGGATGTAATCGCCATTTTTCATGCGGGAACGCATTTGTTAGCAGATCAATCCCTACGATTATCAGGCTCCTTTGACCTTGTAAAAGGTGGTAATAACGCAAAAACACCCGTTTCTTATGAGATAATGCTTTCTTATGTTTTCGGGCAACAACAGCGAGGTCAAAAAAGTATAATCAGAACTCCTCGATTTAGATATTAATTAACTATTAATCGGTCTGGCACTGTTTTTATAAATAGAGTTGGAAGGCTGGCCTAAATCGGGAAAATGTTATTAAAGTGAAATTTATTTTTGCACAATTTTATTGCAGTGTGCTTTTTGATAATAATATTTGCAGGCGTTGCGTTTTGATAGGGAAGTAGAAAAGGGTAAAAATAGGAGGATAGGACAAACGTCAGAATCCAGAGAACTATACCCGATTGGAAGCATAATAAATGTTAAGGCAACTCGTTTTTAGTACTGTTTATATACAATAGCGATTTATAAAATGAAGCTAAACGTGTTAATTCGGAGGGGTGGGCAGATGTGCTGTGTATTGGTGGGGGTTTTATTGATACAGAGTTGTGGGTTCATTAAAAGCAAGTTTGGAGGAGGGGGGAATGATGACGTAGGAGTGATTAATGGTGAAGTCACAGCCACTTATCGGAAAGGCTTTAAACAGACGACCCCTGTGGGGATGGTTCCCATACCTTCGGGATCGTTTATTATGGGTCAAACCGACCAGGATATCGCTGCTACCATGTCCAACTTTAATAAAAGGGTCACTATTATGGCCTTTTTTATGGACGACACCGAAATTACCAACCACGAATACCGTCAATTCACCAACGCCCTGTTAACCGATTCCATTTCGGTATTGGGTGAAGACGTGATCATGAAAGAATACTATCCCGATACCACTGTTTGGAAGCGTGACTTTACTTATACGAATGGCGACCCGATGGTGGAATATTATTTTCAACATCCTGCCTTTGATACGTATCCCGTCGTCGGGGTAAGTTGGATAGCGGCCAATTATTTTAGCAAATGGCGCTCGAATATCTACAACGAATACAGAGCTCAAGAGGGGCTAATGCCATCTCCTGAATTTAAATTGCCTACGGAAGCTGAATGGGAGTGGGCGGCTAGAGGTGGTCGTGCCGGAGCTAAATACCCCTGGGGTAACCCCTACGCAATCAACGCCAAAGGTTGTTATTTGGCAAACTTCAAACCACAGCGCGGGAATTATGACGCCGACGGTTATCCTTATACTGCCCCTGCTAATGCGTATAATCCTAATGATTTTGGCTTATATAATATGGCGGGGAATGTCGCGGAGTGGACGTTGGACGCCTATGCTGATAACGCCTATGCCGTAACCTGGGATATGGCACCCAAGCACGAAGACCCTAACGAACCTCGTAAAGTCGTAAAAGGTGGCTCCTGGAAAGACGTGGCTTATTTTCTTCAAAGTGGTACCCGTACCTATGAATACGAAACCGAAAAGCGAGCCTATATTGGTTTTCGGAATGTAATGCTTAATATCGAAGGTCATAAGGGTGCAAGCAGAAGATAATTTTTGACTAGATTTCTCTACTCAGGAAGCCGCCGTCAGGTAGCTTCCTGAGGTTTTGTATAGTTTTAACATAAGATTAAGATAAACCCCATAATTTCACTGTTTAACATTTTTGTTTATGGCTCAAAGTAGCGGCTCAAATTTCTTCTTTGATCGAGTATTGCCCGTGTGCTATAGTGTAGGCGCAGCTGTAGTAATCTTGGGAGCACTGTTTAAAATTCAACACTGGGAAGGGGGCGGTACTATGCTTACCGTTGGTCTAGGTACCGAAGCGGTAATTTTCCTCCTCTATGCCCTCGCTGAAGCAGTGCAGAAAAAACCAAAAGATCCGGATTGGACAAAAGTTTATCCAGAACTGGCCGATGATTATAGTGGACCCTCCATTAGCCGAACCACGGGGGCAGGTGCTGGTTTGACAGCAGGTTTGGATAGTGCCCTTGCTAATGCAAAAGTTACTCCAGAAATATTTGAGAACTTAGGCAAAGGATTTAAAAACCTGACCGAAACCGTCAATAATATCAATACGTTGTCGTCGGCTACCGTCGCTACTAGCGAATACGCCGAGCAGGTAAAAGCTGCTTCCGCCAAAATAGGAAGTCTCAATGAGTCCTATGGAACGGCGATTAATGCCCTTTCATCGCTCAGTGATGTTTCGAAAGATGCACAAGAATACCGCGATAAATTCAAGACGGTCACCCAAAATTTGGATGCCTTGAATGCAGTGTATGAATTGGAATTACAAGATACGCAGAAGCATCTGAAAGCATTAAACTCTTTCTATTCGAATCTTGCCAATGCAATCGAAAATACGGCTGACGCATCGAAAGAGTCTCAGGTCTTCAAAACAGAACTGAATAAGTTGACAACCAATATCGCATCCCTCAACACCGTGTACGGAAATATGTTGTCGGCGATGCGTGGAAATGGCTGATGCTGATTTGACGTTCGTTTGCTATTTAAAAAATTCCTCACTGTAAAAAATAATCACTGATCCATATGGCAGGTGGAAAAGAGACCCCACGTCAGAAGATGATTGGGATGATGTACCTGGTACTGACCGCAATGCTCGCACTGCAGGTCAGCTCCGCTATCGTTGAAAAATTCATCCTCCTCAATAGTTCTTTGGAAGTTTCAACCGCAGCGGTAAATCAGCTGAATGCCGAAACTGTTGAAAAAATTAAAGCTGCCGTCGAAAAATCGGGTAACCGAGATGCGGACGTGGCGATAATGAAGCAGGCTGACCAGGTAAGGCAAGAAACTCAATCCATAATCTCTGAACTGGAAGAATTAAAAAGAGAAATAATAGAATTTGCTGGAGGTGGGTACAATGAAGAAGGTGCGATAAAGAACCCACAAGAAGAACAAAAAGTCGGTGAATTGATGATCGGCGGAAACCGTAACGGGAAAGCCTATGCATTGAAAGAAAGACTTAACAATTTCATCACCACAATTGGTCAATATTCAGACACCCAATTTGCACCTTTAGCCCTCGACGGGAACGAAGATCCGATTTCAAAAGATAATAAGGACCAACGAAATAAAGATTTCGCAAACCTAAACTTTGGCGAAACCCCTGTGGCCGCCGCTCTAGCTGTATTAAGCCAGAAGCAAGCCGATATCCGACGCATTGAAAGCGATGTGTTGAATCAACTGGCAAGTAAGGTAGGTGCTGCCGACATTAAATTCGACCGTATCCTAGCCATGATGAGCGCTGAATCAAAAGTGGTCGTTGCCGGTACTAAATTCAAAGGACAGATGTTTATCGCAGCTTCCGCCTCCGGTCTTACGCCTCGTATGAGCCTGAACGGATCGCCTTTGAAGGTGACCGACGGGGTAGGCGAAATTGAGTTTGTGGCGCAAGGTGGTGAATACAACTCCGAAGGGTTATCGAGAAGAACTTTGGTAGGAACCATTACGATTCCGACACCGTCGGGAAGGGATACAACCTACCGTTTAGAAGAAGAATATTTTGTGGCACGGCCTACCTACCAAATTGAGACGGGTACCATGCCACCATTGTATTTCGGTTGTGCAAATAAACTGAGCATACAAAGCCCTGCTTTGGGTGCGCTATGGGCTCCTACCTTTACAGCGGATGGTGCCGAAGTTATCAATGCCGGGAAAGGCCGAATTACCGTTGTGCCTACCAAAGCCCAGGTTGCACTTTCAGTAACAAACCAAGGTAATTTGTTGGGTACAGAGACGTTCAAAGTAAATCGAGTTCCAAAGCCAACACTTGAATTGAGAGTAGGCGGAAGAGCTGCGAATACCATCCAGGGTGAATCGGCGTCAGCGGTTCGTTCCATACAGGTGGTAGCCATTCCAGACGAAGGATTTAAAAACTATTCACCTGAAGATGCAAATTTCCGGGTGTCTCAAATAGAAGTATCGTTAGCGCGGGGTACTCGTAGAGTCGCAGGACCTCTTCAATTAGATGGTGGTGGATCAGTGAATGCCTTAGCTGCTCAAGCCCAACCTGGCGACCGTTACGTAATTGAAGTTAAAGGAGTTCAAAGACGTAATTTTAAAGGTGAAATCTCTACGGTGGAAATGGGTTCACCAGTTTTGAACCTCCCACTAAAATGATTTTTCTCTGAATTCGTTATACAGAGTGAAAAGAAGTTAAACAGAAGCGTTTGAGTCAATGAAAAAGCAAGTAATAACCGGTATTTTAGTTGCGCTGGTAGTGGGAACGGCCGGTGTAGCTTTTGCACAGGAAAGAGCGGACTCGGTGGAAAATACCTTTTCGGTAAGACCCATCCCCGACTCTGATATCCTTATGAAGCGAACCTTATGGCGGAGAGTCGACTTAAAGGAAAAGCAGAACGTGCCGATGTTCTCCATCAATAATGAGATCACTCGTTATTTATTGGATGCCGCGAAAGCAGGTCTACTCGATGCCTATACGAACGATTCATGTAAAACGCTGTTAACCCCCGAGCAATTACGCCAGAATTTATTAGTACCCAATCAAGCAGGCGGTCTCTCTGAAGAGGAAATCGCCGCTGGTTTTGGTCAAACCAGTGACGATGGTTGGGGGAATGCTAATCAAAATAATGCTGCAACCGCGACGCAAGACGACGGCTGGGGTGCTCCGGCTCAACCACAACAAGAAGATGACGGCTGGGGAACTCCACAACGGGTAGCCGATAACAATGCGTCGGATAGCGCTACAACACAACAAGATCAAGGCGGAGGTTGGGGGGATCAAGCTTCCTTGGCCGCAAATACCGAGGATGAATTTTTCCCAAACCAATTGAGTTTGCTGGAACTTAAGGAAGATTGGATCTTTGATAAAAAACGCTCGAGACTGTATTACGATATCCAGACAATTACCATTGTATTGCCTGCCGACCAAACGGAACTAGGTATCGAAAAGCCGATTGCATCGTTTAAATATAGAGATGTAGAAAGGTTATTCCGTAGCGACCCCAAACGATATATTTGGTTCAATGAGCAAAACAATGCACAACACAAAAATCTGGCCGACGCTTTCGACAACCGGTTATTCTGGGGAAGAATTGTTAAATATTCCAATCCGGAAAACAAAGCTTTTCTCGATATCTATCAAGGAGAAAAGGAAAGCCTAATAAAGTCGTTGCAGTTCGAACATGAACTGATGGAATTGGAACACGGGCTTTGGGAATATTAATCCAAAGCTAGCCGTATAAAGTGCCGGTCTGTATTCAATTGCAGACCGGTTTTTTTGTATATTGGCATAGGGGAAAACCGGCGGAATCCATAAACCTTCTCCTATTTTACAAGGAACACTTTTTATCAAAAATATAATACAACTATATTATTATATCAAAATAAAAAGGTATGTTTGCAAACGAATTCAAACCACAAGATTGAGGAAATGGCACAAGCATCCGACAAAGACAACAAATTAAAAGCGTTACAGATTACGCTTGAAAAACTTGATAAAACATTTGGGAAAGGTTCCGTTATGCGCCTGAGCGATAGTAAGGTGCTTGACGTTCCCGTGATTTCTACCGGTTCGCTAGGGCTGGATCTTGCACTAGGGATTGGAGGAGTGCCCCGTGGGCGTATCGTAGAAGTTTATGGACCAGAATCGTCCGGGAAAACGACGTTGGCAATGCATTGTATTGCCGAAGCCCAAAAGACAGGTGGATTGGCAGCTATCGTTGATGCCGAACATGCCTTTGATCGAGTATACGCTGAGAAATTAGGCATAGATACGCAAAACCTATTGATCTCTCAACCCGACAGTGGCGAACAAGCCCTGGAAATTGCCGAACATCTTATTAGCAGCGGGGCAATTGATGTAATTGTAATTGACTCTGTAGCTGCGTTGGTACCCAGAGCCGAATTGGAAGGGGAAATGGGAGATAGTAAAATGGGGTTGCAGGCTAGGTTGATGTCACAAGCACTCCGTAAACTAACAGGGGTAATTAACAAAACCGGCTGCTGCTGCATCTTTATTAATCAATTAAGAGAGAAGATCGGCGTAATGTTCGGTAACCCTGAGACAACTACCGGTGGAAATGCGCTAAAATACTATGCATCCGTGCGCTTAGATATTCGTAAAGTAGGCCAAATTAAGGAGAATAGTGGGGATATCATGGGTAACCGTACCCGTGTGAAGGTAGTTAAAAATAAACTAGCACCGCCCTTTAAAGTCATTGAATTTGACATTATGTATGGGGAAGGAATTTCCAAGGTAGGTGAAATACTGGATCTAGCGGTAGAGCTCGAAATCGTAAAAAAATCAGGTTCTTGGTTTAGCTTCGATGGAAATCGTCTCGGACAAGGTAGAGACTCGGTGAAAGAAGTGCTCCGAGATAACCCGGAACTGGCTGAACGCTTGGAGTCGCTTATAAGAGCTAAGGTCGGACAGAATGCTGACGCCTTAGTAGATATTAGCGAACCCAATGTGGAGGACGACGGAAGTCCGGAATAAAGGATTTTCCGAAGGAACTAATCTGTAAATAGAAAAGACCGATTTGAATCGGTCTTTTCTATTTATAGGCATTTATGCTGATTTCGCACTAATATTGATCGTCGTCATCGTCGTCATCGAAATCGTCATCATCGAAACTACCAGCTCCCGGTAGCATGGTGTCGAGTAAGTCTTTAAAATCTACTCTATTATCCAAGACTTGTCGTCCAATTTTTGAATATTCAGCCAAACCGTGGAGGGCAAATTCCATCCATAATAGCTGCTCGTCAGCGTCTTCAATCCCCGGTATGTGGCGCTCCACATACTCATCCAAACCGTCAATGATTCGCAGCTTTACCCTGTATTCACGGTTGGTAAGATGATCCTCAATTGCAATTTGATTGCCACTTCCAAACCAATCTATTATTTTTCGCATTGCCGGATCCGTATCCTTCTTGACTTTCTCAGGGTCGGGGAAGTAGCCTGTAAACAGGGTCCGGATCGCTTTTCCAATCAGATTTTGAGCTACGATGACAGGGCCTTCGACTTCTCCCTCATAAACCAGTTCTACTTTTCCGCAAATGGAGGGAACCGTATGGTAGAGATCTGAAATACGAGCAAAGCTATGGTCTTCGCCTTTGGCAAGACAGCGCCTTTCAACTGAACTTAGCAAATTCTCATAGGCAGAAATAGTCATTCGTGCTGACACACCACTTTTTCGATCTACGTATTCACTGTTTCGGGCTTCGATCGCAATTTGCTCTATTAAATCCTTTATAAGATTGGATACGCGCGCAATTTGTTCTTGCCCTTCTTTCACTCGGACTTCCTGTTGGGTAATTTTTTTACCCATTTCGATTGAGAGAGGATAATGGGTAACGATTTGACTTTCGATCCGATCTTTCAAGGGGGTAACAATGCTCCCCCTGTTCGTATAATCTTCCGGATTCGCTGTAAATACAAACTGAATGTCGAGGGGTAAGCGGAATTTAAATCCTCTAATTTGTATATCTCCCTCCTGGAGTATATTAAAAAGTGCAACTTGAATCCGGGCTTGTAAGTCGGGGAGTTCGTTGATCACGAAAATGCCCCGGTGCGTGCGCGGTATTAAACCAAAATGAATGACCCTTTCGTCAGAATAGGGCAGTTTCAAGGTTGCAGCTCGAATAGGGTCTACGTCGCCGATTAGGTCCGCAACGGATACATCAGGAGTAGCCAGCTTTTCCGTATAGCGATCGTCACGATGTAGCCAAGTAATGGGCGTATCGTCTCCCAATTTCTCAATAAGGGCGATTGATTGTTTCGTGAGTGGTCGCAAGGGGTCTTCGTTTAACTCACTCCCTTCCAACACCGGAATATACTCATCTAAGAGTTGCACCATCTGCCGGGCCATACGGGTTTTAGCCTGTCCCCTTAACCCAAGGAAATTAATGTTATGGCAGGATAACAAAGCCCGTTCGACGTCAGGAATAACCGTGTTTTCGTACCCCCAAATTCCTTCAAAAACAGGTTGACCTGCTTTTATTTGTTTGATCAGATTGGTACGAATTTCTTGTTTGACAGAAATGGGTTGATACCCCGTGGCTTTTAGAGCACCTAAGGTACGTATCCCTTTTTTTTCTTCAGAAGACAAGTTTGGGTAGTTCACGTTTACGAATTTTATCGAGCATAGGCTACCGATCGCATTTCTCGGATAACGGTAATTTTGATTTGACCTGGATATTGCATTTCCTTTTCAATCTTTTGCGAAATGTCGAAGGAGAGTAAACTGGCCTTTTCATCACTGATATTTTCAGAATTTACGATCACCCGTAGCTCACGACCCGCTTGAATCGCATAGCATTTTTCAACGCCTTCAAACGACAAAGCCAGCGCTTCCATGTCTTTCAACCGACGAATATAGGATTCCATCATCTCACGGCGGGCACCAGGTCGAGAACCAGATATAGCATCACAAACTTGAATGATAGGCGAAATCATACTGGTTTTCTCGATCTCGTCGTGGTGGGCACCGATAGCATTACATACTTCGGGGTGTTCCTTGTATTTTTTAGCTAACTCCATTCCAAGTATCGCATGGGGCATTTCGGATTCTTCGTGCCAAACCTTCCCGATATCATGAAGGAGCCCCGCTCTTTTAGCCAATTTTGCATTCAGCCCCAATTCCGCCGCCATGGTAGCGGATAGTTTGGCCACCTCGCGAGAGTGTTGGAGTAAGTTTTGGCCATACGATGACCTAAAGCGCATTCTACCAATCATTTTGACCAATTCGGGATGTAATCCATGAATTCCCAAATCGATTACTGTTCTTTCTCCGATTTCGACGATCTCGTCCTCAATGTTCTTCTTGGTTTTAGCAACGATTTCCTCAATACGTGCCGGGTGGATACGGCCATCTTGTACGAGACGGTGCATGGCAAGACGAGCAATTTCCCGACGTACCGGGTCAAATCCAGAAATGACAATCGCTTCGGGTGTATCGTCTACGATGATTTCAACGCCAGTCGCGGCCTCTAGAGTTCGGATGTTGCGACCTTCCCGCCCAATGATTTTACCTTTGATATCGTCGTTTTCGATGTTAAATACGGATACGCAGTTTTCGATAGCATTTTCAGCTGCGGTCCGTTGAATGGTCTCTATGACGATTTTTTTGGCTTCCTTGGTGGCAGTCAATCGGGATTCTTCCATCACGCTCTTAATGTAAGAGGCTGCTCGGGAATCGGCTTCTGCCTTGAGGGCATCCATCAATTGTTCTCGCGCCTGATCGGCCGTGAGGTTAGCGATTTTTTCGAGTTGAGAAACCTGTAATTTCAAATTACGATCGGCTTCTTCTCGCTTCAAATTTGCAACTTCGAGTTGTTGGGTAAGCTGATTTTTGAGATTTTCCAGCTCTGCTTCCCTCCGCTTATTTTGCTCAATGGATTGGGATAGAACTTGCTCTCTTTGACGGAGTTTCTGTTCGTTCGACTGAAGGAGATTCCGTTTACGGTTAGTTTCCTCTTCGAATTCGGCTTTGAGTTTTAGGAACTTTTCCTTAGCTTCTAAAATGCGATCTTTCTTGGTGTTCTCCGCTACAATTTCAGCATTGCGGATAATCTCTTCTGCTCGTTTATTAGCTTCCGCTTCTTTGTGTTGAAAAGAACGTTTGAAGACAACTTTTCCTAGGAACAGCCCCGCTACCAGTGCTAATGGAATAGCTAGCGTTAGTAATACGTACTCTGACATATTCTTACCTGTATAAATTAAAGTGTTTTATAGTTAACACCGATTTAAACAGGCGGATATTTAAAGAAGGAACAAGCAACCAAAAAAAAGAATGGACTATACCTCAAGGAATTTCTCCAATTTCCCATCCCATTTTGCAATCATTTGCAAGAGTTGTTGCCGTTGTTTTTCCAATTGATCGTAATTACGCTGCAAACTTACAATGCTGTCAATAGAAGTTAGGGCTATCGCTTCGATATCATCGTGCCCTTGTGCTTTGTATTTCACCACACTTCTTTTAAAAGACTCCCTGGCACGAACATAATACTGTTCCTGATCAGCAGGTACTCTCAGGTGAAACCCCCTGTCTTTTACCTGAATAAAGACGGTAACCCGGTCGTCTACACTCATTTCATCTATAAAGTTTGCTTGAGTTTAGCAATAACAGCGTCTATGTTGTTTATATAATGATCAATGTCCTCTTTCAATTCAGAAATACCGCCTGTTTTCGTCAGTTTTTTTGTTACAAGTTTAGCAAAAAATCTGGATCTATTAAAATCTCCCAAAAGGAGTCTGTGTTTTTTCTTTAATTCCTGGTATTCTTTTTTCAATTGCTGATTTTCGATTACCAGGGATTCATTTTTCTTTTTGAGTTTATTAAGATCCCATAGCAGACGATCATGCGTTTTGATCAACATGCGGAGTTTTTCATCAAAAGCAGCGATGGCACTAGCAAGTTCCTTTTGTGAATGGCCCCCCGACATTTGTTTTATTTTCTAATTACAGCATCAAATTCCTTCTCAAACGCAGTCATCAATTTTTGCATTACCCGGTCAATCTCCTGATCGGTCAACGTATGTGTTTCATCCTGGAGAATGAAACTCAGTGCATAGGCTTTTCTTCCATTTAGACGTTCCCCCTCATATACGTCAAATACATTGATTTCCTTAATAAGCTTCTTCTCAACTCTTTGAGCCAATGACTTAAGGGCGTCGAATGTGACACTTTTATCAATTACCAGGGAGAGGTCACGACGTACTTCGGGATATCTCGATACTTCCTGATAGACAACTTGGTTGCTATATTTTTTAAAGATAAGATCCCAATTCAATTCGGCGTAAAATACCTCTGCTTTGATGTCGGCCAATTTCAAAGGTTCCGAGGCAACTAACCCCAAACGGGCGACCTCTTTCTGCCCTACTAACCATCGTACCCCTTGGCTAAAGGTTTTCCCCTCATAAGGTACAGAGGTAATAGGACCGGAACGTAAGGATGTCAAAACGTTAGTAACCGCTATAGCTAAATCGTGGAAGGCAAGAGGGCGGGGAGCCGTAAACCAGCTCTCGTTCATATGATGGCCCGTCATGACGATAGACAATACATTCCGTTCCCTATAGCCATTTTCTTCTACGGAATACACCTTTCCAAACTCAAAAAGTTTCAGGTTTCTTTGCTTACGATTGAGGTTATAAGCAACTGTTTCAAGAGCCGAAAAAAGCAAGGTCCGTCGAAGAACTGATAGGTCCTCACTGAGGTAATTGAGAATTTTTACATCTTCCCCAGACCATTCCCCAGCTAAAGCATTTTGCGGGCCGGGTTTAACCAACGAATTGTTCATGATTTCATAGAATCCATTCGCTGCCAACATAGCACCCGTACGCAATATGAGTTCATCGGGGTCCTTTTCTGGGAATGGAGACAAATAATCACTCTTCAGATCTTCTGAGAGTTCTACATTGTCGAAACCGTAGATTCGGAGCACCTCTTCGATAATGTCAGCCTCCCGTTGTACATCTACTCGATAGGGCGGTACTATGGCTAAAAAGCCATCCTCATTTTCCGTTTCGAAGCGTATATCCAGGTTGAATAAGATTTTCTGGATCTTATAGCGGTCGAGCTTCTTCCCGATCAACCGATCCACATTTTTATATTTCACCGGAACTCGGAAATGTTGAATGGGTTGGGGGTAGAGATCGACGATGTCCGAAGAAACGACACCCCCAGCGATTTCCGCAATCAAAAGGGCTGCTCTTTTCAATGCATAGACCGGGAGGTTGGGATCGGTTCCTCGCTCAAAACGGAAGGAAGCATCTGTTTTCAAGCTATGATGTTGCGCGGCTCGTCTCACCCATACCGGAGAAAAATAAGCAGATTCAAGAAATATCGAAGTCGTATTTTCGGTAACTCCAGATGTTTCTCCACCAAAAACTCCGGCAATACATAAGGGTTTTTCCGCATCGGCAATCATCAGATCGTCGTGGTGCAGTTTGCGTTCCACGCCGTCAAGGGTTGTAAAGGAAGTTCCTTCAGGAAAAGTCCGTACAACGATTTTTCGACCCGAAAGCTGTTCGTAATCAAAAGCGTGAAGGGGTTGACCTAATTCATGACAAACATAATTTGTTATATCGACGATGTTATTGATCGGGCGCACTCCTATGACTTCGAGACGTTGTTTCAACCAATCGGGTGATTCTTCAACTTTCACCCCCGACATCGTCAAACCCGAATAACGTGGTGCAGCTTCATAATTTTGAACTTCCACAGTAATGGGGAGGTCCTGATTATGCACCTTAAAGGCATCTACCGAGGGTAAATTCACGGGCTTATTCATTACCGCCTTAAGGTCGCGAGCAACGCCGACATGTGAGGCCGCATCGGCTCGGTTGGGGGTTAACCCAATTTCAATGACGTAATCAGGTTCTAACTGAAAATAACGGGATGCAGGCGTACCCGGAGGTAAGTCAGTTTCCAGCACCAAAATACCCTCATGACTTTGACCGAGTCCGATTTCGTCTTCAGCACATATCATCCCCAGTGATTCAACCCCCCTAATTTTAGCTTTTTTAATTTTAAAAGACTTTTCTTCACCAAAGGGGAAAAGCTCTGCCCCGATTTTTGCAACTACTACGGTTTGCCCAGCTGCAACATTGGGCGCACCACACACGATTTGTAAAGGGGTTTCCAACCCGACATCAACCGTGGTAACCGATAATTTATCAGCATCCGGGTGGCGTTCACAAGTTAGTACTTTTCCAATAACCACATCTGCCAGCCCTCCTTGAATGCGATCTTTCCGTTCGATACCTTCTACTTCAAGCCCCGTGCCTGTTAAAATTTTACCCAGTTCCTCGGGTGATTCGTCAAATTCGATTAGCTCCTTAAGCCAATTATAGGATATTTTCACTTTATAAAACCGATAAAATTAGCCCCTGTTCGTTCTGTACAAACGGGCTTTGTTTACATTCAAAACAACTCTCTCTAACAGAGAAGTGCAATATTACTACTTTTCCATGGTAAATTTTTCCCCCGCTGTAATGGATTCTTCCAAAGTATTCTCAGCGGGCGGTAGGGGACAAGCATAGCCAGGATTATAGGCACAGTAGGGATTGAACGCTTTATTAAAATCGACTACCAATTGCTGTGATTTAACATCAGAAGTAGAGAATTCAAGGTATCGTCCTCCACCATAGGTAGTTTTCCCACTGGTACCGTCCTTCCACATAAGCGATAATACACCGTCGTGTTTTAAGAGCAATAGTTTTAAAGGCTTTTGGTTAATTTCAAAATGGATGTAGCCATATCGTTCGAATTGGTCAGTTGTTCCATCCGTATTTTGGACTTCCAACGTTTTATCACCCCCACGGTAGGGTTCGACTCTTGCAATAACGCGGTAATTGAGGTCCGGTTCATAATAGGCAAGGCCTGGAAAACTCTCAGGATCCTCAATAGGAGAATCGTCGGAAGTCAAAAACCATTTTTGTAAATCCCGGCGATCCGCTTCCAGCGCTCTTGCATAGGTGACGGGATCCAAATCTTCGTTTGAAATTATACCTGCGGCTTTCCCCGTTGAAAAAATTTCTACCAAGAAGTAAGCGATGATAGCGACGGCCATCGCAATGGTGCTATAGCGTATGATTTTATTTTTAAACATAAATAATCAGTCCTTATCCGGTTTATTTTCACAATTTAGTACAAATATAAGGTTTAGCTCGGGGATGATTGATCAGATTTGGGGATATCCCTAGGTTTTGGTCGGTTTTTTGTAGATTTGCCGACGTAAATGCAACAGCCTATGTTTACCGGAATAGTTGAAAGTGTCGGCACCGTCCTCTCGGTAGAAAAAGAAGGTACAAATTTAAATCTGCGCCTACGCTCTTCCATCGCCCCTGAGTTAAAAGTGGATCAAAGTCTGAATCACAATGGCGTGTGCTTAACCGTTACCGCTGTTGAAGGTGACACCTATCAGGTAACTGCGGTAGACGAAACCTTAAAGAAAACCAATCTAGGCATGTTGAAGGCAGGCAGTTTGGTTAATTTGGAACGCTGTATGCCCGCTAATGGACGTTTTGATGGTCATATAGTTCAGGGTCACGTAGATATCACGGGGGTCTGCACTCAAATTGAAGATCAAAATGGTAGTTGGTTAATGGGGTTTTCTTACGAGGATAAAGGCACCGACGGAAATATAACGGTTGAAAAAGGTTCGGTTTGTGTGAATGGTGTTAGTCTGACGGTGATCAATTCCAAAGATACATCGTTTCAGGTCGCCATTATTCCCTATACCTTTGAGCATACCAATTTTCATCAATTAACAGTTGGGGACTTGGTTAACATCGAGTTTGATATTCTGGGGAAGTATATTCAACGGTTATTACAGCGGGACCGGAAACCATATCTTGGCGGATAAAATATTCCTACTAATTTTACCGTTTATAATCGCAAGCGTTCAATTCTAAATGGCCAAAATAAGTACCAATTCAGTTAAAGATCTGCTGATTCATATCGGAATTATAGTCGCATTAGTATTGGTCCTGTTTTTGGCATTTTTCTTTGTATATCTTCCATTCACTACCAACCATGGAGAGTCGGTAACCGTGCCGGATGTACAGAAAATGGATGTCAGACAGGTCGGTAGTTTTCTGGCGGAAAAAGACCTAACCTATCATGTAAGCGACTGTACGTATGTTATTGGCGTGCCACCTTTATCGGTGATAAGCCAGTACCCCAAGCCTGGAGCGAAGGTAAAGGAAGGGAGGAAAATCTACGTAACGGTAGTCTCTCAATCGGTTCCCCGGATTAAAATGCCTAAGGTAACCGATATGTCACACAAGAGCGCAGAATTGTTGTTAAAGAGTAATGGGCTTGTGTTGGGGGAAATTCGATATGTACCAGATCTAGCCCATGGGTCGGTATTGAAGCAATTGTATAATGGCAAGGAAATCCAGCCGGGAGAGGAAGTGCCGAAAGGTTCGAAAATAGACTTGGAAGTAGGGCAAGGGTTAGGCGACTCAACCTTCCCAGCCCCTCAGGTGGTAGGTATGACAGAGGAAGAAGCAACCTTCCAGATTTTAGGAGCCAATTTGAAAATTGGACAAAAAATGATTGTACCACCGCCTAGTGAAGATACCCCACCCGGTACAGTCACTCGACAAAATCCTTCTGCCGGAAGTGCAGTAAGGGTAGGGCAGGAAATCGACATCTGGATCACGGATCCAGGTAGTGTGCAAGAAGAAAATCAATTTTAAGGAACTGGGATCTACTTGGGGTTTTCTTCGTTATGACTTTGAATGGTATTTCGTTCTGAACCCGAAAATTTATAAAATAATGGATATAACTGTTGAAGAATTAAGAAATCGATTAGAAGCCGGGGAGGAGCTTAATCTAATCGACGTTCGTGAAGAACACGAATTCGAATCGGATAATCTGGGAGCTTATCTGATTCCACTGGGTGAATTGCCCGAACGTATTGCGGAATTAGAAGGTTTAAAGGATAAGGAGGTTTTGATACACTGTCGGTCCGGTGCGAGAAGCGAAAAGGCCAAGCAATATTTAATTTCTCAAGGTTTTCAAAATGTACGAAATGTTTTGGGAGGAATATTAGCTTATCGCGAACTTGAACAAGAAGAAGAATAGCCTGAAAATCATTTAGTAAGCCCAAAGACTCCCTCAACTTAGGGGAGTCTTTTTTTGTTTTCTAAATTTTCAAACCCACAAGGCATCAGTAAATCCGTAGGGGTGGTTTCTTT
>ENA-UOVV01000358-UOVV01000358.1-compost-metagenome-genome-assembly--contig:-NODE-358-length-59760-cov-5.918131_pt1 | contig 59760 bp, 55 predicted proteins | sample MGYA00238155_ERZ761577 | MGnify/ENA primary metagenome ERZ761577 (study PRJEB28898, sample SAMN06268775) | compost metagenome | isolation source: Emeryville, CA | place: USA:Emeryville, CA | collected... | reverse complement strand
GCGGACCATGCGGGCGTTTTCGCGCGCGGCGTAAACGCACGACAGAATCGAGCTCGGGTTGCGCAGATCGAAGGCGAGGAAACTCGTCGCGCTGCGGCTGTCGGCGACATCGTAGTGCTGGGCGAAAAGCTCGCCGCCGCCCGAGCTGGCGATGATCGAGCCCCAGTGGTCTTTGACCGAGTCGTCATCGATCCCCTGGAAATCGAGCAGGAACTGGAGATTCACCTCGAGCAGCCGCGCGATGTTTTCGGCCCGCTCGATGTATCGACTCATCCAATACAGCGAGTGCGCGACGCGGGAGAGCATCACGGTGGACTGCGGACGAAACATCGGAGCAACGGAAGGCATGGAAAACGGAGTGGGGCGGTGCGGTCGCGGAGAGAGGTCGCTATTCGTTGCCTTGGAGAACCCAGGTGTCCTTCGAGCCGCCGCCCTGCGACGAGTTGACCACGAGAGAACCCTTGCGCAGCGCGACGCGAGTGAGTCCGCCGGGCGTGACGACGATCTTTTCGCCGTAGAGGATGTAGGGTCGCAGGTCGATGTGGCGGCCTTCGAGCTGGCCCTCGCACCACGTGGGCGAGCGGGAGAGGCTGATCGGATCCTGCGCGATGAAGTTGCGCGGATTGGCCGCAACCATGGCGCGGAATTTGTCGCACTCGTCCTTCGTGGCGGAGGGGCCGATCAACATGCCGTAGCCGCCGGCTTCGTTGGCGGACTTCACGACGAGTTTGGAGATGTTTTCCAAAATGAACTTTCGATCGCTGGCCTCCGACGCGAGGTAGGTGTTCACGTTCGGGAGCATCGGCTCCTGATCGAGGTAGTATTTGATGATCTTCGGGACGTAGGCGTAGATGACCTTGTCGTCGGCGACGCCGGTGCCGATCGCGTTGGCGAGCGCGACGCGGCCCTCGCGATACGCGTTCACGAGACCCGGCACACCGAGCATCGAGTCGGGACGGAAAACGGACGGATCGAGGAAGTCGTCGTCGATGCGCCGGTAGATCACATCGACCTGCACCGGGCCCGCCGTCGTGCGCATGTAAACGCGATTGTCGCGCACGAAGAGGTCGCGGCCCTCGACGATCGGGATGCCCATCTGACGCGCGAGGAAGCAGTGCTCGAAATAGGCGCTGTTATAGACGCCCGGCGTGAGCAGCACGACGTTGGGATGACTGTCGCGGCGGGAAGGCGCGAGATAGAGCAGGGATTTCAGCAGCGCGTCGGCGTAACCCTCGACCTGCCGCACGCGGTAGCTTTGGAAAAGATTCGGAAACGCCCGGCGCATCGCCGCGCGATTCTCGATCATGTAGGACGCGCCCGAAGGACAGCGGAGATTGTCCTCGAGCACGAGGTAGCGCCCGTCGCGGTCGCGGATCAGATCGGTGCCGCAGATGTGCACGTAGATCCCCTTGGGCACATTGAAATTCATGAACTCGCGCCGGAAGTTCTTGGCGCCGAGCACGAGCGACGCGGGCACGACCTTGTCCGCGAGAATCTTCTGCTCGTGGTAGATATCGTGCAGGAAAAGATTCAGCGCCGTGATGCGCTGCGCGAGCCCGGCCTCGATCCCTTTCCACTCCGAGTTGGGAATGATGCGCGGGATCAGGTCGAAGGGAAAAATGCGCTCCGTGCCCTCGTTGTCGCCGTAAACGGTAAACGTCACGCCCCGGCTCAGGAACGCCAGGTCGACGGCCGCGCGCCGTTGGGCAAACTCCGCCTCCGGCAGGGTCGCGAGTCGCTCGGTAAGGCGGCGATAGTGCGGACGAACCTGACCGTCGTCGCCGACCATTTCGTCGAAAAAGTCGCCGGCTTCGTAGGTAGAGCTGAGGATGGACACGGGTAGGGAGGGAACGAACGCACGCAGTTTAGCAGGAGTCTTGCCAGCGCTCCCGACCACCGCCGTTCCCGTCGGTTCACTTTCGCCAAGCCGTGAACGCCGTGCCCGCCAGGATCAGCCCCGCGCCGAGGAATTCATGCCCATGAAAGCGCTCGCCGAAGAACACCATCCCGCCCGCCGCGATGCCGACCGGCACGAGCATTTGCAGGAGCGAGCCTTCGCCCACCGGCAGATCGCGGAACGCGCGCGTGAGCGTGAGCTGCCCCACGCCCGCCAGCGCACTCGCGAGCACTAACACGGGCCACGCCACGGCGGGGATCGGTTGCCAGGTCGCGACCGCCGGACCGCTGCACAAAAGCAAGCCATAGACACATTGCGCCGCGAAGATCGTCGACGTATGCTCGGTCGAGTGGAGTTGCCGGATGGTGACCACCACATAAGCCGACATCCACGCCGTGCCTACGGCGACGAAGTCGTAAACGCCCGGGGCCGCCGTCGTCGCCACGATGTTCGTGAGCAGCGCGAGCCCAACCAAGGCGGTGACGCTGCCGGTGATGACGGAGCGCTGCAGCGGCTCCCGCAGAATCCACGCGGCGAGCAGCGCACCCCAGATCACATACGTGTTGCCGATAAACACCGCCCGTCCCGCGCCGAGTTTGATGACGGTCAGATACGTCAAATACGTAGCCAGCCCGCCGACGAGCCCGCGCTCGATCAGCTTGGGATTTTTCCAGAGATGCGTCGGCTGAAACTCCACCCGATAGACCGCGACGATCAGCGCGAGCCCGACCACAAACCGCGCGCAAACGATCAGCCAGACGTTGTCCACTTGCATCGCGCCGAGCGCGCGCACGAGCAGCACGTTGGCGGTAAACGCCAGCACGGACGCGAACATCAACGCCAGCGCGCGGCGGTGAACTGGGTGCGGCACGGACATTGTTCAAGCCCGAGCCATCGTGTGCAACGGGTCAATCCACCCGCCTGCACAGGGCGCGAACTATTTGCGCATCAGGTGTTCCACCGTGCGAGTCCGCGTCCGAGATCGGCCGACGCTGCAACTCGTCGGACGTCGGTTTCTGGAAAATCGAAATCCGCAGGCGACTTGCGCTCGCCGCGCTCTCCACGACAGCGCTCCCTCACAGACGACTTCAGCGCTCCAATCCGCTCTCTGCCCCTCGACCGCCCGCGCAACCAACACCCTTCGCGTTCCTAACAATGTCAACTATTGGTTGACATTGTGTTTTCGGAGGACCTGCGCGATTTTTTGGAGGTGTGCGCAGTGGGTGGAGGAGGTTCGCGGTTGCTCGTGACTGCGCGGAGAACAACACTCGGCGCATGACGCTGATGCGAATTCCCCCTCTCGTGCTGCTGGCGTGCACCGCGGTTATTGCGCGGGCTGAAACTTTCCTCCGCTGGAACCAAGCCGGCTATGCGCCCGAGCGCCCCAAAGTGGTGCTCGCGATGAGCGAACACGACCTCGCGGGGCAGTCGTGGACGGTCTCGTCGGGGGACGAGATAGTGCTGCGCGGGGAGATCGCCGCCAGCGTTGCGCCCGCGGGCCCGCATACGCCGCTGGCGTTCAATCACGCGATCGATCTCAGCGCGCTGCGTGAGCCGGGCCGCTACGAATTGCGGGTGCCGGGCACTGCGCCGGCGGCGATTCGCATTGCCCGCGATCCGTATCGCGAGTTGCGCGAGCTCCCGCTCCACCATCTGCGCTTCGTCCGCTCCGGTTCGCACGAGGCGCGGCTGCGCGCGTATTCACATCCTGGAGACGCCCGCGCGATCGTGCACGTGGTCGATGGCGATCCGGCCGACGGCAAATGGAAACCCGCCACGCCCGCGCGCACGGTCGACGTCACGGGCGGCTGGTATGATGCCGGCGATCAGATCAAATTCACGCTCAACAATTCCTACACGACCTATCACCTGCTGCTCGCGTATCGGCTGAAGCCGGACGTCTTCGGTCGCTCGCTGAGCCGCAGCGAACTGCCGGACATCCTCGACGAGGCGCGTCACGGTCTCGAGTTTCTGATGCGCGTTTTCCCCGACGAGAACACTTTCGTGATCCAGGTCGCTGACGCCACCGACCACAACCAGCCCGCGCGTCTCCCGGAGCACGATGCGCTCGACGGCAAGCGGCCCGCGCTCTGCGCGCTCTCGCGCGTCCACATGGCTTCGGCCTCCGCGGCGCTCGCGCTCGGCGCGCGCACGTTTCGCGAGATCGGCCGCGCCGACGACGCTGCGCGCTACGAAGCGCAGGCGCGCGCCATTTTCGCGCGTGCCCAAAAACCGGATACGATCCGCAGCGCCTTCGAGCGCGATCAGGTGAACGACTTTTATCACGACGATTCCGAGGACGATCAGCTCGCGCTCGCGGCGGCCGAACTTCATGCGCTCACGGGTGAGGCCGATTACCTCGGGTTCGCGAAGCGTCACACGCCACCGCCCGCGCCCGAGGTGAGCTGGGGCGATTGGAACTGGGTCGCGAACGCCGCCCTCGCGTCGCACCATGCTCCCGCGCGCCAGAGCCTGCTCGATGAAACCGGCGTCTACGTGAAAGCCGCGCAGTCGGGCGGACCGTGGGGCATTCCCGGCCGCTATGTTTGGGGCAGCCTGCATCGCTGGACCGGCATCGCCAACGCCGCCGGTTGGGCCGCGCTGAAGCTCGACGTCGACGATGGTCGTCGCGCGGTGTTTCGCGACGTGCTCGACTACGCCTTCGGCCGCAACAACTGGGGTGTGTCGTTCCTCTTCACCGAGTCGCTGCCCAACACCCTGCGCCATCTCTACAGTCCCGCCTACGAGCTGCTGAAGGCGTTTCCCACCGGCGCGTTTTCGGAGGGGCCGGGCAACCGCTCCACCCACGAGAGCCTCACGCAGTATTTCTCGATTCCCGCCGACGATCCGTTCCGCCGCTTCAACACGCCGGTCGCCGTCTTCTACGATAACTCGACGGACTTCATGTGCCAGGAGGCGACGATCACCGGTCAGGCCGACGCGATCCTGCTCTTCACGCTCGCGCTGCTGCTGGAGGAAAAATCGTGAGAATTCTCTTCAACCACATCGGCTATGCGCCGGGCGCGGAGAAACGTCTGCTCCTCGAAGCGCCGGCCTCGATCACGTGGCGCGAACTCGCGCTCGTTTCGCTGCCCGCCAACGACGTCGTGTGGCGCGGCGAAGCGAAATTCGTCGGCGGCGTCGAGGGCTGGTCCGTCGGTCCGTGGTGGAGCGTCGATGTGAGCGAAGTCCGCACTCCCGGCCGCTACGCGCTGCGCTGGGCGACCGCCGAGCGCAGCGGCCAGAGCGAGGGTTTCGAGATCGCCGACAACATCCTCGGGCACCGCGTCGTCTCGGACATTTTGTTCTACTTCAAGAGCCAGCGCTCGTCGGGCATCTGGGATAAAGCCGATCGCGCGATTCGCCGCGTCGGTGATGGTGCGGTGTTCGACGTGCACGGCGGCTGGGCCGACGCCTCGGGCGACAACAGCAAATACCTGAGTCATCTCTCCTATGCCAACGTGATGAACCCGCAGCAGATTCCGCTCGTCGTGTGGACGCTCGCGCGCGCGTGGCATCTCTACCAGGCGCAGGGTGTCGCTCCGTATTTTCTCGAGCGCATCCGCGACGAAGCGCTGCACGGCGCCGACTGGCTCGTGCGCATGCAGGATCCCGCGGGCTTCTGGCACGTGACGGTTTTCGATCGCTGGACCAAAGATCCCGCGCAACGCGAACTCTGCTCCTACCGCACGCAACAGGGACACAAGTTCGACGACTACCAGGCGGGCTGGCGACAAGGCGGCGGCATGGCCGCGGCCGCGCTCGCACTCGCTTCCACGCTCGGCGACGGCGTGGATTTTTCCGCCGCGCAGTATCGCGATACCGCGCGCAAAGGATTTCATCACCTGCTCGACGCCGGCACGCGCTACCTGGACGACGGACAGGAAAACCTGATCGACGACACCTGTGCGTTGCTCGCCGCGATCGAACTCCAGTCCGCTTCGCCCGACGAATGCATCGCGCGCGAACTCGAACGCCGCGTCGCCTCGCTCCTCGCGCGCCGTCGCGAGACCGATGGACACGTGTGGCTTGCGATGGATTTCGCGGGCGAACGCTCTTGGTTTCACGCGAGCGATGCGGGCCTGCCCGCAGTCGCGCTTCTGCGTTTCGCGGAGTTGTATCCAGAAAAACAGGACGCTGCCGCGGCGGCGCGCTCACTCGCGCGTGAGTGGATGGAGTCGCAGCTCGCGCTCGGCGCCTCGCGCAACAATCCCTTCGGTTATCCGCCGCACTGGGTGAAAACGCCGGGCGAGCCGGGGCGTTTTCAGTGGTTTTATCCGCACGACAATCCGTCCGGCTACTGGTGGCAGGGCGAAAATGCGCGCCTCGCGTCGCTCGCCGCCGCCGCGTGGTCGGCCGCGCAAACGGGCGGTGCAACAGCCTCCGCGCTCGAAACCGCCGGCTGGCATTGGGTGGGATGGATCCTCGGCGCGAATCCTTTCGATCTTTGCATGATGCACGGTCGCGGACGGAATAATCCCGTTTACGAAGAGCACTATCACCCGAGCCCCGGCGGCGTGTGCAACGGCATCACCTCCGGCTTCACCGACGAAAACGACATCGCCTTCGCGCCATATCCGGCTTCCGAAGATCCCGCGCAACGCTGGCGCTGGGGCGAGCAATGGATCCCGCACGCGGCGTGGCTCCTCTACGCGCTCGTCCTCGCCGAGACCAAAGGGCGCTCCTAGTCGCGATCACGAGAGATGGTTTTCCTTCTCCGGTCATTCTGAGCGAAGCGAAGAATCCACCGTCTGGCTAGCTTTCGGCTGAACTTCACTTCGCTCAGAATGGCAGCGTGGCGTGACTCAGTCCGCACTGTGCCTCGACCCAGTCCGCACCAAGTCGCGACCGTGTCCGGACCATGGCGCGACACATGCCGCACTTGGGCGCGACGTGGGACGCGCCTTGTCCCGACCTGGTCCGCACTTTGTCCCGACCGGGTGCGAACATTATCCCCTCCAAGTGCGAACTTTGGCGAAGGTCGGCCACAGGTTCCTTGCCACGGGAGGCACTCTTCGCTGCTTTCCGCCGATGTCCAGTTTTCGCACGGTCGTGTCGAGTCTCATCCCGCAGCTTCAGGCGCTGCGCGGAAAATTGTGGCATTGGTCGATCGAGGATCGGGCGACGGGACGGCGGGTGGAAGCGTTTGGATCGCCGCATGCGCGCGCGATGTATCAGGGCATGTTTTTCACGCCCGACGCGGTGCTGACGCGTCGACCCGTGGTGCATGCGGCGGGCGCACATCGCGCCATCCGGCGTGCGCATGCGCGGAGCGCACTTGTGGTGGTCAACGGTATTCCGTTGCCGCCGGACTTGGCCGACGCCGGCTTGGCGGTGCCTCGGTTCGTGAACATGACCCTGAGCCTGCCGCCTCGGCCGGACGTGTATCTCGCTACGCTCGGTTCATCGGCGCAAAACGATCTCCAACGCGTCCGCTCGGAAGGTTTCCAACCGCGGGTGACGCGAGATCCGGCGTGGGTGGAAACCTATCATGCGCGCTACCATGTGCCCTCGATGACGCAGCGGCACGGTGAGCGCACGATTGTGTATTCGCCTGCGCAGTTGCGCCGGTGGCTCGAGAGCGGAGGAGAGTTTGTGCAGGTCATGGCCGGAGAGACCTGCGTGGCAGCGTCGTTGGCGGTCCGAAAGGACCACTGCATGTATTTCCGCGCGATCGGATGGCGCGACGGCAACGTCGCCTGGGTGCAGAAACGCTGTGTAGCGGCGTGCTATTGGTTCATGGTGCAGCGTGCCTTCGAACTCGGTTGCACGGAGCTGGATTTCGGCGGATGTCCGCCGTTCGCGGAAAGCGGGCTGCTGAACTACAAGCGAAAGTGGGGCGCCGCGCTGAGTGCGGCGCGCACGACCGGTCCGATCGACCGCATCCTCGTCAACGAGTCGCTGCCGGGCGGACGGGAGTTCCTGACGGGGCGCTCGCTCTTCGTTCGCCAGCCGAACGGCTCGTTGACCGTCCGGCTGACAAAGAAAGACGACACTCAGCGCTGATCGGCGAGAATGACCGTCTGGTCGCGTCCGTGGTCGGAGACCGGCCAGCGGATCTGCTCGGTGCCGACGGTGGCCTCGAGGTGATACTCGATCGCGGGTTGCTGCTCGGTCAGCGCCGGAAGTGCGACCTCGTAAACGCGGCGTGCGACGTGATTGAGCGGCACGCGGCGATACTCCGTGTCGCCGATGGGACGCCACGCGAGAACCGCGTCGGCCGGCGCATCCGGCGACGCCACGAGCACGCGCAGCTTGATCGCTTCGCCCGGCGCGGCGGCGGTGCGCACGGTGGGCACGATGAACCGGGTGGGGCCGTCGTAGGTATTTTCTGGATACGCCGAGAGCGGCAAGTCGCAGCCGAGGGCCTGGACCAGCGCAACGTCGTGGCGGTCGAGGACGTGTTGGTGCACGCGGCTGCGCTGCTCGAGATTGGCGAGCGTGCCGAGTTCTCCGGGATTGGACGCCGCGGCGATCTCGGTGCGCAGGAGCGTGGTCCAGAGCTGGGCGAGTTCGACGCGGAGTGGCAGTGCTTCGGTGAGCGCAATCTGCTGGCGGGCCGACGCCTCGGCGGCGGAGAGTTTTTCCATCACGACGTCGAGCGCGCCGGCGGTGCAGCCGATCTGCGCGATGAGCCGGAGCGCGCGGAACTGGTTCAGCCAGTAGTCGAAGCGGTCGAGATTGGCCGAACCGCGCACGCGCGGACGGAGGGCTTCGAGTTCGGCGACGAACGCGTAGTTGGCGGAGACTTTGGACCACGGTTCGCGGTTGCGCGTGATGTCGCCAGGACCGTCGATCCAGCCTGTCGGCATCGGCAGCGGGAGGCCGTCGATCCGGCTGAAGATCGCGGCGATGTCGTTGGCCGCGTCGGGGCCGAAGTGCACGGCAGCGAAGTCACGATAGAAGTCCTCGACGGGCATCGCGCGATCGAGCGGCGGACGCGGCTGGCCGGGCAGCTGGTCGGCTTCGAAATCGTCGAAGGCGGGACCGCCGCAATTAATGCGACGCGAGAAGCTCGCGTTGCCGACGCTGGTGGTGGCCTGGAGTTCGATGAACGCGATGGACGGCTCGCCGCGTTCGGCGACGAACTCGATGAGCAGGCGCGCTTCGGGAATGTTGAAGTTCTTGAACTCGCGCACGACCGATCCGCCGGCAGCGGCAATGTCGAGGTGTTCGATGTAAGTCTGACCGTTCAGCTTCACGCTGAACACGCGGGCGCCGGGGGCGGTGTTTTCGAGTTCGGAAAAACCGAGGCGCAGCGTGTAGTCGCCGCTCGGCACGAGCATGTCGTAGGCATCCATGCCCACACGATTGCTCTTGGCGGGCGAGCGGGCGGCATCGGACGATTTTGCGACGACGCTGCGCCCACCGGTCGCGCCCGAAGCGGTGAGCGGAGGAATCGGCGCGCGGTCGAAGGACGCGGGCGTCCACTCCTGCTCCCACGCGGCGGCGGCGAGTGCGGCGATTTGCGGCGCGAGCACGCGTGTGCGCCAATGGATACCGATCAAGCCCGTGGCGCCGAGGCGCAGCGCGTCGGCGGCGTCGTAGCGCATGCGTCCGACCCAGAGTTGCGGGCTGGTGAGGTTGCCGTCGTTTTCGAGCCACGGAATCACCCAGCGCGGACGACGGCTGAGGTTGGTGAACTGACGTTCGATGGCGACGTGGCCGACCGAGGAATTGATCGCACTCATCGGCGACGAGAGCGGGAGCAGTTTGTCCAACGCGGCGCGGTCGTGCTGCGGTCCGAGCACCCAGCCGCAGGTGGCGAGCGTGAACGGGTTGCCCAAATCGTTGAGCGCGTCGAGAGCGGCCTGGATGTCGTCGGCGGTTTTCGCGAAGTGCTCGGGCTGGTTGCCTTCCCACGTCCAAGTCTCGGGCGTCCAGAGCCAGTAGTAGTCCACCGGATACGCGCGGCGGATGCGTTCGAACATGGCGCGGTAGAGAGCGCGCGCGGTGGCGGGATCGTCGGGATTTTGTCCGCGGCGCACGAGTTCGGCGCGCACGGCTTCGGGGATCGTGAGCGGCGTCTCGGTGCCGATACAGGTGAGGATGTTGAGCCGGCGCGCCTCGGCGAAGGCTTCGGCGAGCAGATCGCCGGTGCGGTTGAATACCTCGGCGGCGGTCGTGACGGTTTGCTCGGCGAAACTGTGGCCGTTCATCACGTCAGGACCGAATTCGTCGCGTTCGAACAAGTCCGCCGCGCCGCCTGAGAATTCGCTCGTGCGGACCGGCGCGTAGGCCCACCAGGTGCGACCGCTGCGGCCGGTGGTGTGATAGGAAGCCGGATACGCGGCGGTCACGCGGCCGCGCTCGTCCATCTGATCTTCGAGGCCGATCCACACGGTGGGCTCGGGGCCGACCTGGCTCTCCGGGTAGGTGTGCAGGCCGAGAAAATTCATGCGCATCTTGGCCATTTGTCCGAGGTGCGCGCGGTAGTCGTCGGCATTCCACCAGTCGGGACCTTCGGCGAAATCGTGAAATGGTTGCAGTCCGCGCACGTCGAAGAGCGGCCGACGGCGTTCCTCGAAACTCTCGCGGGGCAGCGCACCCGGGCGATCGGGCACGACCTCGCCGTGCAGGTAAAAGCGCACCCCCAGCTTTTCGGCGAAACGATAGACGCCGTAGAGCACACCGATGCTGTCGCCGCCCAGGATCGTCACGCGCGGACCGCCCGGCGCGGAGGCTTCGTAGCGAATTTCGTAGGACTCTGCGCCGAGTTCGCCGCCCGCCGACGACTGACGGCTCAGGAGATGCCGCGTCGCGGCGTCGGCGGAGGAGACTTCGGCAATCGGCAGAAACTCGCCGCTCGCCAGATAGAGATAGCGCTGCAGCTCACGCGCGGCGAAGCGCACCGTCGCGTCGGCCTGGGGCTCGACGCCGATACCAGCGCGGACATTTGCGGGCGCGGCCACGACACCGAGGACGCCGGTCAAACTTGCGACGAGAACCAAGGCTGCACGAAACGACGCTGCGTGACGCAGGGGTTGGGTAAACATATCCGAGAATACCATCGGCTTACCTCGAAGCAAATGGCTGGAAGTGCCAAAAACATATCCAGAAGTTTCAGCGGGCTTGCGGCGGCTGGCCTAGCCGGCTGACGTAATCGCATGGCGAACTACGATGGTGCACGCATCGGTTGGGATCACCGCGAACGGCGCACGGCCCAGGTGACTTTCGGGCAGATCCGGTATCAGCCGGGTGGATACTGCGGTCCGCGCCGCCAGCGGGATTATCAACTCGTGGTGCTGCACGCCGGGAGCTGCCGCGTCGAAGTCAACGGCACCGAACGCGAGCTCGCGGTGGGAGAGCTTCACCTGTTCGTCCCGGGCGGGCGCGAACGTTTCGGTTTTTCGGACACGCAGCCGAGCGAACATTCGTGGTGCTCGGTGGCGCCGAGCTTTTTGCCGGCGGCATGGCGGCGGGAGTTGTCTCTCGCGCCGACCTCGCTCGGCATGACCCCGCTCGCGCAACGTTTGCTCGCGGCGTGTGTCGAGTTCGATCGCGTGCAGGGCGAAGCGGACGCCCGCGTGGTGGAGCAACTCGGACTCGCGCTCTTCGCCGAGTATCTGCGCGCGAGTCGCGTCGCCCGTGCGGCGGCGCCGGCCGACGAAGGGCTGCGACGCGCGCTCCGCCATCTGCAGGAGAATCCGTCGGAGGCGGATTGCCTCCGCAAGATGGAGCGAGTCGCAGGTTGCTCGCGCTCGGCGCTGATCCGGCGATTCAAACGCCAGACCGGGCAGACGCCCGCGCGCTATCTCTGGCGCGTGCGGACGGAGATGGGAATCGCGATGCTGCGCGAGACGGGCTTGCCCGTCTACGAGATCGCGGAGCGCTGCGGCTTCAGCAACGCGTTTCATTTTTCGCGCTGTGTGAAGCGCATCACCGGCGGATCGCCGCGAAAGATCCGGCAGCAGGCGTGGAGCGGCGGACGCGTGTGATGGCGAACGCGAACCACCTCGCGCACTTGTCCGGAAAAACGAAACTCGTTCGTTGACCGATTAAGGAGGCCATCTCGCTCGGTCTCTCTGAAACCCTCAACCACAGGAGAAATCATGCCCCAGTATATCGATGGATTCGTGTTGCCCGTGCCGAAGAAGAAGCTTCCCGCGTATCTCAAAATGGCGAAGGAGGGCGCGAAGGTCTGGAAGAAACACGGCGCACTGGAATATCGTGAGTGCGTCGGGGATGACCTCGCCGTGAAGTTCGGGCTGCCGTTCCCCAAACAGATGAAGTTGAAGCCGGGCGAAACGGTGGTGTTTGCCTACATCGTCTACAAATCGAAGGCGCATCGCGATCGCGTGAACGCCAAGGTCATGAAGGATTCGCGCATGAGCGAAATCTGCGACGAGAAATCGATGCCGTTCGATCCCTCGCGCATGCAATACGGTGGTTTCACCGTCGCCGTATCGTCGTAACCGAGACGCCACACGCTGCGCGACAAGAGAGCGGACGGTTAGCGCAGCGTTTGCGCAGGTCAGCCGCGGCGCTTTAGCTGCGGCATGTCCTCGACTCCTCACTGCTCGGCGCCGGTTCGGCTCACGGACGAACGTTTCGTGAATCTCTTCGCGACCTCGGTTCAGCGCGGCGACAAAACGTCGCGCTGGGTGTTTGCCTCGCGACGGGCGAATCCCGGGCCGGACGTGCGACCCGACGGCGTGCTGATCATCGCGCGAGCGAGTCTGGGTGGCGTGCCGCATCTGGTGCTCACCCGCGAGTATCGCGTGCCGCTCGGTGCGCATGAACTCGCCGTGCCCGCGGGATTGCTTGACGAAGGCGAAAGCGCGGAGGAAGCGGCACGTCGCGAGTTTCGCGAAGAGACTGGAATGATGCTCACGCGCGTGGTGCATGTCTCGCCGCCGCTCGCGTCGTCGGCCGGGCTCACCGACGAAACGGTCGTGATGGTTTACGGCGAAGCCGAGGGCGCAGCGTCGCGCGATCATCAGATGGAGGATGAAAACATCGAGGTGCGGCTCTTCACGCTGGAGCAGGTGCAGGAACTCGTGCGCCACGGCTCGCCGGATATAGTCTCCGCGCGCTTGTATCCGGTGCTCGTGGCGTTCGCGGCGGCGGGCTCGCTGGCGCCGCCGTTCGAAACGTCGAGATAAGGCGGGCGTGGGGTGGGCGAAATGGGTTTGGTGGGACTTGCGCCCACGCGCGGGGCAGCAACGCTGATCCGCAACCCCGTTCCCCATGCGTTTCGCTTTGTTTGTTGTTCTCGCGCTGAGTTCGATTTCTGCCGCGGCGTCGACCACGCCGGTGCGTTACGAAGCTGATTGGGCTTCGCTCGATCGGCGCCCGATGCCGGAGTGGTTTCTCGATGCAAAATTCGGCGTGTTCATCCACTGGGGCGTTTACTCCGTGCCCGCGTGGGCCGAGGTCGGGCAGTATGCCGAGTGGTATTGGCAGCGCATCCGCACGAGCGAAGCGGACGGCAAGGCCTTTGCGGCGTATCACGAAAAGCACTACGGCAAGGATTTCGACTATCGCGATTTCGCGCCGCAGTTCGACGCGCATCTGTTCGATGCCAGCAAATGGGCCGATCTCTTTGCGCGTGCCGGCGTGAAATATGTGGTGCCGACGTCGAAGCATCACGACGGCTTCGCCCTCTGGCCGAGCGCGGAGGCGAGTCGCACGTGGGGCCGCCCCTGGAATGCGGCCGAGATCGGACCGCATCGGGATCTCATGGGTGAACTCGCCGAAGCCACGCGGGCGCGCGGGCTGAAATTTGGCTTTTATTATTCGCTCTACGAATGGTTCAACCCGCTCTGGCTCGAGGACCGCGCGCGCTACGTGCGCGAACACATGACGCCGCAGTTCAAGGATGTCGTCACGCGCTACCGTCCCGCGATCATCTTCAGCGATGGCGAGTGGGATATGCCGTCGCGCGAGTGGGGGAGCGAAGTGCTGCTCGCTTGGTTGTTCAACGAATCGCCGAGTCGCGACGAGGTCGTCATCAACGATCGCTGGGGCCGTGAGACGCGACACCACCACGGCGGGTATTGGACAACTGAATACGCGGCCGGCCTGCAGGACGACTCGCATCCGTGGGAGGAAAGCCGCGGCATGGCACACTCGTATGGGCTCAATCGCGCGGAGCGCGCCGAAGACTACAAGTCCGCCCGCGAACTCATTCTCGTGCTGGTCGATCTCGTGAGTCGCGGCGGAAATTTTCTTTTGGATATCGGGCCCGCGGCCGACGGCACGATCCCACCGCTGATGGAAGAGCGCTTGCTGGAGATCGGTGGCTGGCTGCGCGTGAACGGGGAAGCGATCTACGGCACGCGTTTCGCGGGACGTTCCTGCCAGTGGACGGAGGGCACGCGACCCGAGCAGGCGTTTGGCGAATACAAGGTGAACTATCCGCTGCTCGAGCAGGTGGGCCAGAAGCCGGTCGATGGTCGCGCGGTGAAGCAGGTGTTTTTCACGCGCAAACCAGACGCGCTCTACGCGATCACCGCCGGCTGGCCCGGACGGACGCTGGTGCTGCGCGATGTGCAGACGCCGGACGATCCCGTCGTGACTTTGCTCGGACATCCCGGCCAACTCGCGGTGAAGCGCGAGGGCAGCACGCTCACGATTTCGCTGCCGGACTTTGGACCGGAAGAAGCGCCGAGCCGCTACGCCCACGCGCTCAAGATCGAAGGCGGCGTGGTGTTGCCCGAACCGACGACGCGTCAGTGACGCGCGTTGCGCGCGACACGATCAAAGTGCCAGCGGAGCAGCGGCGCGGCGATGCTGTGGAGCCAGGCGAGCGCGGTCACACCGATCCCCGGCGTGATCGCGAAGCGACGACGGCGCAGTCCCGAGAGCGTGACGCGCGCCACGGCGTCGGCGCTCCAAAGGCCGCCGCCCGAGGTCACCGCGCGTGTTTCGGCGGGTTTCGTGCGGTTTTCCTCGGCGAGCTGCGGCGTGTCCGTGTCAGGTGGATACACGATCATCACGTGCACGCCCGAATCGCACAGCTCCGCGCGCAACGCCTCCGCGAACCCGCGCAGGGCGAACTTCGTCGGCGCATACGCTGTGTAGCCAAAAAAGCCATGAAAGGCTGCGCCGGAAGAAATCAGGACAATCGCACCGCGCCCGCGCTGGCGCATGCCTCCCGCGACCGCGCGCACGGCGTGAACCGTGCCGAGATAGTTGACCGTCATAGTGCGCTCGAACGCGTCAGCGGGCAGCGCTTCGAAATAATCCGCGCACGCGATGCCAGCCGACGCAATCAACACATCGACCGGCCCAAGCTCGCTCTCTGCCGCCGCGATCGCGGAGGAAAGTTCGGCCGCCGACGCAACGTCGGCCGGAAATGCGCCCACTTGGGCTGTCGTGACGAGTTCGTGCAGATGATCCCTGGCGCGCGCGAGCTTCGCCGGATCGCGTGCGACCAGACTTACCCGCGCTCCCGCGATCGCCGCATGTCGCGCCAGCGCCAGCCCGATTCCGCTCGAGCCACCGGTGATGAGCACATGCTGCCCGCGTAGAGAAACGCAGGGATGGGGCTGGTTAACGTCGGACCCGGACATATCCGCATTGGAACGGAACGCCTCCCGCTCTTACAGTCCTTTTTCGCGCAGGAGACGAAACTCACCGGCTCCACTCATCCGCCAACGTCTCGGCTGGTTGGAGCACGAGCTCGACCCGCGGCCTCCTCACCCTCGGGCGGGTATTCGATTTTCGCAGCAGACGCTTGATGAGGATGCGCATCTTGGCGCGGACGCTGTCGCGCACCTGCCAATCCACCGTCGTGTTGGCGCGGAATTGCTCGCTCAGCTCGGTGACGAGTTGAGTGTTAGTTGCCCACCGTCTGAAGCACGACATTACTCCGGATGTGGGCCTTGATCTCGTCGCGCAGGAGTTTTTCCAACAACTCAACCGCGAGGTTCTTTTGCGGCATGGCCCGCACGTTTTCCAAAAACTCCTTCGAGAGCAGGCTGATGTTGGGCTTCTGCAAGCCGGCCAGCGCAAAGACATCGAGCACGCCCTCGGAGACGACCGCGTTGTCGAGGATTTGCTGCAGCGCGGAGTGTTTGTGCGCCTCGGTGAGTTTCCGGTCCACCGTGGTGTGCTTGACGATGACGGCCTTTACCGCGCTGAAAAACGCGATCTCAGTGCGCACCGCCTCGGTCTCGTCGAGTGTGCCGCAGACGGCAAAGGCGCGGGTGATGCGCGTGACCAGATTGAGGAAACGCTTTTTGCCGTCGGGTAGTTTTTCCAGATAGCGCTGGGCGGTGAATACTAATCACGGTTCAGCCAAGACCTGTTTCCATTGAAAGGAACACCTATAGATAGAAATGTCCACGTGTGGCGAACCATTTCGTTCTCGTCCAATATTGCTCTCTTTTCTGGATAATACTTACCTCTGTTTACCCCTTGTTCTTTCTTCCCTTGCTTCCTCCGGACTCCGGGAAAAACGCAAGCCGATCCAGTATATAGATAAAAGTCCCAATCGACTTTATCGTTGAAATCGCAAATTAGATCGTTTCGCCAGCTCTTGTTTCTCTCCGCGATAGATGCAACGATTCGCTTACTTGGAAAGACCGTGACCGCCGCCAACGCCTTGGCGACCTCTCTTTCAACTCGTTCCATCGCTGTTGGAGGGCAGCAATTCGGAAGGGCCTTGCTTTTGCTACGCAGCAGCTTTTTTTCAGCCAATTTAGTTCCTGCTCTGTAATAAGCGTCTTTACTATCCTTCGCCCGAGAGGCTTTGACCAAAAGGCCGTTTCTAACCAAGTCCTGCAAGGCGTAATATACGAACCGTTGAGAGGTATCCTTCCCATATCGGCCTGCGGCAATCTCACGAGCTGTTTCACCCTCGTTCTCGCGCACATAGTTAAGCAATTGCTCTTTTTTCGAGTCCATAAAACTATATGGCAGGAGGCTGAATCGCGGCCAGCCGAACGGTGCCGTTAGAGTCGGAATATCTTTCGCAAAGGATATTGATCGTAAGATTCAGGCCGCGACCGCGCCGAGATGGGGCATACTCGTTCGGCAGCTCGAGCTGGTCGCGCATGAATTCGAAGTCGAGTTGGATAGTTTTCACCGCAGCTTCGAATGTGCGGGAGAGGCCGCTGCGCAATTGGGATAGCGGCGGACTCGCAACATCTCGCTTAATCTCAAGCATTCGCGCGAGCGGGGAACAGGATAGCTTGGGCGTAATTGGACGACGTGGTGGATGGCGAAGTTAAAAGGCATGCCAATCATCGGTCGTGACGCCAAAGACTTAAACATTCCTTGGGACATTCACCCGGTGCTCACCGCGTGTAACGCAGAATGGGAGAATGGCCGGGCGCCGAGTGTGAACACCTTCACGCGGCCATGCGCACGTAAGCTGCGACCGGAATGACCGCGCTGCCAGGCAAGGGCAACTGGACGTTCGAGTTCACTCCAACACCCTGTTTAGGTGAAGACTAGCTGGGCTTGGTCTCGGAAGGGGGAGATGAGGTCGTTTCCGCTCGGGTAATGACATCATGACCCAGAAGCATAAGCCGACGGATTTCGGAGGCTATCGTATCTTGTAACGCAGTCTTCGCGAGATATGACACAAGCCTGACTACGAGGGAAAAGTGCGTGTCGATCATATCTTGTAACGCAAACTCGCGCACCACGTCCGCGAGTTTCCCGCGGACCTCATAGCAACCTATACGCAATTTTCTCCGCCAGTAACCGGGATGTGCGGCGCGCCACTCCTGGACGCGAATAGTGTCCACTTTATCGGGTGTTTGCCGACAACGCTCCTTCCGCAGGTATTTCTGCTGCGCGACGCGCCGGCTCTCCTTGATGCAAGCCGGTCGACCGCAGAACCGATGATGTCGGCGGACACGCGGATCGATCAGGAAGCGATGGCCGCAGTGCGCACAATTTCGATGAGTTATCTTTCGGGGGTTCGGTTTCATTCACCGAAAGATGCCGGTTTCATACTAAAACGGGACGCTCGCTAGCGCTCGAATTCTTCCAGCACTGCCCCCGTCCGGCGCGCCCCATTTTATGGGCGGTCAAGGTAGTATCGCTGCGCGATCTCCACCACGCGCAAACATTCCGCTTCCCCCTCGTTGCGGATAAAATCCGCCGCCTCGGCGCTCCATCCAGCGCTTTGACTTTCGCCCATCTCGAGCGGGCGCTCAACCGGGCAGCACCCGAGATCACTCGACACAACGTCGAGAAGGGTAACGCAGCTCGCGCGAGCGCTCACGATACGCGTTTTCGAATGCAAACTTACTTACTCACTTGTTTCCCTTGGCGAAGAAGTCCGGCTCGATCGTCCCGAGAAGGTTGCCGACTACCTCAGGTCCGCGTTCGACGAGAGTCCCATGCAGGAGGCTTTCTACTGCGTATATCTCGACCGCAAGAACCACCCGCTGGGCCGTCATCTCATCACGCTGGGAACGGTTGATTCGACACTGGTTTCCTGTCGCGAGGTCTTCCGGGGTGCGATCGTTGCCGGGTGCAGCGCGTTGGTCGTCGCCCACAACCATCCGAGCGGAGATCCATCGCCGAGTGCGGCTGACGTGAACGTCACGCGGAAGCTCCGGGAAGCTCCGTGAAGCCGCGAAGATCCTCGAAATCGAGTTGCTCGACCACGTGGTGGTCGGGGATGCAAAAGGCGACCCGCAAGGCCGCGGGGTGTATTCCTTTCGTGAAGCGGGCCTGTTGTAGGCCCATCTTGTCCAGCTTCACTTCTTGCTGCCGGCAGTGCTCCCGTCGAGGAGGCTGCCACGAGCTACGAACACGAACATGCCGAGCGAGGCACAGCACTAATCACATGGCCGCGCCGATCGAATTCGAAGCGGCAACAACGATCGAGCATCGCGCGCAGCATCTGCCGGCCGCGAGTGACGCGACTCTTGGTAGCGGTCAGCGTGAGCCCCAAGGCTGCCGCCACTTCCTTAAGTGACTCGCCTTGGAACTCGTGACGAACGAGCGGCACACGGTAATGGGCCGGCAGTTCCGCGATGAATCGCCGCAGGGTGGGTCGCAAATCGACGAGTGCCTCGCCGGCGGGATCGTCATCCTCGAGTTCGAAGTCGATGGGGAGATGATCGTGGCGAGTCCGATAGTGATCGATCACGGCATTGCGTGCGATTCGGTAGACCCAGCCCTGCATCTTGGAAGTGTCATGAAGGGTTGGCAGCCGCTTCTGAATGCGGACGAAGACCTCCTGCAAGAGATCCTCGGCGTCCGCATCGCACTTCGTTCGCGCGCGAAGGAAGCTCCGCAGCGGGGCCGCGAACTCGCGCCAAACGAGTTCGGTCTTTTCCGGCGCGCCGACAGATGTCACGGCGACGGCGATCACAGATCGAATCCCATTGGTTTGGCGAAAGTCATGTCTTCCCAGCCGAGGCGCAGCCAAAAATCACGACCACCCACGTTTTCGGCCGCGACCAGCAGCAGCACCCGCGAAACGCCGACATCTTTCAAACCAGCAAGTGAACGCTGCATGATCGCGCGTCCGATTCCATCACCGCGATGGGTGGATGCAACCGCAAGATGGTAGACGAAGCCGCGTCGGCCGTCGTGCCCGCAGAGGACTGCACCGACCACATTGCCCGCGTCGTCTGTCGCAACGGTGCTCAGTCCAGGATTACGCGCGAGGTAGCGCGTGAGTTCCTCCGGGCCGTCGCCTTCGGCTATTTCGACGCCCTCGGCCTCCGCCCATAGTTTACGAGCGGAGTCGAGGTCGGCGGGAATCATGGCCCGAATTTGGTTCGGCACAGCAAACCGACTATCGGCAGCAGGTGGAGGCACAGCAATCTCCGGTTGGCTTGGTTGCCGTGACCTCCGCCGCGAACACCTTGCTTTCGAAGCCGCGCTTGGCGTCCCAGCTGGTGATGATCTCGTCCGTGTTTCCTTTCGGACGAATCACGATGTCCGTAAAACCTGCTTCCTTGAGGATGGCTTCAAGCTCGGCAAGCACCGTCGCCCCGCTCAGGCAACCACTGTGGAGGGCCAGATCGCGCTTCACGTCCGCGGGCAGTTCCTCCCGAGCCACCACGTCGGAGACCGCCAGCCGGCCGCCGGGACGGAGCACGCGGAACGCCTCTCGGTAGACCGGTCGCTTGTCGGGGCAGAGATTGATGACGCAATTGGAGATGATCACGTCCACCGTGGAGTCGGCGATCGGCAACGCTTCGATTTCACCGAGGCGAAATTCAGCCTGAGCGTAATTGCTCTTTTTCGCATTCGCGCGCGCCTTCGAGACCATCTCCGGAGTCATGTCGACCCCGATGACGTGTCCCGTTGGACCGACCGCACGAGCGGCCAGGAAAACGTCGAAACCCGCGCCCGCGCCGAGGTCGAGGACAGTCTGTCCCGGTTTGAGTAACGCGATGGCAACGGGATTGCCGCAGCCGAGTCCTAAGTTGGCGCCGCCCGGCGCCGCCGCCAAATCGGCGTCGGTGTAGCCTAACGTTCGAGCCTGGGCGTCAGCGCCACAACAGCCGGAAGTGGCAGGCGCAGTGCCGCAGCAGTTCGTGCCGGTGTCTGCGACAGAGGGGCTACCAACGGCGATTTGGCCATACCGTTCGCGGACCGCCAAGCGGACCGTTTCAGGATCATGTGTCGTATTCATTTTGGGATTGTTCGGTCTTGCTGACGAAGACGCCGGCGTGGGGACGGCAAAGAATCGCTCGGAATCGTAACAATATCCCTCTTGCAGTATATTCCATAGAAGGTATGCATGCTGTGTGGAGCTGATCAAGATTTACGAATGCCTTTGCGACCGCACCCGGCTGCGCATTCTGCACCTGTTGGCTCAAGGTCCCTTGTGCGTGTGCCACTTCCAAGCCGTGCTCCGTGAGCCTCAGGTGAAGATTTCCAAGCACCTGAGCTATCTTCGGGAGCGCGGTCTCGTCCAATGTCGGAGGCAGGCGAACTGGATGATCTACTCGCTGCCGCGAAAACCCTCGCGAGAGCTTTCGGCCAATCTTGCATGCCTTCAAGACTGCGCGAAAGAGGACGTCACGTTCCGGAAGGATCTCGAGCGGCTAAAGAAACTCGCCCCAAAGCTTGCTGACACGGGACCGTGCGAATGCGCGGTCGTCACCCGGAAATAACGACCGTTCATGTCCGCCACCAAACCGCTTATTCTTATTCTGTGCACCGGCAATTCGTGCCGCAGCCATCTCGCTGAAGGCATTCTTCGCGCGGTGGCTGGTGATGTCATCGAGGTGACGAGCGCCGGCTCCAAGCCCGCAGGCTATGTTCACCCGCTGGCCCTTCAGGTCATGCGCGAAATCGACATCGATATCTCCAAACACCGCTCGAAGCATCTGAGCGAGTTCCTCGATTGCCCGGTCGACACGGTCATCACGGTTTGCGGAAACGCCGATCAGGCGTGTCCGATATTTCCCGGACAGGTCAATCGTCACCACTGGCCGTTCGACGATCCCGCCCATGCAGCCGGCTCCGACGAGGAGAAGCTCGCGGTGTTCCGGCGGGTGCGAAACGAGATTCGCCGCGTCTTCACCGCCTACGGAGAGGGACGGCGCGACGCTCTGAAATCGGTCGCCAAGGCCCATCGGGTCTAGCCATCACGCGATGAGTGCGGAAACGAAGTTTGTGAGCCAAGCGAACGCCACACAGCCCGAACCCAAGCGCCTGGCCTTCTTCGAGCGCTATCTCACCGTTTGGGTTTTTGTGTGCATGGCAGCAGGCCTCGCGTTGGGGAAATTGGCGCCGGGTGCGGTCGCGAGTTTAAGTCGGTTCGAGATGGGTGAGGGCACACAGGTAAACGGACCTATCGCCGTGCTCATCTGGCTCATGATTTATCCCATGATGCTGAAGATCGATTTCGGCGCATTGGTCGGTGTTACCAAACGACCCGCGGGACTGATGGTGACCCTGTTCGTGAATTGGCTCGTGAAGCCGTTCAGCATGGCGCTTCTCGCGTGGGTTTTCTTTCAACACGTGTTTGCGCGGTGGGTAGATCCCACGACCGCGAGCGACTACACCGCGGGCCTGATCATTCTCGCCGCGGCGCCCTGCACGGCGATGGTCTTCGTCTGGAGCTATCTCACGGAAGGTGACCCCGCCTACACATTGGTGCAGGTGGCGGTGAACGACCTGATCATGCTCGTGGCGTTCGCACCGATTGTGATGTTCCTCTGCGGCGTCGCGGATGTGGTCGTTCCTTCTAAGGTGCTGATGGCATCGGTGATCGTGTTTATCGTAATTCCGCTTGCGGCCGGATGGCTCACGCGAACCTGGCTCCTAAAAACGCGCGACAAAGAGTGGTTCGAGACCTCGTTTCTGCCGCGCTTTCAGCCGGTGACGGTGGCGGCGCTGCTCGCCACCTTAGTGCTGATCTTCGCGTTTCAGGCAGACAATCTGACGACGCGCTGGGTCGCCGTGGTCCTCTTGGCGATTCCGATCACGCTCCAAGTCTACTTCAACTCGGGCCTCACCTATGCGCTGATGCGCGTCCTCAAAGTGCCTCACAACGTCGCGGCGCCCGGTGCCCTGATTGGAGCGAGCAATTTCTTCGAATTGGCCGTGGCTGTCGCGATAACGCTATTCGGTCCCAGTTCAGGCGCAGCGCTGGCCTGCGTCGTAGGCGTCTTGGTTGAAGTGCCGGTGATGCTCTCCGTGTGTCGTTTCTGCAATCGCACACGCAGCTGGTATGGCGCGAGTTGAGACAATGACATCGCGGGCGCAGATGGTGGCCAGCGGGGAGGGCCATTTTTCTTAGAACCGCCTTACCGATCGACCAGAGAGCGGTAAGCGATCCAGGAGGCGATCGTTGCTCCTTGCGTTGTCGGGCGTGACATTCGCCCCGCCCGGACGTAGCGTGCAAGCACACGAACCCGCCATGACCTTCGCTCCCCAATTTCTGGGCCTATGGCCACTCACGCGCTGGGAAAGGAAGGTGAGCGGGACCCTAGTCCGGAGTCATGTGGATCTCAAAAACCGGACTGTCCGTTTTCCGCCGTGAGGCGCAAGTTACGCATCTCCTTGGTGGAAATGGCTGCCCGGGCTGGGATCGAACCAGCGACCAAGTGATTAACAGTCACCTGCTCTGCCACTGAGCTACCGGGCAACGTGGCTTCGCCGGCCGAGGCCGCGCGAAAGAGGCGACGAAAAACAGGGTCGCACGCCCGCTTGTCAACGCCTCTTTTCGCTTCGGAGGAGGAATTCCTGAATTCCCGGCGGGTCCAAAGTTTTGGTTGCGTTGCCCCGGGGCGATCCTATCTCCTCAAACCCTTTTCCATTACGCCTGCCCTCAATTCCGGGGCGACAGGGGGAACGAAATCATGAGCCAAAAATTCCAACTAAACGTCACCGCGCGCGCCCAGACCGGCCGCAGCGCTTCTCGCCGCCTCCGCAAGGCCAATCGCGTGCCCGCGATCCTTTACGGAAAGCACACCAATCCGGAGAGCCTCTCGGTTGAAGGCCCGGAGTTCACCCGTCTCCTCAAGTCCGTCGGCGGCCGTGCGGTGCTGATCGAGCTCAATCGCACCGACAAGGGCGACAAGGCTCTTTCGTTCCTCCAGGAAGTCCAGCGTGACCCGATCACGGACAAGTATGTCCACGTCGACCTTCACGAGGTGAAGTCCGATGAGAAGTTCGAGATCCGGGTGCCGATCTCGATCCAGGGCGAGTCGTTCGGTGTGAAGAACCAGAGCGGCGTGTTGGAAATCGCTTCGCAGACGCTGCGCATCCGCACGCTGCCGAAAGATCTTCCCGAGGCCATCGCGATCGACGTCACCGAGCTCAAGGTCGGTGAGACGATCAAGGTCGGCAATCTCAAGCCGATCGAGGGCGTCGAGTTCCTCGACGTGAAGGGTCAGCCGGTTGTCTCGTGCGTCGAGCCCGTGGGCGAAATCGCGTCCGACGCCGCCGCGGCCACTCCGGCAGCTGGCGCCGCCGCTCCCGCCGCCGCCACGCCCGCCGCCGCTGCTCCGGCCGCTGCTGCCGCTCCGGCCGCCGCCAAGCCCGCCGCGAAGAAGTAATGTTTCCATCGGGCCGCCGTTCTACTCCGGCGGCCCTGATGTTTGTTCTTTGAGTCATGTCCATCTCGCTGGTTGCCGGATTGGGAAATCCCGGTCGCGAGTATGCGGCTACCCGACACAACCTCGGCTGGATCGTCCTCGACGCCTGGGCCGCCAAACGCGGCCTCTCGTGGAAGACGCAATCCCAGTTCAACGCCGAGATTGCCCGGTGGGATCGCCCCGGTCACGACCCCTGTTACCTTGTGAAACCGCTCACGTATATGAACGAGAGCGGACGCGCGGTGGGGCCTCTGATGCGATTCTACAAGCTCGAGCCGTCGAACATCCTCGCGATCTACGACGATCTCACGATCGATCTCCCGCTCGTGAAAGTGTCGGTCACCGGCAGCGCCGGCGGGCACAACGGTGTCGCCAGCCTGCTCGAACACGTCGGCACCGGCTTCGTCCGTTATCGCCTCGGTATCGGCCCCAAGCAGCCCCCGCAGATGGACCTCAAAGACTTCGTCCTCGGAAAATTCACCGAGGACCAGAACGCACTCGTCAATCGACAACTCGACCACTATCTCTCCGGCCTCGACCTGCTGCTCTTCCGCGGCGTGGACGCGGCCATGAACCAACTTAATCGCAGAGACATCCCATGAACGCCACCTCCCGCAACTACCGCGCCACGTTTATCCTCGATAACCGCGGCAAGGAAGACTCCATCGAGCAACTCATCGATGGCGTGAAGAACGAAATCGCCGCCGTCAACGGTCAGGTCACCGCCGTCGAAAACCTCGGCAAGCGTGACTTCACCCGCGTGACCGACAAGAAGCTCACCGGCGCGAACTACGTGCAGATCACCTTCTCCGCTCCCGCCGCGACCCCGGGTCAGCTCAAGGAGCGCCTCCGTCTCAACAACAGCGTTTACCGCACGTTCGTCGAAGTCCTCTAAGGCTTCCCGGAACGGCTTTCCGAACCATGGCCAACTTCAATAAAGTCTACCTCATCGGCAACCTCACGCGCGATCCCGAGCTGAGAGTCACGCCCAAGGGCACGGCCATCTGCCAGTTCGGACTCGCGGTGAATCGTCAGTTCAAGGACGAGAGCGGCGCCACGCGCGACGAGACGACGTTCGTCGACATCGAAGCCTGGGGCCGTCAGGGCGAGACCATCTCGAAGTATTGCACCAAGGGTCGTCCGCTCTTCGTCGAAGGCCGTCTCAAGCTCGACCAGTGGGAGGACAAGCAAAGCGGTCAGAAGCGCAGCAAACTCAAGGTCGTGCTCGAAGGCTTCCAGTTCCTCGGCGGCCGTGAAGGCGGCGCCCCCGGTGGCGGCGGCGAAAACTTCGACCAAAGCACGCCGGAGCGTTTCTCGCCTCCGCCGCGCCAGGCGAGTTCCCGTCCCCCCGTGGCCGAGAACCTCGACGAAGACGTTCCGTTCTGATCGGCCTGCAATCAGCGTTCCCTTTCAAAGGCGACCCATCTGGGTCGCCTTTTTCTTTTGGCTGAAAAGCGGTATCCAGAGTTTGGATGCGTGGCGGTGTGAAGCGGTGCGCATCTTGTCGCGACCGTGTGCGCACCTTGGCTCGACCCATGCCACACCTTGGCGCGACGTGGTCCGGACATGGTCCCGAAGCGGTGCGGATCTTGTCCCGACTCGGAGCATGGACAAGGATCTCAATCACACGAGCAAACCTCGCATAGACAGCGAGGGCGCGCGCGGTCCACAATCAGCACTTACCCTCACGTCCGTCGCGACGTTTTCGTTCGTTATCCGTCAGCTCGAACCATCCATGAAATCCCTCCTTCGTATCGCACTTGGTCTGCTCTTCGCCGGCACGGCGCTGGCGCAAAAGTTCGAGGGCCTCGCCCTCACTCCGCCCATGGGGTGGAACAGCTGGAACACGTTCCACAGTCATATCAACGAGAAGGTCGTGCGCGAGACGGCCGAGGCGATGATCGCCAATGGCATGCGCGATGCCGGCTACATCTACATCGTCATCGACGACACGTGGTCGCTGAAGGAGCGCGACAAGGACGGCAATCTCGTGCCCGATCCGGAAAAATTCCCGAGCGGCATGAAGGCGCTGGGCGATTTTCTGCACAGCAAGGGTTTCAAGTTCGGTATCTACGGCTGTGCGGGCCGCACGACCTGCGGCGGTTATCCTGGCAGCTGGGGCCATGAATTTCAGGACGCGCGCACCTTCGCTTCGTGGGGCGTCGATTATCTCAAATACGACTGGTGCGATCACGGCACGGCGGATGCGCGCGATGCCTACAAGCGCATGAGCGAAGCGATCCGCACCGCGGGCCGCCCGGTGGTGTTCAGCCTCTGCGAATGGGGCCAGAACAAGCCGTGGGAATGGGCCGAGCCGATCGGCCACCTGTGGCGCACGACCGGCGACATCTACGACTCGTTCGACGGTCGCAAAGGCTGGGAAGCCGGTTGGAAAGTGCTGCTCGATACGCAGACCGATTCCGTCACCAACGTCGGTGTTGACGGCATCAACCAGTTCGCCGGCCCGGGTCACTGGAACGATCCCGACATGCTTGAAGTGGGCAATCCCGGCCTCACGGTCGCCGAATCCCGCGGCCATTTCTCGATGTGGTGCATGGTCGCCGCGCCGCTCATGGCCGGCAACGACGTGCGCCACATGTCGCCGGAGATTCGCGCGATCCTCACCGACAAGGAAGCGATCGCGATCAATCAGGACAAAGCGGGCAAGCAGGGCTTCCGCGCGCTGAAGGAACCCTCGAAGAACATCGAGCTTTGGGCGAAGGAGCTGAGCGATGGCGAGTGGGCCGTTGCCGCGCTCAACACCGCGCCGACCGCGCAGGATCTCACGATCGAGTGGGATCGCCTCTGGACGATCAGCGGCGTGCGCCAGGTCCGCGATGTGTGGGCCAAGAAGAGCGCGGGCGACACCTCGAAGCCGCTCACCGTGCGCGTGGAGTCGCACGACGTGGCGCTCTTCCGCCTCTCGGCCGCCAAGTAACTTTTGCCTCACGCGGCGCGACTCACAAAGTCGCGCCGCTTCTTTTTTGTTCCCCGTTCGTCAGTCCCCAACCCAATCGCTTCTTTTCTTATGCGCTTCACCCCTTGGTCCCGAGTTCTTGCCGTTTTGCTGGCGGTCATGCCGCCGGCGATGATTGCCGCGACGCCGATTACGCCGGTGCCGCCGCAGGCCAATTTCCGCGTCGCCACCGTGCAGGTGCGCGTCGTGCCGGATCATGGCGATTGGACGTATCGCGTCGGTGAGCCGGTGAAGTTCAAAGTCGCGGTCGTGGCGGACAACGTCGCGATCGAAGGCGCCTCGATCACTTACAAGGTCGCGCCCGACATGATGCCCGGTGCGGAGAAAACCGCGACCGTTCCGCTCGACGGGTTCGTGATCGACGGCGGCACGATGAAGGAGCCCGGCTTCCTGCGCTGCGTCGTGACGACCGAAGTCGCGGGTAAAACCTACAAGGGCATCGCGACCGCGGCGTTCGAGCCGGAGAAGATTCAGCCGTATCAGACCGAGCCGGAAGATTTCGATGCGTTCTGGAAAAAGGGACGCGAGGAGCTCGCGAAGATTCCCGTCGAGCCGATCCTCACGCTGTTGCCCGACCAGTGCACGGACACGGTCAATGTTTACCATGTTGGGCTTCGCACGATCGGACCCAACTGGACCAAGGTGCCTGCGCGCGTCTTCGGCATTCTCTGCGAGCCGAAGGCTCCGGGAAAATATCCCGCCGTGCTCAAGGTCCCCGGCGCGGGCGTGCGTCCTTATCCCGGCGACAAAGGTCTCGCCGCGCGCGGCGTGATCACGCTCGAGATCGGCATCCACGGCATCCCCGTCAACATGCCCGAGAGCGTTTACGACGCGCTGCAGTCCGCGGCGCTGCTCGGTTACTGGAACTTCAATTTCGATGACAAAGAGAACTTCTACTACCGCCGCGTTTATCTGAGCTGCGTGCGCGCAAACGATTTTCTCACCTCGCGCGAAAACTGGGACGGCAAAAACCTCCTCGTGATGGGCGCGAGCCAGGGCGGACAACTTTCGCTCGTCACCGCCGGTCTCGACGAACGTGTGACCGGACTCGCCGCGACGCATCCGGCGTTTTGCGACGTCGCCGCCGAGCTGCACGGTCGCGCGGGTGGCTGGCCGCATCCGTTCATGAATCCCGATGGCACGAAGTCGATCCACGCCACGCCCGCGAAGATCGAGACCGCGCGCTACTACGATGCGGTCAATTTCGCGAAGCGCATCAAGGCGCCGGGCTTCTACAATTGGGGCTACAACGATGACGTCACGCCGCCGACCTCGACCTACGCGGCCTACAACGTCATCCGCGCGCCCAAGACGCTCGCGCTCACCCTCGAGCTCGGCCACCAATACACCCCGGAGCAGTGGGAAGCGATCAACGACTGGGTCCTGAAGGCGTTGGCCCTGAAATAGCTTCACGCTCCGCTTCAACTTCATTCACTGCACCGATGTCATTCTCGAAGGACTTCACGTGGGGCGCAGCCGCTGCGGCCTACCAGATCGAAGGCGCTTGGAATACCGATGGCCGCGCGCCGTCCGTGTGGGACGTGTTCTCGCACCAGCCCGGCCGGATCTTCGACAACCACAACGGCGACGTGGCCTGCGATCACTATAACCGCTGGCGCGAAGACGTCGCGTTGCTCCAGGGCCTCGGTGCACACGCTTACCGGCTGTCCTTCTCGTGGCCGCGCATCATCCCGCAGGGCACGGGCCGCGTGAATGCCAAGGGTCTCGCGTTCTACGATCGGTTGATCGACGGCCTGCTCAAAGCCGGCGTGACGCCGTGGGTGACGCTTTATCACTGGGATTTGCCGCAGGCCCTCCAGCAGCGCGGCGGTTTTCTCAATCGCGACATGGTCGAGTGGTTCGGCGATTACGCCGCGCTCGTCGCCGATAAATTCGGCGATCGCGTGAAGCACTGGATGACCTTCAACGAGCCGCCGGTGGTCGTCGGTCTCGGCATGCAGGACGGCGTGTTCGCACCCGGCCTCAAACTGCCGTTTTCCGACGTCCTGCTCGCCGCGCACCATCTGCTCATGGCGCACGGCAAGGCGGTGCAGGCGCTCCGCGCCGGCTGCTCGGGCAAGGTCAAGATCGCGCTCGCGCACACCAGCCGCGAGCGTATCCCGTTTTCGAATACGAAGCGCGACATCGAGGCTGCGCGCTCCGATTTCTTCGCGTGCCGCGAGCGCGGTGTGTGGAATCTCGCGTGGTGGGCCGACCCGATCGTCTTCGGCCAATATCCCGAGGAGGGCCTGAAGAACTTCGCCGCCGACCTGCCGGCGATCGGCACCGGCGACATGAAGCTCATCAACCAGAAGACCGACTTCATCGCCTACAACTGCTACACCGGTTGGAAGGTGAAGGCCGGGAAAAACGGCCAGCCCGAGAAGGTGGCCAACGGGTGGGGCACGGGCAATCCGCGCGGCACGCTGCCGTGGCTCGAGATCGCCGACGAAGCGCTCTACTGGACCGCGAAATTCCAGACCGAACGTTACAAGCTCCCGCTCGTTTTCTCGGAAAACGGCTACTGCAACACCGACTTCGTCCACCTCGACGGCAAAGTCCACGATCCGCAGCGCATCGATTTCCTCGCGCGCTATCTCCGCGGCATGAAGCGCGCGGTGGCGGAAGGCGTGCCGGTCGCCGGTTATTTCTACTGGTCGATCCTCGACAACTTCGAGTGGTGCGAAGGCTACAAGGACCGCTTCGGCCTCGTGCACGTCGATTACCAGACGCAGAAGCGCACGCCGAAGGATTCGTATTACTGGTATCGCGACGTCATCAAAACCAACGGCGCGAATCTGTGAGCGTTGCGTGAGGCGCGAGTCCGGCTTCGGGCCACGGAGGGCATAGAGTTCGGACACAGAGGCCACGGAGTGGGGAACGACGTTCGAACCACTCCGTGCAACGTCGAGCCACGGTGCGCACTGAGTCGAGCCAAGGTTCGGACACGGTCACGACAAGGTGCGCGCCGAGTCGCGACCAAGAGCGGACGAGGTTGGGACGAAGTGCGGCTCGAATCGTGATCGCAGTCGCTGCCATCGGCGATGGCGTTGGGCGAAAACGTTCTCAACGGGCTTGCAAGGCTTCTCATTGTCGCCGGCAAGGGGAGGCGGTATCGTGGAGCCCCTTTCCCGATAGTTTGGCCCGCCAGTTGGTTGTGGCGGGCTTGTCGTCCTGAACGGAAAACGGTCTCAATCGAGCCGTTCCCCAGCCAATTGCTCCCCAGCGATACTCTTACCCATGAAGCTCACCATCAAAGGTCCTGCGATTCCGAATATTCCGTGGCAGCCGCGCCCGGCGGGTAACTCCGACGTGCTCTGGCGCTACGATGCCAACCCGGTGATCGGGCGGCGTCCGCTCCCGCGCGTGACCGGCATCTACAACAGCGCGGTGGTGCCCTGGAAGGACGGGTTTATCGGCGTGTTTCGCACGGAGGGCATGGATCGCGTGCCGCACTTGCACGTGGGTCGCAGCCCGGATGGCTACAAGTTCACGTTCGAGCCGAAGCCGATCGATTTGAAGTGCGACGACGAGGAGGTGCGTCGCCACGAGTATGCGTATGATCCGCGCGTGACCGAGATCGACGGCGTGCACTACATCACGTGGTGCAACGGTTATCACGGCCCGACGATCGGCATCGCGAAGACCACGGACTTCGTGAATTTCGAGCAGCTCGAAAACGCGTTTCTGCCCTACAATCGCAACGGCGTGCTCTTCCCGCGCAAGGTGAACGGCAAGTTCCTCATGCTGAGCCGTCCGTCGGACACGGGCCACACGCCCTTTGGCGACATTTTCCTGAGCGAGAGCCCCGACATGGTTTACTGGGGCAAGCACCGTCACGTGATGGGCCGCGGCTGGCCGTGGTTCCAGGGCGTGAAGATCGGCGCGGGTCCGTCGCCCGTCGAAACGAGCGAAGGCTGGCTGTTGATCTACCACGCGGTCACGAGCACCTGCAACGGCCTCGTCTATTCGATCAGCGCGATGCTGCTCGATCTCGACCAGCCGTGGAAGGTCATCGCTTCGGCGAATCAGGCGCTGCTGTGTCCAGAAGCTGAATACGAGCTCAAGGGCTTCGTGCCCGGCGTGTGCTTCCCGGTCGGCCTGCTGTGCGACTCGGCCACCGGCAAGCTCGCGATCTACTACGGTGCGGCGGACACGTTCTCGGCGCTGGCGTTCGGCGACGCCAACGAGATCGTGCAGTTCATCAAGGACAACCCGCTGAAGCGCTGAGCTGAAAATTTGTCCTAGTTCGTTGGCGGGCGGGCCTTCACTGGCCCGCCCGTTTTTTGCACCGGATGATTTTTTAGTTCGTCAAACCCGGCCTCGTCCGTCGCCAATCGCAGCGATCCCACACTTCTGCTGCGGCGATTTTTGGTCCCGATCATTTCCCTCATGCACACCCTTCCGCTTTCCTCCTCTTCCTGGCGCTTTCGTGATGCGACGCGCGGTTCCGCGTGGCGCCCGGCCACCGTGCCCGGTTGCGTGCACACCGATCTGCTGCGGCTGAAGGCGATCCCCGATCCGTTTTGGGCGCACAACGAAGAACAACTGCAGTGGATCGAGGAACGCGTGTGGGAATATCGCACGACCTTCCGCGTGCCGAAGGCGTTGCTCAATGACGACGCCATCGAGCTGGTGTGCGACGGTCTCGACACGCTCGCGACCGTGACGCTGAACGGAAACGAAATCGCGCGCACCGAGAACATGTTCATCGGTTTTCGCTGGGACGTGAAACCTCACCTGCGTGCTGGCGCGAACGAGCTCGTGGTGCGTTTCGACAGCGCGATGGAGTATATCCGCAACACGCGCACGAAGCACGTGCCGCGCGAGTTCAACGACCCCGTCGGTCGCTGCGTGGTCATCCGCAAGCAGCAGTGCCAGTTTGGTTGGGACTGGGGTCCGCGTTTTGTGACGGCCGGCATCTGGCGCGATATCCGACTCGAAAGCTGGTCGGGCAATCGTCTCGAGAGCGTGCGCGTGACGCAGGATCACAGCCGCGACGGCGCGGTGGTGTTGAATCTCGCCGCAGAACTGGCGCGTCCGGCGAAAAACGTGACGCTGCGCTGGACGCTCTCGCTCGAGGGCGAAGAGGTGGCGGCTGGCGAGGGCAATCACATCGACGTGCCGAATCCGCAGCTCTGGTGGCCGAACGGGCAGGGCGCGCAGCCGCTCTACACGCTTCGCGTCGAAGCGCGCGCCGGCGACGCCGAGATCGGAAGCTGGGAGCGCCGCATCGGGCTGCGCACGATCGTGCTCGATCGTCACGCGGACGAGTGGGGCGAGAGTTTTCAGTTCGTCGTGAACGGCCGGGCAATTTTCGCGAAAGGCGCGAACTGGATTCCGGCGCACACGTTCGTGGCGAAACTCACGCGCGCCGACTACGAGCGCGATCTGCGCGCTGCGGCGATCGCCCACATGAACATGATTCGTGTGTGGGGCGGCGGCATTTACGAGAGCGAGCATTTCTACGACGTCTGCGACGAACTCGGTTTGCTCGTGTGGCAGGATTTCATGTTCGCGTGCACGCGGTATCCGGCGGATCGCGCGTTTGTCCAAAGCTCGAAGGAAGAGGCGGCGTATCAGGCGCGCCGGTTGCGTCATCGCGCGTCGCTCGCGCTGTGGTGCGGCAACAACGAGATCTTCGGCATCAACGCGCACGAGATGCTGGCCGACGCGCAGAAATACGAGGAGTATGAGGTGCTGTTTCACCGCGCGCTGCCCGAGGCGCTGCGCACGGTGGACGAGGTCACCTCGTATTGGCCGAGCTCGCCCTGGCGCGGCGACACCGCCGCCGATCACGCGGCCGGCGAGCAGCGCGGCGACACGCATTTCTGGGATGTCTGGCACGCGCGCCAGCCGGTGAAGGATTACGAGAAGTATGTCTTCCGCTTTGTATCCGAATTTGGGATGCAGAGCTTCAGCTCGCCGGAGACCAACGCGACTTTCTGCCCGCCGCATTCGGACAACGTGTTCGGGCGCGAGATGGAGAACCACCAGAAGAACCGCGCCGGCAATCAGATCATCCTCGACTATGTCTCGCGCCTCTACCGTTTCCCGAAGGGGCAGGACGAGCTGATCTATCTCTCGCAGCTGAATCAGGCGTATTGCATGCAGGTGGGCGTGCAGCACTGGCGGCGCAATTCACCGCGCTGCATGGGCGCGCTCTACTGGCAGCTGAACGATTGCTGGCCGGTCGCGTCGTGGAGCTCGATCGAATTCACGGGCCGCTGGCGCGCGCTGCATCACGTGGCGAAGCGCTTCTTCGCCCCGGCGATCGCGGTCGCGCACATGCCGGGCGAGGAACTCACGATCATCGGCAACTATCGCCGCTCGACGATCCACGAAGTGCACCTTTCGACGATCTACGATGCGCCCGAGCGCGCGAAAGGCGTGTTGCGCTGGGACGTGTTTCACATGAACGGCCGCCGTCTGCTTCGCGGAAAAAAATCCGTGCAGCTCGAGCCGCGCACGAGCGTGGAGCAGCAGACGATCGAACTCGGGCCGCTGCTCGAGAAACACGGCCGCGAAAACGTCTACCTGCGTCTCGCGCTCGACGTGAACGGAGTCGAAGCGAGCTCCGACACGGTGTTCTTCACCGCGCAGCGATTCATGGAACTGCCGCCGGCGAAAACGAAGGTGCAGATCAAACGCGTGTCGCCGCGCGAGGCGGAGCTGACGTTTGTTTCGCCCGTGTTTCAGCACCGGTTTGCGTTTGAGCTGCCCGGTCTGGCGCACCTCGCGAGCGACAACTACTTCGACCTCTATCCGGACGAACCGCGCACGGTGCGCGTGAGCTTCGAGCGCGCGGTGAACGCTGCGCAACTGAAGCGCGCACTGCGCTGGCGATCGCTCGTCGACACCTATTGAGCGCGGCGAAGAAGATCGTCTTTTGGCCGGCTACGGTCGGGCTTCCAATCATGGTGCTCGCCAGAATCTCGTTGCCAGTTTTGCGTTAAATGGGCGGTCTTGTCCGTCCCCCTCCCAAGCATGTCCAAGTTCTTTAGCTCCTGGAAAAGCAAAGCCTATCAAGACTACGTCATCGCCAGCGAAGACAAAGTCCCCCGGAACCAGAAGCTCGCCTACGGCCTAGGCACGTTTCACGACATGTGGGGACACTGGCTGTATCCAAATATTGGATTCCAGGTGTTCAACATCTTCCTCGGCGTGGCGCCGTGGCTGGTGGGTATCGCGCTCTTCGCCAACCGCATCTTCGACGCGATCGCGGACCCGCTGTTTGGCTGGTTGTCTGACAACACGCGCACGCGCTGGGGCCGCCGCCGCCCCTACATCCTGTTTGCGGGTGTGCTCGGCGGTCTGGCGTTTCCGCTGCTCGTCGCGGTGTCGCCGGGCTGGGGTTCGACGACGATCTTCGGTCAGGAGATTCCTTTCTACTTCTGGTATATGATCGGCTCGTCGGCGATCTTCCTGCCGATCATGAGTGCGTTCAAGGTGCCCTACGATTGCATGGGCGTCGAACTGACTCCGGACTACCATGAGCGCACGAGCGTCTGGTCTTACCGCAACGCCGTGCAGAAGGTCGCGGAGCTCGGACTCTTCTTTGCCGCGCAGTTCATGACGATGGCGGTGTGGGTTGGCGCGACGAGCGAAGATGTGTGGGATCGCATTCATCTGTTGCTCACGACCGCGTCGGCTTGGGCGGCGGCGCCGGAGGACACCAAACCCAACATTCTCCTCGGGGCGCAGGTTTACTGCACCGTTCTCGGCATCCTGATGGCGGTCGCGGCCATCATCATGTTCTTCACCCTGCGCGAGCGTTACTACGGCAACGTCGTTTCGCGTAAGCAGGAAAAGGTGAAGCTGATCGAGACGCTCGGCCAGACGCTGAAGTGCCGTCCGTTCCGCATGCAGCTCGCGATGAAGCTGCCCTACGCGATGGGCACCAGCATGGTCGGCGCGCTCGGCTATTACAACACGCTCTACTACGTGTGCCAGGGCCGCCTCGGCGAAGGCGCCGTGTGGAATTTCTGGATGGGCGTCTCCGGCATGGTCTTCGGTTTCCTGGGCATTCCTGTGTTTGCGTTCTGCGCCCGCGTGTTTGGAAAGCGCCACGCGGTCATGATCATCCTGAGCGCGGCGATCATGGTCTTCATCGGCACGTGGTGGCTCTACACTCCGAGCATCGTGTGGCTGCAAATTTTCGCGTCGGGCTTGATTGCGTTCACCGGCGCCGGCTTCTGGATGCTCGACGGCTCGATCCGTGCCGACGTCATCGACTACGACGAAATGGAAACGGGCAAGCGTCGCGAAGGCGCGTTTGTCGCGTGCGATTCGTGGATCTCCAAAGTCGGCACGGCGCTCGGAGCGGGTGCTTCCGGCATCATCCTGAGCGCCACCGGATTCGACGTCGCGCTCGGTGGAAATCAATCTGAGCAGACGATCTTCATGATCCGCTTCCTGCTCGCGGCGGTGCCGATCGTGGGCCTCGTGATCGGCCTCATCATGATCTACTTCTTCCCGCTCACGCAGGAACGCATGATGGACATCCGCGCGCAGCTCGAGCTGAAGCGCGGCAAAGTCTGACGCCTCGTCGGAGGTCCGTTATTTCCGAAACACCCGCGTGGCCCACGCGGGTGTTTTTTTAGGCATGCTCGCGATTGGCCTGCGTGCGCTTGCGGTAAGCGCCGGGCGACTCGCCGGTGATGCGCTTGAAGACGACGCACATGTATTCGACGTGCTCGAAACCCGCGAGCTCCGCGATGCGCTTGAGCGGGAAGTTGGTCTCGAAGAGCAACTGGCGGATGCGCGCCACCTGCACGCGCCGAATCTCGGCCTGCGGAGAACGACCGATGTAGCGGCGGAATTTTTTCTCGAGCTGCGAACGCGAGGCGAACGCCTGCTTCAACACTTGTTCAACCGTGATGCCGTCGCAGGCATGCGTGCGAATGTAGCTGAGCGCCGCGGCGACGTTCTTGTCCGTCATCGCGAGCACATCGGTCGATTGCCGGGTGACGACGCCGACTGGCTCGATGCGCAGGCTCAGCGCTTCGGGTTTATCACCCGACATGAGCCGTTCGAGCTGCTCGGCGGCCTTGTAGCCGGATTGGAACGCGTTCGTGGCGATGCTGGAGAGCGGGGGATTGGAGAGCTCGCAGCGAATCGTGTCGTTGTTGGCCCCGAGGACCGCGACCTCTTCCGGCACCAGCAGACCGGCGGCTTGTGCGGCGCTGATCACCTGGAAGGCGCGCATGTCGTTGCAGGAAAAAACCGCCACGGGCTTCGGCAGCCGCAGCAGCCATTCGGCGATCGTGGCGGATTGCTTCTCGTCCCAGAAAGGCGTGACCCAATCGGGGTTTTCCACATCGAGCACATCGCACGCGTAACCGGCCAGCGAGAGAGCCTCCACGAAGCCGTCGCGGCGCTCGTGAGACCACTCGACGCCGAGGAAGCCGCAAAAACCGAAGTGTTGGTAACCGCGCTCAAGGAAGTGCTCGGCCGCGAGGTGACCGATCGTAATGTTGTCGGGCCGGATCTTGGGCACGCCCTCGATCGCGGGAAAGTCGTTGAGGTCGACGAGCGGAATGCCGGCCGCGGCGCAACGGCGCGCCAGTTCAGGAGTGGTGTGACGGCTGATCACGCCATCCCAGCGTTTCTCTTTAAGCCACGAAGGGTCGGTTTCGGCGCGCGCTTCGTCGTCCAGAAACGCGGCCCAGGAGCGATGAGTTCGCTCGTAATGCGCGATGCCTTTGAGCATGGCGGCCGACTCTTCGAAGCGAGTGAGAAAAATAAGAAGAACCTGAGATTTCACGAGTTCGTGCGATGGGCGACGAGGAGGGGGAAACTGCGACGGGTGCCATCGTGGGAAGACGAATGTAGAACCTCAGGGGATGTAGTAAAATGCTTAAACCCCGCTTGAGCCCATTTACCGATAAATTTTGCAAAAGAGATAAAATAACACAATCAGCGGGTAAGTAGACTCATTTCCAATACCGCGCCTTAAACTTATAGTGCGCGTGCTGCTCGCGGACGTCGTGCCGGTCGAGCAGGGGCATCGCTAGCGATGCCTGCCCCACACCCCTAACACCACAAAATGCCTATGAAACGCCCCTTGGCGCGGCCGCGTGTGCTTCTCGCCACGTCCGCGCTTAGCTTGATGGTATCGCCGAGCCTGTTTGCCCAGGCTGCGGCTAGCGGTTCCGACCTGAACGAGGAGAGCATCGTGCTTTCTCCCTTCGTGGTCGAAGCCTCCGAAGATGCGGGTTACTCCGCGCGAACGACCCTCGCTGGAACCCGCATCCGGACCGAGTTGAAGGATGTCGGCTCCGCGATCACGGTCGTGACCTCGAAGTTCCTGCAGGACACGAACTCGCGCAGTGCCGCCGACCTGCTCGTTTATACGACCGGCACCGAAGTCGCGGGCCAGGGAGGAAACTTCCTCGGCCAAGGCGACGGGGCAGTGCTCACTAATACTAACCGCACCGCGCCGGTGCAAAACACCCGTGTGCGTGGTCTCGCCGAAGCCGATAACACGCGCGACTTCTATCTCTCGGATATTCCGTGGGATTCCTACAACGTCGGCCGTGTCGATCTGCAGCGCGGTCCCAACGCGATCCTGTTCGGTATCGGCAGTCCCGCCGGTATCGTGAACAGCAGCTTGAACACCGCGACGTTCAAGGATGCGAACACGGTGGAAGCGCAAGTCGGCAGCTTCCAGTCGACCCGCTTCACCGCGGACTTCAACAAGGTGATCATTCCGAATCAGCTGGCGGTTCGCGTCGCCTTGCTGCGCGACGACACCAACTACCGCCAGGATCCTGCCTACAAGGAAGATGAGCGCGTTTACGGTGCTGTCAGATTCGATCCGAAGTTTTTGAAGACCGATTCGGCGAACACCTCGATCCGCCTCAACTACGAGAAGGGCCACATCGACCGCAACGATCCGCGCAATACGCCGCCGCTCGATGCGATCACGCCGTGGTTTGGTCCGCTCGCCAAAGCCACGCTCGATGCCCGCACGTCCACGGATTCGACGAGCGGCAACAACTGGTGGGGCGCTCCGGGCAATCGCGTGTGGGATGGTGTCGTGACCGCTTTCGAAGGCGGCTCGCAAGGCATCTCCTATGCGGCGCAGGTTCATCAATGGCCGAATCCCAACGGCGGCACCGACGGTTCCGGCGTGGGCAACAATACCCTGCGCGGCATCCGCACCTACGACGGTTACGGCAATGCCGAGTTCCCCGAAGGTGCGATTGGTGCATATAAGGCGAAGTCACTGACGGATCGCACGATCTTCGACTTCTATAATCACCTTCTCGAAGGTCCCAATAAACATGAGTTCAACGATTTCGATGCTTATAACATCGCGCTGAGCCAGACCTTCCTGAACAACCGCGTCGGCTTCGAGCTCACCTATGACCGTCAGGATGCGTTGTGGGGTTACCGCAACTTCCTCTCGGGCGACGGCTCGGTGATCACGGTCGATACGATGTCGGTGCTCGCGGATGGCTCGGCCAATCCCAACGTCGGTCGTCCCATGACGATCTCCGGTGGCGGCAGCGCCGGCTTCTTCTGGCAGAACCGCATCCGCGCTTCCAAGCGCGTGACCGGCTTCGGCGAGTTGAATTTCGGCGACTTCATGAATCGCGAGAGCACGCTCGCGAAAATTCTCGGACGCCATGTGTTCACCGGACTTTGGTCGGAACAGAACAACCGCAGCGAAAGCCGCAACGGTCCGCGCTTTTTCCTGAGCGAGGCGTATCCGGCGGTGAAGCGCGGCAACGGCACCGATCCCGATTCGCTCGGTCAGGCCTCTCGTGATAATATTTTTTATAATTATCTCGGTGGCAGCCTGCTGAACGCGTCCAGTGCGAGTGGCATCAACCTCATCGGCATTAAAGATATGGTGTCGCCGCAGGGGAGTTCGCTGATTCGCGTGTGGAATAACGAGGTCAACGAGTGGCAGAATGTGCCGCTGATTGTTTCGAACAACGATCTCCAGTCCGATACCGCCAAACAATATAAGGACGGTCTCCGCACGCGCGACGTGGTCGAATCGAAGGCCTTCGTCTGGCAGGGTTATCTCTTTGAAGGCAACCTCGTCCCGATGGTCGGTTGGCGTAAAGACACGGATGTCTTCCGCAGCGCCGGCACGCCCGTGGTCACGCGCGGCGTCGCCGACGTGAATGATCCCAACTGGCGACTGCCCAGCGACGAAAACGATCTGAACAACGGTCAGCGCAAATGGAACCGGGTGACCGGCAACTCCAAGACCTGGAGCATTGTCGGCCACTTGCCTCGTTTCCTCACGGAGCGTTTGCCCGGCCAGCTCGGCTTCAGCGTTTTCTATAACGAATCCGAGAACTTCCAGCCGGACGCGGGCCGTCGCGACATCTTTGGCGAGCCTGTCGGTTCCCCCTCGGGCGAAACGACGGACTACGGCTTCGCGATCTCCGCGTTCGACGAGAAGATCCGTTTCAAGGTCAACCGCTACAAAACGACGGTCTACAACGCCAACGTCGCGGGCGAAATCGGCGGTCAGTATCTGATCGGCGCCGTGGAAGCGTGGGGACAGCAGGCGGCTTATCACTTCCGCAATTCAGCTGCGCCCGGTGGTCCGCTCAACTGGCCCGCCAACACGCTCTATGGTATTTCCTCCGACGGTAACCAGGTGACGTGGCGTCCGTCCGGCCCGCTGCAAGGCGATGCCGAAACGGGCTTCACCTACAGCCAGGCTGTCATCGATGAGACTTGGGCGCGTGAGAGTGCCTCGATCGAAGCCTGGTATGCGACCCAAGTGCCGCAAAACTTCCAGGACGCTTGGGCGCTCAACAACTACGACGGTCCGGCGGGTCAGACCAACTTCGGCTTCTCCGGCCTCACCGTCACAGGCGACACCGTTTCGCAGGGCACGGAGTTCGAACTCGTGGCGACGCCGGTGCGCGGCCTCGATATCTCGATCAACGCCAGCAAGACCTCGGCCCGTCGCACTAACCTCGCGAAGACCTACGTCGACTGGATCACCAAACGCTGGACCGATTTCCAAGGTCCGGCGGGCGACATGCGCCTGTGGGGCGGCGACGACGACTTCTCCGCGGACAGCACCCACGGTGGCGAAACCGCCCGTGGCAAGTTCCAGCGCGAAACGATGGCTGGCTACAACCTGTGGCTCGCGCTCCAGGACAGCGACGTGCCTGAACTGCGCCCGTGGCGGTTCAATGTCATCACCAACTACACGTTCCAGAGCGATCACTTCCTCCGTGGGTTCAACGTCGGCGGCAGCTACCGCTGGCAGGACCGCGCGATCGTGGGCTTCCCCGCGATCCAGGACGATAGCGGCAACTACGTGTTCGATGTCTCCAATCCCTACAAGGGATCCACGGAAGGCATTTTCGACGCGTGGATCGGCTACTCACGCAAGCTCTCGGAGAAGATCCATTGGCGCATCCAGCTCAACGCCCGCAATCTGTTCGCGGACGACGATCTGATTCCCGTCACCGTCCAGCCGGACGGATCGCCGGGTGCCTACCGAATCCCGGAGCCGCGCACGTGGTATATCACCAATACCTTCACGTTCTAAGCTAGCGAAAGGTCATGCGAGTCCGGCAGCTTTGGGCTGCCGGACTTTTTGTCTCCGAAGCCCGCGCTCAGGCAGACCCGAGCTCGCAGGGAAGGGGGGGACGAACCGGAGCGGTTCGCCGCCGAGTTCGCGGCGGGCCTGAAGCGAGGCGATTTTGCGTTGTTGACATGGCTCCGAATGTCCTGCGAATTTCAGCCCCTTTCATTTCTAGAACCGTCCTTCCCGTTTCCTACCACGAGTAACCTTCCCGACCTCCCGCCTCGCGCAGGTCACCAACGTTTTCAAAACAACCCGTCCCATGGCCCTCAGTGAAATCCTCCTTGTGAAGCCCGTCGAAAACCTCGGCGGCGAAGGCGATCAGGTTAAAGTTCGTGCTGGTTACGCCCGCAACTTTCTGCTCCCGCGTGGCATCGCTGTTCCGCTCACCCGCGCGAACCGCAAGCAGGTCGAGGCGCTGAAGAAGCGTCGCGCCGAGCGCGAAGCCCAGGAGCTCTCCGGTGCGCAGGAAATCGCCAAGAAACTGGAAAAGACCAGCCTCGCGTTCGCGGTGAAGACCGGCGAAGGCGGCAAGATGTTTGGCGCGATCACGGCCAACGACATCCACGACAAGCTTGTGGCCAGCGGCATCGAGATCGAGAAGAAGCGCATCCACCTCCACACGCCGGTGAAGACCCTCGGTCAGCACTCCGTGAAGGTGAAGCTGCACGCCGATGTGAGCGTCGACCTCAACTTCGACGTCGTTTCGGAAAACCCGATCGAGCCGGTCGTGACCGAGGAGACGAAATAATCTCTCCGTTTGGCTTTTTTCAAAGGCCGCGTCCATCGACGCGGCCTTTGTCGTTTTGGGCACCGATTGTGAATAAACACGTGTTGCCCGTCTGGGCGTGAGCGCCCTGACTTCCCCGTTCAGCATGGTCGAAGAAGCTCCGAAATTTTCCCGTCGCTCCGAGACGCCGGCGGCCCCCATTTCCCGCTCGATGCCGCACAGTCTCGAAGCGGAAGAGTATCTCCTTTCGTGCTGCCTGCTCGACGGCGCCGACGTCATTTCGCGCTGTCTGGAGGCGCGGTTGCGGCCCGAGTCGTTTTACCTCCCGGCGCACGGCATCATCTACGAGCGTCTCGTTGATCTTTATAACCGCCAGACGCCGATCGATGTCTCGATCCTCGCCGAGGAGCTGAAGACGGCGAAACAGCTCGATGAGATCGGCGGCTACGCGTTCCTGACCCAGGTCAGCAGCCGTATCCCCACCACGGCGCAGGCCGGTTACTTCATCGAGAAAGTCCGCGAGCTCAGCCTGCTGCGCGACATCATCAAGGCCGGCACGAGCGCGGTGGAGGAGTGCTTCGGTTTCTCCGGCGGCATCGATGAGTTCGTTGACCAGATCGAGACGAAGATTTTCGCGGTGACGCAGAATCGCGTCAGCGAAAGCGCCAAGCAGATGCGCGAGCCCACGCGCGAGGCGATGAACGTCATCACGAAGATGATGATGAAAAAGGGCGAGATGACCGGCGTCTCGTCCGGCTTCAAGGATCTCGACGCTCTGCTGTGGGGCTTTCAGCGGCAGGAAATGATCATTCTCGCGGCGCGTCCTTCGATGGGTAAAACCTCGCTCGCGCTCAATTTCGCCGAAGCGGCGGCCATGCCCAAGCGTGGCGACCCGGTGGGCGTGCTGTTGTTCTCGCTCGAAATGAGTGCCTCGCAGCTCGCGCTGCGTATGCTGTGCTCGCGCGCGCGGGTGAACATGAAGCTCCTGCGCGACGGATTGCTCTCCAAAAACGGCGAAGAGCAGCAGCGACTGCTCGCGACGGCCGACGAGTTCTCGAAGGCGCCCATCTTCATCGATGATTCCAGCGCGCTTTCGATCATGCAGCTCCGCGCCAAGGCCCGCCGCATCCATGCCCGGAATCCACTCGGATTCATCATGGTGGACTACTTGCAATTGCTCAGCCCGACTGACCCGAAGGTTCCGCGTGAACAACAGGTCGCCGAAGCATCCCGCGGTTTGAAGTCGCTTGCGAAGGAACTGAACGTTCCGGTGCTTGTATTATCCCAGCTCAATCGCTCTTCCGAGAAGGAGAACCGCACGCCTAAACTGGCCGACTTGCGCGAGTCCGGATCGATCGAGCAAGACGCAGACGTTGTCCTCATGCTGGCCCGCCCCAAAGACGCCGACGAGAAATTCCAAGTCGCCGCGGATTCCGCCGAGTTAATCGTTGCCAAGCAACGAAACGGCCCGGTAGGAGAATTGAAGCTCACGTTCCTACGAGACATTACCCGCTTTGAAAACTTTACCCAGTAACCCGCTGCGCCGGGTCGCCTCGTTCCTTTTGCTTTTCTCGTTGTTGTTCACCGGATTCGGAGTCCGGGCATGGGCGCAGACGGAGCCGGTTTATCGGATTGGTTCGGTGAACGTGAAGTTTGTAGGCACCGCCATCGTCGACGAGCAGGTGGTGCGCGCCAACATGCAGATTCGCGAGGGGGCGGAGCTCGATGACGCGATCCTGGATAGCGACATCCGTTCGCTTTATCGCACGGGTCTTTTCGAGTTCATCGAGATCAAGCGCGAGACGCGCGGCACGACGGTAAACCTGGTGGTCGAGCTGACGCCGAAATATCGCGTTCTCGCCGTGCGGTTCGATGGCAACAAGAAGGTTCGCACCGGCCGCCTTGAGCGGGAGACCAAGACTCGTCCCAACATGTCGCTCGACGAGCGTCAGGTGAAGGAGGACGCGCAGAAGATCCGCGAGTATTACCAGAAGACCGGTTACCATCAGGCTTCGGTCAGCTACACCATCGACCGCAACCGCGAGACCAGTTTCGGCACCGTCATTTTCAAGGTCCGCGAGGGCGAGAAAGTTCGCATCGCGCAGGTTCGCTTCACCGGTAACGACAACGTGAAGGCGAAACGTCTGCGCAAGCAGATGGAGACACGCCGCTGGTGGATGTGGTCGTGGATCACCGGCAGCGGCCGTTTGAAGGACGACGAGTTCGAAGACGATCTCGAGAAGCTTCGCGACTACTACCGCGAACTCGGCTATCTCGACGTCGAAATCGCGCCCGATCAGGTCAATTTCGAGTATCCGAAGCCCAACCGCCTGGTCCTCACGATCGCGATCAAGGAAGGTCGCCGCTATCGCGTGGGCGATGTCACTTTCACCGGCAACAAGCTGCACCCGACCGCGCTACTGAAGCGCGTCATTCGCCGTCGTCCGGGCACTATTTTCGCGCCGTCCAAGCTGGATAAGGATATCGAGCGCCTCGAAGACTTCTATGGCCGCGATGGTTACCTCGAGACCCGCGTGCGGCTCATCCGCAAGCCCAACGTCGCGACCGGCAACATCGACATCCAATACGAGGTCACCGAGAGCGAGCGCTTCAACGTCGAGTCCATCATCATCGAGGGTAATACCAAGACGAAGAGCACCGTCATCATCCGCGAGTTGGCCCTTGGCCCCGGCGACGTTTTCGACTCCGTCCGGATGAAGATCAGCAAGCTCAAGCTCGAGAACACCCGCTTCTTCGAGGACGTGAATGTTTCGCCGCAGGAAACCAACATCCCCGGTCGACGGAACATGCGTATTTCGCTGAGGGAAGCCCGCACGGGTAACCTTTCCTTCGGTGCCGGTTTCAGTTCGCTGGAACGCGCCACGGTTTTCGCCGAGCTCTCCCAAGGTAATTTCGATCTCTTCAATCGCCGGTCCTTCTTCCAAGGCGATGGCCAGAAATTCCGCCTGAAGCTCTCCCTCGGTTCGCTCTCGAGCGAAGTCTCGCTCAACTTCGAAGAGCCCTGGTTCCTCGAGCGCCAGTTGGCGCTCGGCTTCCAGCTCTTCCGCACGACCTCGGAGTATAACAGTGCGTATTACACCGAAGTGGACACCGGCGGTGAGGTCTACATGCGCAAGCGCCTCTTCGGTTTGTTCGAGGGTCGCATCTCCTACAGCTACACGATCATCTCGATCGATAACCTGTCGCCGAATGCCTCGCCCATCCTCCGTTCGCTGGCGGGCGACAATGCCGTTTCCCGTGTCGGCTTCCAGCTCCTTCGCGACACCCGCGACAAGATCATCAATACCACGCGTGGCAATCGTCTCGAGTTCAACACCGGCGTCGCCGGCGGGCCCCTCGGCGGCGATCACGATTTCTACTCATTCGAGCTTCGCGGTGCCCAGTTCTTCCCGCTCTTCGAGGCTCAGACCCAGGTGCTCAGCCTCATCGCCCGCGGCGGTGTGATCGAGAACTACGGCAACAGCACCGATGTGCCTTACTACAACAAGTTCTACCTCGGCGGTCCCACGACGCTCCGCGGTTACGAGTATCGCCGCGTCAGTCCGCGCGACGAATTCGGCGAAGTCATCGGTGGTAAGAGCTACGCCTTCTTCAGCGCCGAATACTCGCTGGATATCGTCAGCCCCGTCCGCTTCGCGATCTTCTACGACGCCGGTTTCGTGAACGCCGACGCCTACGACTTCTCGCCGACCAACTTCACCGACAACTTCGGCTTCGGCATCCGCCTCTTCGTGGCGGGCTCTCCGCTCAGCCTGGACTTCGGTATTCCGCTCACCAGCCGCGACAAGCGCGCCAAGGAAGGCAATCAGTTTAACTTTTCCTTTGGCACGCGCTACTGATTTCTCCTAGCTTCGCCCTTTGCTCTCAAAAAACCCATCCATGAAAAAACTCATTCAATCCCTGCTGATCGCGGCCTCCCTTTGCGGAGCCTCGCTCGTTGCCCAAGCGCAACCGGCTACGAAGATCGCGATCGTAGATATGGCCAAACTTTACGACGGCCACTACAAGACCGAGGCCCAAAACGCCAAACTGCGCGCCGACGAACAGAAGGCCCAGGAAGAGCTCGATCGCCTCAACAAGGAAGGCAACGCGCTCGTCGAGCGTTACAAGGATCTCGTTGATCAGTCCAACAACCCTGCCGCCACCGCCGACGCCAAGACGAAGGCCCAGGGCGAAGCGCAGAAGGTCCTCGAGGACATCCAGCGCAAGCAGCAGGAAGTGCAGAGCTTCCAGGTCAACACCCGCAACTCTCTCCAACAGCGCCTGCAGACCTTCCGCAGCCTGATGATCGAAGAGATCAGCAAGGTCGCGGTCGACCTCGCCAAGCGCAAGGGTGCCACGCTCGTCCTCGACAAGTCCGGCCCCACGCTCATCGGCGTGTCCAACATCCTCTACAGCGATGCCGCGTTCGAGATCACCGATGACGTCGCCAAGGAAATCAACAAGGACCGCCCGGCCAATGCCGCCGCGACGCCCGCTCCTGCGACGACGACGCCGGCGACGCCCGCCGCCGCTCCCGCCAGCGACGACACTCCGCAGATCCGCTTCCCCGGCGCTACGCCGAAGAACTGATCGCCGTTTTTCCCGAACCCCGCTCCAGCACGGAGCGGGGTTTTTTCTTTTCTGAGGTCCCGCACGCTTGCGGAATTGCACGCCTCTTCCGTTCTCTCACGCTCGCGCCATGAAGGTTTCGTTTTCTGTCTCCGACCTTGCGGCGATCGTCCAGCCGCGCGAGACGCGCGGTTCTACCGCCGCGGTCATCCGACGCATCGCGTCCCTCGAGACGGCGGAGAGCGGCGATCTCTCTTTTCTCGGCAACGTGAAGTATCGCTCCGAGGTCGCCGAGTCGGACGCGTCGGTGATCCTTCTACCGCTCGACTACACCGGCAGTCCGAAACCCGACCAAGTTTTCCTCCTCGTTGAAAATCCCTCGGCGGCGCTCGCTCTCGTGTGCGCTCGCATCGAGCAGACGCTCTGGCCCAAGCCGCAGCCGGGCATCCATCCCACCGCCTACATCGCGCCCGGCGCCACCGTCGCAGCCACGGCGACCATCGGCCCGCTTTGCGTCGTGGAACAGGATGCTGTGATCGGCGAAGGCACGTTTTTGCAGGCGCAAGTTTTCGTCGGTCGTGCTGCGCGCGTCGGCGATTCCTGCTGGCTCATGCCCGGCTCGATCGTTGCCGCCGAGTGCGTGGTCGGCAATCGCGTGCAGATTCAGCCTGGTGCGGTGATCGGTTCCGATGGCTTCGGTTACGAGTTCGTTCAGGGCCGTCATCAAAAGGTCCCGCAAGTCGGCCAAGTCGCCATTCACGACGATGTCGAGATCGGCGCCAACACCACCATCGATCGGGCGCGCTTCAGCCAGACCGTGATCGGGCAGGGCACCAAGATCGATAACTTGGTGCAAATCGCTCACAACGTCGTCATCGGCCGCCACTGCATGATTTGCTCGCAGGTCGGCATCTCGGGCAGCACCACGCTCGAAGACTACGTCGTCCTCGGCGGTCAGGTCGGCACCGTCGGCCACATCACGATTGGCAAGGGCGTCAAAGCCGGCGGCCAGACCGGCATCAACACCGACGTCCCTGCGGGCTCCTTCATCAACGGCACTCCGCACATGCCCTACATGCTCGAGCGCCGCATTACGGTCCTGACCCGCCGGCTTCCGGAACTCTTCCAAAAAGTCGAAGCTCTCGAAGCTCAGCTAAAAAAGTCTTTCGCCTGAGGCACTTTCGGGCGCAGCATCAGTTATGGGCGAATCCCGCTTAAAAATCTTCTCCGGCAATTCCAATCGCGCACTCGCTGAGGAAATTTGTCGGGCAATCGGTGTGCCGCTGGGCGAGGCCACCGTCACGAGCTTCCCGGACGGCGAATCGTTCGTGAAGATCAATGAGAACATCCGCGGCCACGATGTTTTCATCATCCAGTCCACCTGCCCGCCGTCCAACCATCACCTGATGGAGCTGCTCATCATGATCGATGCAGCTCGTCGCGCCTCGGCCGCGCGCATCACGGCGGTGTTACCATTTTATGGATACGCCCGGCAGGATCGCAAAGATCAGCCGCGCGTGCCCATCACCGCGAAGCTCGTTGCCAACCTGCTCGTCGCCGCGGGCGCCACGCGGATCCTCACGATGGATCTGCACAGCCAGCAGATCCAGGGCTTCTTTGACATTCCGGTCGATCATCTCTACGCGTCGCCCGTGTTCTTCGAGCACTTCGCGAAGAGCAAACCCGAGCGCAATCTCGTCGTCTGCTCGCCCGATGTCGGCGGCATGAAGATGGCGGCCGCTTACGCCGACGTGCTCGGTGCCGGCCTCGGTCTCGTCGCGAAGAAACGCAAGAGCGCGACCACCGTCGAAGCGATGAACGTCGTCGGCGACGTCGATGGATGCGACGTGCTGCTCGTGGATGACATCACCGAAACCGCCGGCACGCTCACCGCCGCCGCCAAGCTCCTGCGCGAGCACGGCGCGTCGCGCATCACCGCCGCGGTCAGTCACTGCATTCTCAACGAAGTCGCCTACGAGCGACTCCGCGCCGGCGTGATCGACGAACTCATCACGACCAACTCGACTCCCGTCGATACGCGTGGACTGCCGATCACCGTTCTCTCGATCGCGAAGCTGCTCGGCCAGGCGATCATTCGCATCAACAGCAACGAGAGCGTGACCGGACTTTTCCGGATCAAAGGCTTCTAACGGTCCCGGGGCGCTCCGCACGTGGGCGCGACTCAATCCGCACCGTGGCTCGACCCGGTGCGGACCTTGTCCCGACCGTGTCCGCACTCACGCCCGACGTGGTCCGCAACGTGTCCCATGTCGGTCCGCAACGTGTCCCGACTCGGCGCGCATTCAGTCCCGACTCGAGCCAGACATTGGCTCGACTCGGATTTGCACTCGGTCGGGCGTTAGGTAGTGGAGGAGCATGCGTCTCCCGGTGAAATGGTTGAGCATTCTCGTTGTTCTTGGTCTCTGCGGTTCGGCGATTGCGGCTGAGCATGATGCCGCGCCGCGCGCGAAACGTGCGTCGAAGGAACCGGCGTTGCAGCTCGATTCGTCGCCGGTGAAGCCGAGCACGAAAGTGCCGATCGTCAGCTACGCCGATGTGCTCGAGCCGGTGCAGAAGGCGGTGGTCTCCGTTTACTCGAAGAAGGTCATCCGTGAGCGGCTGCGTCTGAATCCATTGTGGCGCGAATTTTTCGGCGTGGTGCCGGAAGCGGAACGCGAGCGCAGCGAGGAAGGGCTCGGCTCGGGCGTGCTGGTGACGGCTGACGGTTACATCCTCACGAATAACCATGTCGTGCAAGGAGCGGACGAGTTGAAGGTTTCGTTGCCCGATGGTCGCGAACTCATCGCGCGCGTGGTCGGAGCGGATCCGAAAACGGATATCGCGGTGATCAAAATCGAGGGCACGGATTTCCCGAGCGTTACGATTGCGGACAGCGAGAAACTGCGCGTGGGCGACGTGGTGTTCGCGGTCGGAAATCCGCTGGGCATCGGACAAACGGTCACGATGGGCATCGTGTCTGCCACGGGCCGCTCGGTGGGGTTGCTCAGCGATGTATCGGGCTACGAAAATTTCATCCAGACGGACGCGGCGATTAACTTTGGAAACTCCGGCGGCGCGCTCGTCGATGCGATGGGACGTCTCGTAGGGATCAACAGCGCGATCGTGACGCCGTCGCGCGGCAACATCGGCATCGGTCTCGCCGTGCCGGTGAATTTGGCGGTTTCCGTTTTGCGCAGTCTGGTGGCCACGGGTGTCGTCGCACGCGGCGATCTCGGCGTGGAGGTCGAAGAGCTGTTGCCTGAAAACGCGCGGGCGATGGGACTGGCTTCGGACGTGCGCGGCGTCGTCGTGACGGATGTTTTGCCCGACAGCACCGCAGAGGAGGCGGGGCTTAAGCGCGGTGACGTGATCGTGGCGATCGACGGACGGCCTGTGACGTCACCGCAGATTTACCGCGTGCTCGTCGCCGAAGGTGCGCCCGGGGCGACCGTCACGGTGAAACTCCTGCGCAACGGAAAATCGCTCGAGGTGCCGGTCACGCTGGGGCGGCTCGAAGAGAAACCAAACGAACTGCTGCCTGGAGTCGATGTGGTGCCGCTGACGCCCGAACTGAAGCAGTATCTGCGGATCCCGTATCGCGTGGACGGCCTGCTCGTGAGCGATGTGTCGGAGGATTCTCCATTCGCCGACCGGATCGAACCGGGCGCGGTGATCATGCAGATCGATCGCCGCAACATCACCGATCTGGCCAGCGCGCGAGCGGCGCTCACGCCCGGCCGTCACATGTTGTTCGTTTACCAGCGCGGCCAGGCGCAGGTGGTGACCGTATTGGTCCGCTGAATACGCCGGCGAGAAACCGGCGACGACTCAGCTGCCGGGCTTCTGGATCGGAATGCGCGCCAGCGCTTCCGGAACCGCGTCGGCGGGGTAGGTCGGGAAGCTGAGCTCCAACAAAGACACTGCGGGAATTTCGAATCGAGCCACGCCGGCGCTGCGATCGACCAGCATCGCGACGGCGACGGGCACGCCGCCGGCCTTTTTGACGATGTCGATGCACTCGATCACGCGCCCTCCGCGGGTAACGACGTCTTCCGCGATCAGCACGCGTTCACCCGGCGTGAGCACGAAGCCGCGGCGCATCACCAGGACGTTGTTTTCCTTTTCGGCAAAGATGAACCGGCTCTTGGTCTGGCGCGCCAGTTCCTGGCCGATCACGAGGCCACCCATCGCGGGAGCGAGGACCGTGGTGAACGAGTGTTGGCCGAGCTTGGCGCTCAGCAGTTCGGCCAGCCGCTCCACCGCGTCCATGTGCTGGCACACCTGCGCGCATTGGAAATAGTGGCCGCTGTGCAAGCCGGAGCGGAGGACGAAGTGGCCTTCCTGGAGCGCGCGCGTGCGGGTGAAGATATCGAGGACTTCCTTCTGGACGGGATCCATGGGCAACGACGCTGCGAGCCGGGGCCAAAAAAACAAAAACATTTTGCAGGGCTCATGGACGGCGCTACGCTCGGCGCGCCATGCCGATTCCCGTAGCACCGATGGAGGATGAACTCGGCGACGTCCTCGATAAAGCGATGCGCCACGCCGGCCTCACGGAGGAGGAAGTGGCGGAGCGCGCCGGGATCGCTCCTTCGCGGATCGCGGATGCGGTGGATTATCGATCGGATTTGACCTCCGGAGAGCTACGGAAGCTCGCGGGCATCTTGAGCCTGAATGAAGTCGGTCTTTGCGCGCTCGGCTGCGGCACCTATCCGCTCCCGGAGTTGCCGTGTGCGCCCTTTCGCATCGACGCACTTCGGATGCAGCACGGCATCGGTGTCGCGAATGCGTATGTGATTTCGGAGCCGCAGTCGGGCTCAGGGATTTTGTTCGATACCGGTCCGGGCCTGGACGCCTTGCTGACCACGTGGCCGGCTCACGTCCGGGCGCTCGAGGGCGTTTTTCTCACGCACGTGGAAGGCGAGCACGCGGGAGGGCTGTGCGATGTGGTCGAGCGGTTTGCGGCGCGCGCAGCGTTTTGTCCGGCTGGCGCCAAGGCTCCCTGCACCGAGCCCGTGCGCGAAGGCGAACGGATGGATTTCTCGATGTGTTCCGTGCGGGTGTTCAGCACGCCGGGCCATGCGTCGGCGCATAACTGCTATCTCGTCGAATCGCGTCGGCTGCCGCGCGCGACGCCGATTTTGATCTCGGGCGATTTGTTTTTCGCGGGCTCGGTGGGCGGGGCGCATTTTTGCCACCGACAGCTTCTGCAGAATGTCCGGCGAGTGCTCGCCGATCTGCCGCCGCAAACGATCGTGTGCCCCGGCCACGGTCCGATGACCACCGTCGAGAACGAACGCCGCTATAATCCGTTTGTCGTGTAGCGAAGAACGCGACGCAGCGCGTGGAATGTCGAAAACGAAACCAAACCCGATGAGTCGCTACGTTGCTTTTCTCCGGGGTGTGAGTCCGCTGAATGCGAAGATGCCCGAGCTCAAACGCTGCTTCGAGTCCGCGGGATTCACGAACGTCAAAACCGTGCTTGGAAGCGGCAATGTCGTCTTCGATACGCGTGCGACGTCGGAGAAAGCGATCGCGCGAAAAGCCGAGCGGGCGATGGACGAGAAACTCGGGCGAACGTTTCTCACGCTCGTGCGGTCGGTCGACGCGTTGCGCGAAATGATCGAGAGCGATCCTTACGCGCGCTACGATGTGCCGCCGACGACAAAACGCGTGGTCACGTTTCTTTCCGACGAGCCGAAAACCCGCGTGAAACTGCCGATTGAAATGGACGGCGCACGCATCCTTGCGGTGAAAGGTTGTGAAGTCTTTTCCGCTTACACGCCGAATCCTCGCGCGCCGGTTTTCATGGGGCTGATCGAGAAAACCTTTGGTAGGAACGTGACCACGCGCACTTGGGAAACCGTGAAGAAGTGCGTGGCGGCTTGAAGGAGTCGATCGATGAGCACGCGGGAAAAAGTGAATCTGAACAGCCGATGCGAGCTCATGCGGAACCCACGCAAGAAGGAGGTCGCCAACGCAGCATCGATCGCCGGCGCGTTTCCGTCGGGACTTCCGAAGCCCGCGTTGCGCGCGCTCTACGCGCAAGGCTTCAGAACGCTGCCCGTTCTCTGCGCACACACGGTAGCAGACGTCGCTATGCTCCACGGAATCGGCCCCAAGGCGATGGCTGTTCTGCGCAACGCCATGCGCGAACGAAGCCTCGCCTTTCGTGACTCGTGACGCACTGAATCGAGCATCGTTCGCGTGCTCTGAGCGCGACCCTAACCCGCTCGAGCATCATTTATGGCCAAATATCTGATCTCTTTTCTCAGTGCGGCGATGATCTTGTCCGACGAGGAATTTCGAGGGGCAGAGCGCGACTCGCACGCGGTGATCGAGGAAGCCAAGAAAGCGGGCGTGTATGTCTTTGGCGGTGGCATCAACGAGAGCGTCTCACCCGTCCTCGTCGCCGCAGATGGTGCGGTTACCGAGGGCGGTTATCCCTGGGCTCCGCCTCTGAATGGCGGATTCACCGTGCTGGAGTTGCCCGCGCGCGAAGAAGCGATCGCGTGGGCCGCGCGTCTTGCGAAAGCCTGCCGCTGCGCGCAGGAGCTTCGCGTTTTTTACTTCGACCCGCAGTGCTGAACGCGATCTTGCGCGAACCAGTTCCAGGAGAAATCGCCGTGGCTCGTCATAATCGTTTGGAAACATGCGCGCATGAAACCTGGCTTTCATCTCGTTGAGCGAGTGCGGGCACGCCTGAGAACCGTCTCAGGAGTAACTGAGAAACGGATGTTTGGGAGCGTCGGGTTTCTGATCCGCGGCAAGCTGGCGATTGGCGCGCGACCAGAGCGTATCATGTGTCGGGTGCCTCCCACGTCGTCGGCGCGTCTTCTGGAACAGGGACACTGTCGTGCTGTTGTGATGAGGGGCCGCACGATGAAAGGATATGTCCACGTGGACGCCGCTGACGTAGCCACTGCGCGATCGCTTGAGCGATGGATTGCATTGGTGCTGGAGCACAATCGGTCGCTCACCGATTGACGATCCAACGGGCGCCTCCGCAGCCGAAGTTCCATCGGAGCGCAGGCCAGTTTAGTCCTGCCGAGACGCGGCCAGTCGCAACTGGCACCGATTGCAGAATGGTCGGGGCGGTGAGATTCGAACTCACGACCTCTACGTCCCGAACGTAGCGCTCTACCAGGCTAAGCTACGCCCCGATTCCTTCTGCGGAGCTCGATCGCTCCAGCGGAAGGCGGAGGAAAAGCCAGCAGTCTGGCTTCGGCAAACAAAATCTCGTCCTACTGCTTATCACCCGCCGAAAAATTTGGTGGCAGGTGTGCGCGACTTTCGCGTCTGCTGGAGAGGCTTAATCACTCCCATGCAGCCTAAAAAAATCGCCTTTCTCACCGCCGGCGGCCTTGCACCTTGCTTGAACGCGGCGGTGGCCGGACTCATCGATCGTTACACGCGTCTCGCGCCGCAGGTTGAACTGCTCTGCTATCGGAGCGGCTACAAGGGTCTCCTGCTGGGCGATAGCATCAAGGTGACTTCCGAGATGCGCGCGTCGGCCAGCGTGCTCCGCGAGCATGGCGGAAGTGCAATCGGCAACAGCCGTGTGAAGCTCACGAACGTGAAGGACTGCGTAAAGCGCGGTCTGGTGAAGGAAGGTCAAGATCCCCGCAAAGTGGCTGCGGATCAGCTCGTGCGCGACGGCGTGGACGTTTTGCACACGATCGGTGGCGACGACACCAACACGGTGGCGGCGGACCTTGCGGCGTATCTCAAAACCAACGGTTACAACCTCACGGTCATCGGTCTGCCGAAGACGATCGACAACGACATCATTCCCATTCGTCAGAGTCTCGGTGCGTGGACCGCGGCGGAAGAGGGCGCCGCTTTCTTCGAGCACGTGGTCGCCGAACATGGTGCCAACTCGCGGATGTTAATCATTCACGAAATCATGGGCCGCCACTGTGGCTGGCTGACGGCTCAGACCGCCCGCGTTTATCAGGAACGGCTGGCCAAACGCACGTTTGCACCCGGTCTCGGCCTCAGCCGCGAACGCTTGTCGGTTCACGGCGTGTTTGTCCCTGAACTGCATCTCGACATCGAAACGGAAGCGCAGCGCCTGAAGAAGATCATGGATGAGCAGGATAACGTGAACCTGTTCATCAGCGAAGGAGCCGGCGTGGACAGCATCGTCGCCGAGCTCACCGCACGCGGCGAAGAAGTGCCGCGGGACGCGTTTGGCCACGTGAAGCTGGATGCGGTGAACGTGGGTAAATGGTTTGGAGATCGTTTCGCCAAGATGCTCGGAGCAGAGAAGGTGCTGGTGCAGAAGAGTGGTTACTACGCTCGTGCTTCTGCGGCCAATAGCGCCGATCTGGCGTTGATCGATCGCTGCGTGGACTTGGCGGTTGATACGGCGCTGAAAGGCGGCGTCGGCGGCGTGACGGGTGAAGACGAGGAACGTGGAAACGAGCTTCGTGTGATCGAGTTCCCGCGGATCAAGGGAGCGAAACCGTTCGACGTGAAGGCACCTTGGTTTTCCGAGCTGCTTCAATCGATGGGGCAACCGCTCGTGCCTGCAGCTGCACACTGATCGAGCAGGATAGACCTCAAAACGGGCGCCCGCGTATTTGCGGGCGCTTTTTTTACGTTCACCTCCGGGCGGAAGGAGAGGAAGTATACGGGCACAAAAAAGCTCGAGGTTTCCCTCGAGCTTGAAATGTCAGCGATCGTTGGATCCTCAGGACTTGGTCGGAGGAGTCGGCGGGCGCACGAGAGCGCTCTCGGCGGCGCGACGAGCGATGATGTCGGTGAGGCGCTGGTGCTCGATCTCGGCGTTTCGCTTCTCGACCCGGGCGCGCTCGACCTGCTTGGCGAATTCAAACGCCTCGCGGTTAAGCTTTTCCTTGTCGGTGCGAAGCTGGTTCAGCTCGATTTCGAGAGCGCCGACCCGCTTGTTGTAAGCGTCGGCCTTCGCATTGTATTCGTCGGTAGACTGCTGGATTTCGCGACCGGCAGCTTCCCACTTGGCAATGCGCTCGTCTTCCTTGCGCTTTTCTTCCGCGGCGCGCTCGGCGGCGCGGCGCTCAGCGTCCTGGCGGGCCTTCTCTTCGATCGCCGCCTTGCGGTCAGCTTCTTCCTTCTGCTGGCGCGCGACTTCTTCCTGTCGGGCTTTCTCGCGAATCTCGGCTTCCTTGGTGTGCGAGAAGTAGAAGAACATGAAGACGGCGAGCATGCCGCCCACAGAAATGAGGTAGGTCCATTTTTTCATGGTGGAGTAAGTGAGCCGGGTTAGGAGTTCTTCTTGGAGGCGGCGGCAGCGGCATCAGCAGCGGCGCGAGCCTGGTCGGCAGCGCCGATCTTCTCGACGACTTCCGTGAGCTTCTTGGTGTTGCTCTCGGCCTGCTTCACGAAGTCCTTGAGGAAGTTGTATTCGTCTTGGGAGCGGCGACGGTCTTCCTGCAGCTTCGCGATGATTTCCTTCTCAGCCTTTACGTCCTTTTCGAGACGTTCGACCTGCTGGGCGAGGCGAGCTTGATCGCGGTTGGCCTTGTCGCGCGCATCGATGGCGGCTTGGCGCTCTTCGCGGTCCTGCTTGTCCTTGGCCTCTTTGGCCTCCTTTTCCTTTTTGCGGCGCTCCTGAGCGGCGAGGGCATCCTTGATCGCGATTTCGCGATTCTTGGCTTCTTCGCGAAGCTTGTCCTCCTTTGCCTTACGAATGGCGGCCTTCTTGGCCTCTTCCTTGGCCTCGAATTCCGAATTGAAGTTCCAGTAGACTGCGCCGAACGCAATCAAACCGATGAGGGGGACAAGGAAGTAAACGTAGGTCTTCTTCATGAGTGTAAGGATGGGGCTGGAACTTAGGCGCTGGTGTTTACCGCCGCGCGCTGAGCTTCACGTTCGCGAATCGCCTCTTCGATAGCGGTCTTGAGGCGGGGGAGCTGGTTATCGCTCTTCGAATCGGGCAGCGAGAGCGCCTTGTTGGCGGCTGCGAGCGCTTCGTCAAAGCGAGACAGTTCGTAGCAAACGTAGGAGAGGAAACCGTAAACGGCGGCCGGCTTGTCGAGATTGCCCTTCTTCACCGCGGACTGGAGGGCATCGTAAGCTTCGGTCGTCTTGTTGAGGCCGTAGAAGATCTGGCCGATCTGGAAGTCCAGCTGGCCGGCCTTCGGGAAGTGCTTGGCGGCTTCCTTAAGCGCGTCGATGGCCTGGAAAGGGCGGTCGACTTGCTGGTAAGAGTAGGCGAGGAGTTCCCAGTTCTTCTGCTCGGACTCGATGGTGCCTTTGCGCAGGCCGGCATGGAGGAGTTCGGTGGCTTGACCGAATTGGCCGACATTGAAGTAAACACCGACCAAGTTGTAGTTCTCCTTGGGTGTGTTCATGAAACCGAGCGCCTGGGCACGCTCGATGGCGAGGATCGCGCGGATGTTGTTCTCGCGGGCCTTCTGCTCGTCCTTGTCCTGGCCAAGATTCAGATAAACGCCGGCGAGCTGCGCCCAGTAATCCTTCTTTTGAGGATACTTTTTGACGAGCAGCTCGAGGATCTCCGCGGCGCGCACGTAATCGGGCGGGTCCTTCTGTTGGCAGATCGCCAGAGCGAGCGCGTAAAGGTTCTCCTTCGGGTGGGCGCTCATGCGCAGCGCCTTCTCCACTTCAGATTCAGCCGCGGAGAGGGAAGCGCGGTCGATCTTTTCGGGATTAAATACCGCCAAATTGTAGAGGAGCGAAGCGTGGAAAAGCACCGCGTCTTGTTGCGTCGCGTCGCTCGCCGGCTTCGTGCTGCGCGCGAGCCACTTTTCCAAGTAAGAGTTGGCCTTCAGATAACCTTCGCGCTGTTCGGCAGGAACTTTCGAGGAGGCTGCTTCCTGATAGTAAATCTGCGCCAGGAAATAGATCATGTCCTGGACAACGTTTACGCGGAAGAAATTCGGGTGCTTCTCGCTGATCGCGAGAGCAGTTTCCATCGGCTTGATCGCCTTGGCGTATTCGGCCTTCTGCAAGTAGATCTTGCCGATCGTGTCGGAGAGGAAGGCCAGATCGAACGTGTCGGGTTTCGCCTTCGCCGCGAGGCCGGAAAGGAGCGCGAGAGCGCCATCCCAGTCCTTGGCGTCCAACAGGGGCCGGAGCTTTTCGAGCCCTTCAGAGACGGACTCTGAGAGCTCGGGCTGCGCGTTCGATTGGGCAGGGAGCACCACCGGAGTGGCGAGGGCAAGCACAAGAACAGCCCGAAGCCACTTCGAACGGCGTGTGCTGAAGGGTTGAGACGAAACGGGATTCACGATGATCAATTGTCGTTAAGTGTGAAGGAGATGGGCTGCTGAACGCGCGTGTTGACCACGCGTCCGCCTCTCTTTCCCGGACGGAACTTCCACTTCGAAACAGCTTGGACCGCAGAAGCTTCAAACTCGCGTTGCGTAGAGCGGACCGCGTAGGCGTTGCGCACGTCGCCGTTGGTATCGACGATGAACTCAACCAGCACCTCGCCGGTGATGCCCTGGCGTTTCATATCGAAGGGATATTGAGGCTGCGCGCGGAAGCGGGGCTGCGGCTGCTGATCGAGCTGAGAAATATCGAAAACTTCGATGCCTTTGCCGAGACCAGAGGGGCGACCCTGCGGGATGGAGATCACGCCGGTGACAGGCTTGAGGCCTTCCGGGGGCGGGGGCTGGACTTGCTGAACGAACGAGTCGACCTGCACGATTTGCGGCACGTCGGTCTGCATGGGAGGGGCGAAGTCGACGACCGCCGAGGGCGCTTCGTCCGAGGAATCCATCGGCTCCGGTTCGTCAGGCTCGATCTTCGGCATTTCCATCAACTGGATGACCTGCTCCTCCTTCTGGACGGTAACGGGTTTGGGGCCTTCTTTGAGAGCTTCGCCAAGCCAAGCGATACCTCCGTGAAGAGAGAGAGAGACCAGAATGCCAATGATTAGATCGCGACGCATGGTGTGTGGAATTTAGCGGCCGGTGCCCGTGACACGCGTTTCGACGGAGACTTGCTGGATGCCCGCCTTACGAACTTCGTCCAATGCCATGACGGTAATGCCAAACTTGGCCTTATCGTCGCCGGCGATGAGGACGCGCGGATTGGGAACCTGCGTCTTGTATTGCGCCAGACGCGGAGCGATTTCGCTGAGATTGATGAGTTCTTTGTTCCAGTAGCAGGTGCCCTGGTCGGAGATCTGCAAGCGGACCGTGTCATCCTGATCCGACGCCTTCGAGGCTGAGGGCGAAGCGACCGGGAGGTTCACCGGGACCGAATTGATTTTATTCAGCGAGAGCGTGAAGAGAACGAACGTGGCGAGAAGGAAGAAGACCACGTCAATGAGAGGGATGATCTCAATGCGTGCCTTCTTTTTGCCTTCTTCGGCGTGAAAGCTTGAACCGGCCATGATAGGTGACTGACGAGAGGGTTGAGGAGAACCGGATGCTCCTTAGGAGCTGCCGGGGGCGCGCACGCGCGTTTCGATGAGAACCTTCTGGAAGCCCGCCTTGCGCACTTCGTCGAAGACGTAGATGGCCTGGCTGAAGAAGGCGTTGTCGTCGCCGTTGATGAGCACGCGCCCGTCCGGGTTGGCGGTTTTATACGCGCGAAGCCGGCTGAGGAATTCGTCCAGCGTCACGGGATCCTTATCCCAGCCGATGGTGCCTTCCTGAGTAACCGTGATCGTGACCGTTCCGGCCGGATCGCGCGTTTCGCCAGTGTCCGACTGTGGCAGGGTCACGCCTGCAAGACCGTTGGACTTGTTCAGCGAGAGGGTGAACAAGACAAAGGTCGCGAGGAGGAAGAAGACGACGTCGATCAGAGGAATGATCTCGATACGCGCTTTCTTCTTCCCGCCGCTATTGCCGCCTGAGGAACCTGCCATGGTTGGAGAGAGCTAAAGGATTAACGATGCACCGCGGATTTTCTTTGCAGAAAATCAGCGGGAGACGGACTCGGACTTCTTGATGAGGATCTCGAGAGCGTTGGACGCGTCGGCGACCTCGTGCTTGGCCTCTTCAGTGCGGGCGTTGAGATAGTTGTAGGGGAGGAGGCCCATGATGGCGATCGCGAGACCGCAAGCCGTCGCGATGAGCGCTTCGGCCACACCACCGGTGATCGCACCAGCGGCGGAGCTGAGGTCACCGCTCATGCTACCGAAGGTCTTCATCATACCGGTAACGGTGCCGAGAAGACCGAGGAGAGGGGCGGCGGTGATCACGGTATCCAGCGTGGCCATACCTTGTTGGAAGCGGGCGAGCTCCTGGCTGGCGGCGCGGATGAACGCGTTGTGCATCGAGTATTCCTTGTTGTTCAAGCTGTAGACAAGGATGCGAGCAACGAAGTCCTTGCTCTGCTTGCCGACGGCGAGGGCGCCATCGATGTCGCCCTTTTCGACGTTCTCGAGCATCTTCTCGACCACCTCGGGTTCGCGGTGGCTGTTTTCACGGAGAATGAACAACATGCGCTCGACGATCACGGTGATGCCGAGGAAGGAGACCAACAGGATCGGCCACATGATGGGGCCGCCGTGTTTGAACAACTCCATAACAGTGGCATCTCCGAGGAGGAACGCGAGGGGGAGGCTTTGCATGATCATAAGGAAGGCAGTTTAGATTTTGGACAAATTCCTAACGAAAAGGTTGTGTAATCTACTTGCAGGTTTTCCTGTCTTGAAGGATGCTGGTTTCACATTGACGCCGGCACCCACAAGTAGGGTCGCCGCATAGCAGATCCCGGACCGTTTTTGACGTGTTTTCCGGATCTTACGTTCAATGTCCTGCAGGAGATTTTAAGCATTCGCCGAGGGGTGATTGGCGGAGAAGGAGGATGACAGAAGCGCGAACTAGGCTTCATCAAAACTGGGGTGTCAACTTACTTTGGCGCGAAAATATATTATGCGCAGTGAACGTCAAAAAATGGCTGCCCGGCTAGGACTCGAACCTAGACAAGCAGAGTCAGAATCTGCTGTGCTACCATTACACCACCAGGCAGTGGAAATTTTCTGAAGTCGCGAGATCGTCGGAGACGCTTTTAACGGTGGAATGGAGCCGGCGATGGGATTCGAACCCGCAACCGCCTGTTTACAAAACAGGTGCT
>ENA-UOVV01000356-UOVV01000356.1-compost-metagenome-genome-assembly--contig:-NODE-356-length-59797-cov-719.483864_pt1 | contig 59797 bp, 46 predicted proteins | sample MGYA00238155_ERZ761577 | MGnify/ENA primary metagenome ERZ761577 (study PRJEB28898, sample SAMN06268775) | compost metagenome | isolation source: Emeryville, CA | place: USA:Emeryville, CA | collected... | reverse complement strand
GACCTCGTCGCGTGCGCCTCTCCGAACGAACCAGCGCGCGCAGCTCTTCAATTTCTTTGTCGCTCATGCGACCGACGATGCACTCTCGACCCTTGACTCACACGACGGGCGCCCGCGAGGTGTTACCGCCTACCGCTGCGAGACGAATTCAGCCTGAAGTGCGCGGGCGCGCTCCCACCCTCATGAACTCATGAGGAGCGATCAAAAGTCTGGCAGCGCTCCTCCTGTCAGGGTCTGCGCTCTGATCCTTCGCCCACGAGACAAACGTGACCTAACGCGGAGCGCAGGGGCCCCCGAGGGTCGCGCGCACCACACCCTCGCCGGGCGCGGTCCCAGGCGGCACGGAAACCTGCCCCTCGAAGCGCCCTTCGGCGTCGGTCGCGACGGAACCGAGTGCGGTCTGCACGCCTCCCGTCCGAACCCAGGAGAGATCTATGCGCGCCGACGCGCAAACCCCGCCGGCTCGTCGCACCGTCCCGCTCACACGTAAGGGACGACCACGAAGCGTTCGCTCGCGCTCGAGAGTGAGGACAATCTTCACGTCATCCGCCGGAGCGACGCTCGTAGCCGCCGGCTCCACGTCCGAACCCGACGCGCTCGGCCAGCCATCCCCTACCGCGGCCGAGCTCCGCGACGCAGAGCGGCCGAGCTCGAGCCCGCCGCTTTGGCCAGGAGGCCAGAAGAACGGATCGCGTGGGGGGGTGTGGAGCGGTAGACTCGGATCGAGCGCCGGCATATCGAGATCCAGCGCCGCTCCCCCGAGATCGATCCGCACGAACCCGTCTCCGTCGAACACTTCGACCCAGGCGTGCGCCTCGTTCTGGACCAGGCGCGCCCTGAGTCCCAGCGCGCTCGCCGTCACCACAAACGCATAAGCGCGATGGCGACAGACGCCGCGGCGGTTCAAGCTCAACTCGCGGTAGAGTTCGAGCGGACTCGTGGCCTTCGGCGACTCATTGGAGGGTGAGAAGGAGCGGAAGTACCCGACGAGACGGCTCAACGCTTCACTCGGAGCGAGCGTTCGATCGACCCGGCTCGCCAAGAGGACAGGGCCCGCGGCCACGCGCACTTCGTCCTTCACCTCCGAACCGCTAACGCGATTCCAGTTGCCGAGGGGACCGATGCTTCCGAAGGCGCGCCGCTTCGCGGAGACCTGCATGACGAGGTGGATGCGGCCACCTTGCTCCGATTTCACGAACCAGTTCTCCGCGCTGTCTTCGAGCACATCGAGAGTCCGCTCTGGATCACTCTGCATCTTCAGGACGCGCGCGCCAGGCGCGACACTCACGATGCGCACTGGCTCCGCGGGCACGAGCTCCACCGTCAGGCTCGCGAAGAAGACGTCTTCGTCCGGCGCCGCTTGTCCACCGACCGGGACTTTGACGAGGGCCGGGGCCTCCACACGCAAGCTCAAGTCCGGCGCGACGTGGTCAAAGGCAAAGAGCCTCTTGTAGGGGACGGTCGCCGGTCGAAAGGGGTCGTCGTAACTCACGCGGGCGGGCGGCGCCGTGAACGGATCGAGCTGGTACACGGGATCCCGGCGCGCCTCCGCGGCACCTCCATAAATAGGTCCTGGTTCCCCGGGGGCCTCGGGTGCTGCCACGGCTCCGCTCTGGGTCATGATCGCGGCGGGGATCCCTCCGCGCTGTGAAGTCGCTCCCAGGACCAGGTCCTCGGCGGGGTCGGGCTCGAAGAGCTCGTGGAGAATAGGCTTGCCGAGCGCCCATGGCGCCCATGCAGCGAGTCCGAGCGCGAGCGCGCCCGCGAAGAAAGCCCTCGGGCTCTTCTGGCAGCTAGAGCTCATCCGGAAGGCTCTCTATAGTACGGAAAATGACCTCAGGGTACACCGACCCCCTCGCCCAAGACCTCGCGACCCTCACAGATGCGGAGAGGAAGGAGCTTGAGGCGCACGGCTTCGACGCGTCGTTCCTCGTCGAGCGGGCCCGCCTCGCGCGCGAAGGGACCTTTGAGAATCGCGTCCGCGGCAAGGTCGCGCCTCCCTCACCAAAGAATCTGCTCCCACTTCCGGAGCGCGGCACACCGGAGGCGCGACGGCTCGAAGACTTGGGTGAGACGGCGCTCCGCGAGGGGCGCTGCGCGCTCGCAGTACTCGCCGGTGGCATGGCCACCCGCATGGGCGGCGTCGTGAAAGCTCTCGTCGAGGCGCTCCCGGGCTCGACGTTCCTCGATCTTCGTCTCGCCGAACAGGCTGCTCTCACACGTCGCTACGGAAAACGTCCCCCGCTCTGGCTCATGACGAGTCAACCGACCCACGGTCCTATCGTCAGCGCCCTCGGCCCCCGTCTCGGCGATGGCGTCGAAGTGTTCCGCCAGGGCCTGAACGTTCGGCTCACGGAAGACGGCCGGCTTTTCCGAGATAGCTCTGGGTCTCCCAGCTTCTACGCTCCGGGCCACGGAGACTTCCCGGATGCCCTCGCGCGGAGCGGCCTCCTCGGTCCGTTCCTCGAAAACGGGGGCCAATACGTGCTCGTCTCGAACCTCGACAACTTGGGCGGTGGACTCGATCCGCTCGTCATCGGCTTCCACCTCGACAGCGGCGCCGACATCACCTGCGAAGTGGTCCAGAAGCGGGACGCTGACCGCGGCGGTGTCCCGGTCGACTATGAGGGACGCACGGTCATCCTCGAAGAGTTCCGGCTTCCGGAGGACTTCGACGCCCATCAGGTCCGCGTCTTCAACGTCAACACGTTGGCCTTCACGGCCAAAGCGCTCGACGGCGTGAAGATCCCTTGGACCTACTTCGAGGTGAAGAAGGAGACGGAGGGCAAGCGTGTCCTTCAGTTCGAGCGGCTCATCCACGAGCTCACGTTCCACCTCGAAACGCGCTATGCGGTGGTGCCGCGGGAAGGCACCGCTTCCCGCTTCTTACCGGTCAAAGATCAAAAGGAGCTCGCCGCCCGGGCCGCCGAAATCGAACAGCTCGCGCGCGCGCGGGGAATGCTCTCCGAGAAGGTATAAGGACGCTTCGACATGAAAAGACTCACTGCCCTGGCTCTCTTGTTTGGCTGCTTGGTCAAAGCTGGGCCGGCCCATGCGCAGAATCCCCTTGAGCGTCCCGTTCCGTTGCCCGCGCTCGGACGCTCCCTCGCGACGAACTCGGACACGACGGCCATGGTCCACAACCCAGCGAACATCGCGTTCTTGCCGGGTCCCGAGCTCCGCTGGTCAGGCTACTTTTTGAATGACAGCGCCCTCAGCAGCAACCAAGGCCACGCCATCGCCTTCGCCCTTCCTCTCGGGTTCATTCCCGTTTCGACCGGCGTCAGGCTCGATCTTGTCTCGCCCGACGCAGGCCCCTCCGCGCGGATCTCTGGCGCTGGCCTCTCCTACCAATGGTTCACCTGGGACATCGCCTTCGGGAACGACGCGGCCGCGATCGGTGTCTCCTTCCAGCGCTCCTACTCGAACCAAACGGCCGTTCACGGATTCGGAACTTGGTCGACAGGCCTTACCCTGCGCCCTCTCGACTATTTCGGTCTCGCCGGAGCGATTCGTCAGGTGGACGCTCCGACGAGCGAGTCCGGCGTTCGCCTCGGCACGACCTATGACGTAGGCGTAACGATTCGCCCGACGGGCAACGATCTCGTCGAGCTGAGCGCCGAGGCTGCCTACGTCGATGAGCGCGGAGGGTATTGGCTGCCGCGCGCGGTGCTCGACATCGGCATCCCCGATCTCGGTCACTTGCGCGGCGACCTGACCTGGGTCGATCCGGGAGAGCAGCTTGGGCCCGCTTCTTGGACGATGTCGACGTCGCTTGTGGTGAGCGGGAACTCGCGCCACGCCTCCGGAGAGCTCTCACTCGGAGCTCGCTACGGAAATGCCCTCGGCAATGCGGCGAGCGATCGCTTCTACGAAAACCTCCACGCAGAAGCGGCCTTCCGCGGCTTCCGCGAGAGCAAAGCCGCCGAAGGACAGGGGTACGCCGTTCGAGTTCGTCTCGAGAACACGCCGAGCGTCCGTCAACACACGCGCCTCTTGCGTGATCTTTGGTCGCTCGCCGAAGAGCGCCGCCTCCGTGCGGTCCTGCTCGAAGTGCGCGCAAACCCTGCCCGCTCCCTGGCCCACCTCGAAGAGCTGATCGACGCGATTTATCACCTCCGAAGGCAGGGCATTCAGGTCCTCTGCCACCTCGAAGACGCGACCGGGTCCGGTATGTTTTTGTGTGGTGCCGCTGACCGCACCTTGATCAACCCCGGCGGCGGCATTCGCTACACAGGCCTCAAGAGCCAGAGCTACTACCTCGAGGGTCTCTTCTCGAAGCTCGGGATCTCCGCCGACTTCGTGCGCATCGGCGCGCACAAGTCCGCGCCCGAGAGCCTCGCCCTCTCCCGGGCCAGTGAGACTGCTCTCGCCGACCGAACTCGCCTGATCCAAGAGGTCGAGCTCGAGCTCTCTTCGGCTTTTGCTCGCGCCCGCGGCACGACCATCGAAGATGTGCGCAGAGCCGCGCGCACGGGCCCCTTCACCGCGCTCGAGGCCAAGCGAGCCGGGCTCGTCGATGGCTTCGCCTTCGATGACATGTTGCCGGAGAAGGTCGCGGATCTCGTGGGTGAGCGGCTCCCGGTTGATGAAGGACGCAAAGCGGTCGAGCGGAGTGACCGCATGGGCCCCGAAAAGCGCATCGCCATCGTCTACGTCGAAGGCGATATGGTCGACGGACGCAGCCAGTCTTTCCCCTTCATCGGAGTGAAGACGGCAGGGTCCTATACGATCGCTGACAGCCTCAAACAGGTCCGCGAGGACCGCTCGATCGGCGCTGTCGTTCTGCGCGTCGAGACCGGTGGCGGTTCGGCGATGGCGTCGGATGTGATGTGGCGTGAGATTCAGCTCACCGCCGCAAAGAAGCCTGTCGTCGTCTCGATGGGCGGGGCAGCCGCGAGCGGCGGCTATTACATCGCGTCCGCCGGCAACTACATTTACGCGAACCCTCTTACGGTCACCGGTAGCATCGGCATCTTCTTCGGAAAGGTCGAGGTGAGCGGTCTGCTCCGGAAGATCGGCGTGAACGTCGAGACACTGAAGACGACTCAGATGGCGGACAGCGAGGCCATCTTCCGCCCGTACACGGATGAGGAACGGGAGACCCTGAAGCGCAAGATCGAGCAGGTCTATGGCATGTTCCTCAGGCGCGTCTCCGACGGTCGGAAGCTCTCCCCGACCCAGGTCGATCAGGTCGGCCGCGGCCAGATCTGGACAGGGCGCGAGGCCCTCGGCCACGGCCTGGTCGACGACTTGGGAGGCCTCCGCCAGGCCTTGGCCAAGGCGCGCGTGCTCGGCGACGTGCCCGACAACGCTCCGATCGTCGAGCTCCCCGTGCCCGAAGGCACCCTGCTCGGCAAACTCCTCGGCATCGAAGGGCTCAAGAAGGACCTGGCTGGCGCGGACCTCGAGCTCCCCGAACAGCTCAAGCGAGTCCTCGTCGACGTCGCCCCGCTCACGCTGTACGACGCGGACACCCCGCTCGCGCGCATCGAGATCACGCCCGAGCTCATCCCCTGAGAACCGAAAGCCCCACCGTGTCAGAGTCCGTGTCGCGTGAAGCACTCACTCGCGCGCGCCGCATCGTCGTCAAGATCGGCTCGCGCGCCCTGGCCCAAGATCGCACCATGCCCCGCAAGCTCGCAGCACAGCTCGCGGCGCTCGTCCATGCGGGCAAGTCACCGATGCTCGTCTCGAGTGGCGCCACAGCACTCGGCATGAGTCGGCTCGGCATGACCCAAAAGCCGACCGAGATCCCGCTGCTCCAGGCGGCTGCCTCCGCGGGACAGTCGATCTTGATGCGCCTGTACGACGAAGCCTTCGACCAGGAGGGCGCGACCTGCGCTCAGGTGCTTCTGACCCACGGCGATCTGGCAGACAGGCAAAGGCTGAACAACGCCCGCGCGGCTCTCGGAGCGCTGCTCGACGCCAAGGTGGTGCCGATCGTCAACGAAAACGACGTCGTGGCGACCGAAGAGATCCGCTTCAGCGACAACGATCAGCTCTCGGCCATGGTAGCGCCGCTCGTAGGGGCGGAGGCGTTGATCCTCCTGACCGACGTGGACGGCGTCCTCGACGACGATGGAAATCGCATCGGAGTGCTCGACGACCTCAGTCGATTCCACGACCGCGGCTCGCTCACGCCGGGCATCGGGCGCGGCGGCATGTCGAGCAAAGTCGGCGCAGCGCTCAAGGGGCGGCGCTCGGGCGCTGCGGTCGTGATTGCCCGCGCCACTGAGCCGAACATCATCACGCGAGTGCTCGCGGGCGAAGACCTGGGGACCTACTTCCCTCCGAAGGACCAGGCCCTCCGCGCCCGGCACCATTGGATCGCCTACACGCTCCGTCCCGTCGGGGACGTCCTCATCGACGACGGCGCGCGGGCCGCGCTCGAAGCGCAAAATTCGAGCCTGCTGCCGGTCGGCGTGCTGGGGGTGCGCGGCGAGTTCCACATCGGCGACGCCATCCGCATCCTCTCGATCGACGGTCGCGTCGTCGCGCGCGGTCTCAGCCGGATGAGCTCGCTCGACGTCGCCCGCGCCGCACGGAAAAAAGGCCCCGAGCTCGCCCAAGCGATCGGCGTCGAGAGCGCCGTAGTCGTGCATCGCGACGATCTCGTCCTCGAAGATTGATGGCAGAGCTCGGACCTTCGCCTCAAAGACGCGGCAATTTGCCGGTGGTGGACGCGCTCGGTCTCGAAGCTGCATGCGAGCCCTCTCTTTTTCCGAGATGCGCTGTAGACTGAGGGCTCGGACCGATCATGGCAGCTTTTTACTCTCTGACTCGGTTCCTCGTCTGGTGTGCGATCATCATCGGGCTGATCATCGGAGCGCTCCGATTGACCATGATCCGCTGGGTCCGGCTCCCGACGATGGCAGCCGATCCGGTGTTTTCGCTCTCGGTGCTCCCGACCCTCGAGGGAGGCGACCTGATTCTGACCTTCCGTCTTGGCACGCCCGACTTCGGGGATCTCGTTCTTTGCCCTGAGCCCGGTGCCCCAGAGCGCTACATCATCGGTAGGATCTTCGGAGAAGGAGGAGATCGCGTGAAAATCACGAACTCCGTGCCCACGGTGAACGGCGACTCCTTTGTCCTCGAGCGCAGCTGTGACCCTTCAGTGATCACGTACCGGCACCCGGAGACGGGAGTCGAGGTCAAACAGCAGTGCCATATGGAAGCTGTCGCAGGAGGATTGCACCCGGTCGGCGTCGGAAACGGACAGCAGGTCGTCCCGGAGAATCGCGAATACAACGTGCCGGAAGGGCGTTGGTTCCTCCTCAGCGACAATCGCCTCTATCCCTACGACTCGCGAGACTACGGCTATGTCGACGCCGCGAGCTGCAAAGAGCGCGTTTTTGGTCGCTTGGTGAGCCAGCGCGGCTGGAAGGACGTCAATAAGCGCCTGACCTATATCCCCTAGCCTCTTGTCGGCGCGGACTTTCCATAGGATTCTTCTCGATCGAGGCGGTGAGACGTGCGCTCACCGAAGCGAACATGGAACAAGCCAAGTACTACCCTTGTGATGCCTGTCAGACTCCCATCGAACCCGGCTTCAAGTTCTGTGGCCGCTGCGGTGCGCCGACGCCTCCCTCTGTGCTCGAGATGGAGGTCAAGTACTTCAGCGATCTCCAAGATCCGACCAAGGCGAGCCTCGTCATCATCCGGGGTGAGACCCTCGAAGGCGTCACCTACCACCTCCGGTCTACAGATCACCTCATCGGTCGTGGCGCGCCCATTGACCTGACCGATCCTTTCGTCTCGCCGGAGCACGCGAACCTCTTCTACCGCGGCACCGACCTCTACCTGCGCGACGAAGGCTCCCTCAATGGCGTCTACCTCCGCGTCCGCGAGCCCGTGCGCATTGCCCCCGGCGATACCTTCCTGGCCGGGAACCAGGTGTTCCGCCTCGAGCCCATGCCGCAGATCGCCGATCACACCGACGCCCAGGGTACGTATTTCTACGCCTCCCCCACGTACCACTCCCCCTTCCGCATCGTGCAGGTCCTCGAAAAGGGCGGCGTCGGACTGGCTCATTGTCCCCGCGGTCAACGCGTCACGATTGGTCGCGCCGGCTGCGACATCAACATCGTCGGCGACGTGTACCTCTCGGTCGAACATTGTGCCGTCGAGCAGAACGCCGAAGGCTTCTGGCTCACGGACCTGAAGAGCCGCAACGGAACCTACGTGCGCGTGAAGCGTGACCACAAAGTCTCGCACGGCGACTGCTTCGCGGTCGGCCGCAGCGTGCTTCGCGTCGAGTTGAACGGCTGAGCTCAGGATAGGCGCGGGCCCAAGGCCCACGCGCCACCGCCGTGAGCTCAGCTGCGCGCCCGCGCGTAAAGCTCTTCATGGGACCCAGCGAGGGGGTGCGCGCCCGCGCGGCAAGCTCTTCATGGGACCCAGCGAGGGGGTGCGCGCCCGCGCCACCGCCGTGAGCTCCGCTGCGCTCCCACGCGCAAAGTCGTCGTGCGACGAATGTGACGAAAAGGCGCGGGGTACCCGCTGCTCGTCAAGCGCGCGCCCGCGCGAGCGCGCGCTTGCGCAGCTCCGTGAGCTCGACGAGCAGCGGATAAAGCGGGCTCTTTTTGAAGCGGCTCGCTTTGCCCGCCTGGTGGCGTGGGAACGTCGCAGCCAAACGCGCCACACCATCGGCGATGCGCCGTGGCAATGCGATGCGTTCGACGACCGGCTCCATGAACTCGAGGGCAGCGCGCATGCGATCGGTCTCGTGAGCGCAGGCCTCGAGCAGGGGCTCAAAGAGGAGCGCGGCCCAGAGCAGCACGTCATCGAGGGGAGCGCCTGTCTCCTTCGTGCGCTCGTCGACCTCACTCAAGAGATGGAACACGAACGCTCCGTGCTTCGCGTCGACGACAAAAGCCGCGAGCTCCGGCAAGAGCACATCGAGCAGGCCCATCTCGAGAGCCAGCCAGAAGGAGCGATGAGAAGCACCGCCGCGCATGAGGCGCAGGATCTCTTCCGAGAGTCGAGGACGCGCGGCCATGGCGAGCGCCCCGCGACAATGCACAGCGGCGTCATAAAGCGCAGGATCCAGGCCGAAGTCGAGGCGCGCCGCGAACTTGACCGCACGCAAAATGCGCACCGGATCTTCCTGCAGCCGAACCATCGGGTCACCGATCGTCCGCACGGTGCGGGACTCGATGTCACGCATCCCGTTCGTCCAATCGAGAACGCTCTCCCGCTCGATGTCGTAAAAGAGCGCGTTGATCGTGAAATCCCGGCGGAGCGCGTCTTCGTGGGCTTCTCCGAACACGTTGTCGGAGCGGATGAGTAGGCTGTCCTCTTCGTCGCTCTCGGTCGGTTGCGGCGTGCGGCGGAACGTCGCTGTCTCGATGATCTGACCGCCGCCAAAGAATACGTGCACGAGGCGGAAGCGGCGCCCGATGATGCGCGAGTTGCGGAAGACCGAGCGCACTTCTTCCGGCAGCGCGCTGGTTGCCACGTCGAAGTCCTTCGGAGACTTGCCGACGAGCAAATCTCGAACGCAGCCGCCGACCAAATAAGCTTCGTGACCGGCCCTGGTCAGTTTCATCACCACGCGCCGAGCCGCTTCGTCGACACGCGCCGGGTCGAGTCGCACAGCGTGGACGAGCGGAGCGGGACCGCCCGACTTCTCCCAGGGCCAGGGGCCGCTCGGTTTGACTCCATTTTCGGGCGCCGACGGCAGAATGGGCTCGCGTCGCGCTCGCGCTGCGCGTCTCTCTTCTCGTGTGACCTCTCGAGCCGGTGCACGACGAACTTCTCCGTTCGATGCGGGTCGCTCCGACTCAAGCCCTGCCTTGCGCGCTTCCCGCCGAGCGCGCAGGCGCGCGCGACGGGCCTCCGCTTGGGCGGGGGTCTCCGATTCCGGAGGGCGTGCCTCGGTCTCTGTTTCGGATTCAGGGGTGTGCATCAGGGGACGCGGGTCCGGACGGACGCCGGGTCGCGACGCTACACGAACATGCCCAAACTGCCACGGCCACCCGCGAAAACCCGCGCGAAATCCTGCCCAAGAGGCCCTTCCCCGGGGCCCCCGCGCCTCGCTCCCCCCCGGACTTTCGTATAAGTACCCAAGGGAGCCCATGAGTCCCCCTCCGACGGCCCCCGAGAACGGACCGAACGTCATCGTCGTACTCGGCTGCCGTTTCACTGAGAGCGGACCGGGGGCTGCCCTCACTCGGCGCCTCCGACGGGCGGCCGAGCTGGCGACGGAGCTCGGGGAGCCATTGATCGTCCTCATGAGCGGGGGCGCCGGTCCCCCGGGACATACGGAGGCCGAGGTGATGGCTCGGTGGTGGGCCGAAGGGGGCCATCCGGGAGTCGTCTGGGCCGAAACGCAATCGAACAACACCCGAGAGAACGCGCGGCGCTCCAGGGAGCTGCTCGCGCGCGCGGCGATCGCCCGGGTCCACCTCGTCACCTGTGACTCCCACCTGCCGCGCGCCCTCCGCGAATTCGAGCGGGTCGGCCTCGAGGCTCAGGGGTACCCGGCGCCGAGTCCCCACGGACCCGTGCGACGTTTGCGCGCTGATGTGCGCGAGTGGATCGCCGCTCGCCTCACGGCGTTCCTCGGCGTCGCCTTCCTCTTCACGAGCGCGCCCGGTTGCGATTATCGATCGGGCAAGGACTCCGAGGAGGATCGCGAGCGCCTCTCGGAGCGCACCGTCACGGTGCCCCTCGCCGAGGCGAGCGTCGCGCACTTGCGCCAGGCCGCCCGGGAGCCGCTCCCTTCCGATCAAGAAATGTTCGCGCGGGCTCTGCTCGAATCGGGCCCCGTGCGAAAGGACGCAGCCCTCGGTCTCGGCCAGCTCTGCTCCGAACCACCGAGCGCCTCTTCGACGCTACCGAGCATCGAGTCTCTGCTCGAGATGGCCGCGTCCTTGTGGGCGCTCTCCGATCCTCCTCCCACCCAAGATGAGCTCCAGGCGCTCGCGCTCGCGCTGGGCCAATGTGGGACCGAGCGCGCTGAGCGAGCCCTCTTGGCCTGGCTCGACGTTCCCCGCGACCCGTCCCTGGCCCCGGCAGGACGCGCCGCGGCTTCTGGTCTCGCAGCTCTCGCGAGTCGCCGCGGTGGTCTCTCCGAGAGAACTCTGGCGCGCCTGCTCGACAAAGCGGAGACCGAAAAGAGCGCGGTCTTTTTGGCCCCGATCGGGCGCATCACACGTCTGCCCCGCGCGGTCGCCGAACGCACCATCGACGTCGCCGGAAAGATCCTCACAGCACGCGGCAGCGACCCGAAGCGCGACGCTATCTTCGCCCTCGGCAGCGCGGGCCCCCGCGCGCGCGGCGCGCTCAGCGCCACCGTGCTCACAAAGACATATCGTCTCAATGAGCGGACCGCAGCGCTCGCTACCCTGGCTCGCCTCGGCAAAGACGGACAGGAGAAGCTCGATGAGCTGAGCTTGGCGCTCCTCGAACAAGGCATTCCCAAGAAGGCGACGGACCCGGCCTGGGTCCTGCTCCTCGCGGCCCTGGACGCGCTCGAAAAGGCGAAGGTCTCGTCCGACGCCCTCGACCTGGTCCGAAAAGGACCTTTGCCCCCGCAAAGCACCGACACAACACAAAAGGGCCGTCTCCTCGCGGCTCAAAGGCGCCGCCTGATCCTCCTTCGCTGCCGCGCAGCCGAGATCCAAGCGGGCACCGACTGGAATCACAAACTGCTCCGCACCTGCGATCCCGAGAGCGGCAGCGCCGGCAAACTCGCCTTGCTCCGCGCCCTCGACCGCACAGTCATCTCCGGAGACGGGCGCAGAGAGCTCGTCCGCCTCCTCGACGACCCAGACCCCGTCGTCCGCACCGCCGCGCTCGCCCTGTTCGGGGCCCATCGCGAGCTCGCGGGCGACGCGGAGCTCTTCTTGTCGCGGGCAAGAGCGGGGGCCCCCGAGCAGAAGGTCGTCGCCCTGCGCGCGATCGCCGCTCACCCTGAGCGCTTCATGAGCGAAGCGGAGGACGACGGAGCCGTCCCCTTCGTGCGCGAGCTCCTCCTCGGCACAGCGAAAGAGCCGTTCGTCGAGCTCGCCGCCCTCGACGCCGCTGGCGCCCTCGGCCAAGCGGAGCTTCGTCCCTCCGTCGAGCGCTATTGCCACGCCCAAGGCCCGCACGCCTTCGCCCTCGGGCGAGCCGCGCGACGTGCTCTCGCTCTCTTGGGGAAAACTCCGCCCAAATGTGAGCCTCGGTGGCTCCCGGAGAGCAGCCCCGCCGCCGAGCCGGTCGAGGTCTCGATGATGAGCGATTTGGGTCCGCTCTCGCTCACCTTCGACCTGAAACGCGCTCCTCACGCCGCGAGGCAGGTGCTCGACCTCTTCACGAAGAGCCCCGGCGGCCCCGTGCGCGCCGCCCGCCCGGGCTCCCTCCTCGAATGGGCCCCGATCGCTCCTGCTCCGAGCGTCGCCCCGCTCATTCCCAACGAGCTCGAGCTCCTCCCACCCAAGGCCTCCGAGTTCGGGATCGGCCCCGCCTACGCCCAAGGCGCGCCCGTCCTCTTCTTCGCCGTTTCGGATGCACCCGAGCTCGCCGGCCAGAGGATCATCCTCGGTCACGCAACGGGCCCCTTCGAACTCTTCGTCATGGGCGACTTCATCGACCCCGTCCAAGTGGAAAAGCCCGCCGCCTTCCCCGCCCCCAGGAGCGCTCCAGAGGAGCCCGCGCAAACTCCCAGCAACAACTGAAGCGGAGCGACAACCGCGCCCCGCATCTGCTCCCCGCGCGACACCTGCGCTCCGCACCACAACTGCGCTCCGTGCCACAACTGCGCTCCGTGCCCGCCCAGTGCGCCAACTGCGCGCCAACTGCTCCCCGCGCGACACCTGCGCTCCGCACCACAACCGCGCTCCGCACCACACCTGCGCTCCGCACCACAACCGCGCTCCGTGCCCGCCCAGTGCGCCAACTGCGCTCCGCGGAACAACTGCGCCCCGCACTCCCCATGCGCGCGCAGCGCGACACCTGCGCTCCGTGCCACAACCGCGCTCCGCACCACACCTGCGCTCCGTGCCCGCCCAGTGCGCCAACTGCGCTCCGCGGAACAACTGCGCCCCGCATTCTCCTATGCGCGCGCAGCGCGACACCTCCGCGGAACAACTGCGCCCCGCACTCCCCATGCGCGCGCAGCGCGACACCTGCGCTCCGTGCCACAACCGCGCTCCGCACCACAACCGCGCTCCGAGCGCGCCCAGTGCGCCAACTGCGCTCCGCGGGACAACTGCGCCCCGCACTCCCCATGCGCGCGCAGCGCGACACCTGCGCTCCGCACCACACCTGCGCTCCGTGCACACCCAGTGCGCCAACTGCGCTCCGCGGCACAACCGCGCCCCGCACTCTCCCATGCGCGCGCAGCGCGACACCTGCGCTCCGCACCACAACCGCGCTCCGAGCGCGCCCAGTGCGCCAACTGCGCTCCGCGGGACAACTGCGCCCCGCACTCCCCATGCGCGCGCAGCGCGACACCTGCGCTCCGCACCACACCTGCGCTCCGTGCACACCCAGTGCGCCAACTGCGCTCCGCGGCACAACTGCGCCCCGCATTCTCCTATGCGCGCGCAGCGCGACACCTCCGCGGGACAACTGCGCCCCGCACTCCCCATGCGCGCGCAGCGCGACACCTGCGCTCCGTGCACACCCAGTGCGCCAACTGCGCGCCAACTGCCCCCCGCGCGACATCTGCGCTCCGCACCACAACTGCCCGGTGCCCCCCGCGCGACATCTGCCCCCCGCACCATCACGAAGCCACGCGCCCCGAGAACTCGTGAAGCGCACTTTTACTTTTGGCCCCGGTCCATCACAAAAGGCTGAGTCGGGCCGAGCCTTCCCCTGCACTCACCGCATGCCGCTTCGCTAAGAGGTTCCCCTTCCCTCAAGTCGCCCCGAGCCTCAAACGGGTCGAGGGAAGCTCCTGCCCCGACCTCCCGTACGAGCTGAGATGGGCCTGGGGGCCCGCGCGAGGCGCCGCCCGGTGACGAGGCGGGCCGGCTAGCGTAAAGACGGGGCGTGCTTCTCGCTCTCGACATCGGCAACACGAACATCGTCGCGGGTGTCTTCGACGAAGGGAACCTCAAGGCGACCTTCCGTTATGAGACAGTGCGCCGGCGCGGCTCCGACGAACAAGCCTTGCTTCTCAAGCAGCTCCTCGAGCTCCACGGCATTTCTCCGCTCGAGTTGACCGGTTCGATCTTGTGCAGCGTCGTGCCCCAGGTCACGCGCGCGGTCGCCGAAGGCACTCGCGTCGTCACCCATACGACACCGCTCATCGTCGGTGAGCCCAACGTGAAGCTGAACATTCGCATTCAGAGCGACAGTCCGCGAGAAGTCGGCTCGGACCGCATCGTCAACGCCATCGCCGCGCGTGCGCGCGGCCCTGGCCCCATCATCGTCGTCGACTTCGGCACCGCGACCACCTTCGACTGCGTCTCGGAGAGCGGCGACTACATCGGCGGAGCCATCGTGCCCGGCATCCAGATCAGCCTCGACGCCCTCGTCACGAGCGCCGCCCGCTTATCGAAGGTCGACCTGGTCGCTCCGAAACGCGCCATCGGCAAGAACACCACGCACGCGCTCCAGTCCGGCATCGTCTTTGGCTATGCGTCCCTGGTCGATGGGCTCGTCCGTCGCATCAGCCAAGAAATGACGCGAAAGCCGCGTGTCCTCGCGACAGGCGGGCTCGCGGGACTCATCGCTGAGCACACGGCGAGCATCGAGGAGGTCGTACCTTCTCTGACGCTCGACGGCCTTCGGATCCTTTACGAAAACCAGCGATGAAATCCCTGGGGGACGCCCGCCCTGCTTTTCGTCGCCCAGCGCCTGGCTGCCCGATACGAACGGGCGCTGGGAGTGCTGTGCCTGGACCTTGGCCCGATACCCAAAGCGTCTCCTCACGGGTACACTTCCTTCGACGCGCCGAGCGAGCCGACGTTCAAGTCGACGCGTCCCCGAGCGAGGCCCCTAGAGCGTGAACCTGGACGAGATCGACATCCAAATCAGCGAGCTCGAGACGCGGATCGATCGGCTTCGCGCGCTCTATGAGCAGTACTTCATGGGCTTCGAGCGCACCGAGCCCTCAGTGCCGCGCAAAGACGTTGAGCGACGCATCCAGGACCTGCGCAAGGTCCGCTTCAACAACACCGCCAAGCGCTTCAAGTTCCAGACCCTGATCCAGCGTTACAACACGATGCAGCAATACTGGGGCCGCATCTGTCGCGAGATCGAGAACGGAACCTACAAGCGCCATAAGCTCAAGGCCGAGCGCACCATCGGCAGCCTCGATCCGTCCTTTTTCGACGATACGAAGCGCAACAAACTGCTCCAGCAGGCGACCGAAGAGGCGCCGCCCGCTGAAGAAAAGCCGGCCCGGACCGAGCTCGGCAATCTTGCCACCGAAGCCGCCGAGCTTCTCGACGCTGGCGCCGATCTCGACGCCGAGCTCGAGCGAGCTCTCGAAGAAGCAACGAAGAAGCCTGCCGTCGGTGGGCTCCTGTCACGACTCGGAAAGCGCGAAGGGGAAGGCGATGCGCGCGACGTCCCCCTTCCTCCCGCAATCCGTCCCAAAGCCGCGCCGCCCGCGGTGCCGCCGTTGCCTGCAAAACCGCAGCCCAAAGTCGGCGCGGAGCTCCGCGCGCCCAGCGGCGCGAGCCCCGCTTCTCCAGGCGCCACTTCTCCAGGCGCCGCTTCCTCAGGCCTCGCGTCTCTGGGCCCCGTGGCCCGCGCACCCGCTGCGCCGCGCCCGGCCGTCGATCCTTTGGTCCCGGCCGCGCGCACATCTGTCGATCCCGTGGCTCCGGCGCCGCGCGCTCCGGTCGCCCCCGCCCCCTCGAGCGCGGCCGCACCCGCTCCGCCTCCGCGCCCCGAAAGCGAATCCAAACCCCAAACGCGCATCCCCTCCTGGCGTCCGATCGCGCTCACAGATCCTCCGAAGCGCCCGCGCACCCCGGTCCCCCCCGGCGCGCCTTCTCCCGTCGTCGCCAGCGTGACCGTCCCCATCACACACAGCTCATCCCGCCCCGCCCCGCCCCCGGATGGCGTGAGCGCTCCTTCTCACAAACCCGTCACTCGCGCGGTCGCCCCCCCTCCTCGGACGAGCACCGCCGCAGGCCCAAGTCTCGGTCCCCCGGCGCGGCCGGCGCCGCGCCCCGCTTCCTTCAGGCCGCCGCGACGTGAGGTCACCTCAACGCTCTCGGAAGATCAGATCCGCTCCATTCACGAGGGCTACCTGCGCGCCCGAGCCCAGACGAACGCTTCCCCTGTGAGCTACGAAAAGCTCGCGAAGAGCCTGCGCGAAACCGAAGCTCAACTCCTCGCGAAGTCGAACGGGCGCAAGGTCGACTTTGAAGTCGTCATCGAAAGCGGCCGCGCCATGCTCAAGCCGAAGCTGAAGTAGCTCGCCTCCTCCTTGCGCTGCGTCACGACTCGCGCGGCGAGGCCGCCTCCGGCCCTGAGCGCCGAAGACCTCACGCCGCACCTGTCGCGCCGCGCCCCCACTTGCGCAGGTCCCCAACGCACCCTCGCCCTCTCACGACGCCGTGAGTAGAATGCAAACTTTGGGCCGCGGGCGCATCAGAAGGTCAGAACGACCTTCGGGGCTCTTCGCTCAAGCGATTCGGGCCGCGGGGGTCGCGGCAGGGGTCGCGAGCGGGTCTTCGTCGCAGAAGAGAATCGCGCAGGAACAGCGCCCGTTTTGGCGCATACGCCGCGCGAGCTCAGCGAGCTCCTCGTCCGCATCGACCACAACCCCAGCAACGGGCTTCTTGGTCTTGGCGTCGTAGCGGCAATTGTCGAGAGCAACCCAAAGCCCTCGGTAGAGATCGGAGCAGCAAAGCTCCTTCCAACTCATATGTCGATCCATCGAAACGAATCCTGGGCTTCTACTTCGAACGAAATTTGCCAGACCTATGGAACCTGAACGACAGTTCGCCGGATTTCCGTAAGCCCGGGTTATTCCCGAAGCCAGAGCCATTTATGCAGTCGAACCTCAGGGAGTCAAGAAGACGGCAACGAATCCTTGGATTCCCAATTTTCGAAATTTCTCTGTAAACTTAGACAGTTAGAGAAATTCCGTCTCCAGCCGAGCGCTGGCGCCGGGGGTCATTTGCAGGAAGCGGCCGCCTCATCGAGCCGTTTGACCGAAACACCGACCCCTTTGGCGCCGCTGACGATCGAACGGATCTTCGCACAATCTGTGCCCGCATCCTTCACCTGACTACTCGCGGCGCGGCTCGCCACCGCTGTGCAAGCGCTCTTCCCTTTCGCATCACATGCCCCATAAGCCGCTGTTGCTTGGGACCATTTGCCGGCTTCCGCGAGGGTGCGGCAGCTATCACAACTGGGTCCCGGGTCGGGCTTGATCTCCGGCGGCTTTGTTTCAACAGGCTTTGTTTCAGGGGGTTTCGTCTCGACCGGCTTTGTTTCAACGGGCTTCGTCTGAGGAGTCGATGCGGGAGTTGTCGAAGGAGTCGTCGGCTTGGTGCTCGTGCTCCCGCTCGTCGTCGCCTTGGCTCCCCCAGCCGCGGGCGCGGTAGTGGGAGATTGTGAGCCGGGTGAACCGCCGCTCGAGCTCTCAGCACCGCCTGATCCGGAAGCCTCTGGGCCTCCGCCGGTCGCTTCGGGCTCGGGGCCCGCGACGGTATTCGTGAGTCCTCCGCCCGCCCCTGCGGACGTCGCGCCGTCGCCGCCCCAAGCAAAGAACGCCCCCGCGCCGCCCGCGACCAATAGGACGGATAACCCGACCACCCAGCCCAGGCCCCCTTTGCGCTCCCCGGGAATCGCAAAATCCTGGGTCGCGCTGATGGCATGTTCGGTGCCCGTGGAGCCTCGCTCAGCGAAGGAGGCAGGCTGGACCTGGGAGCGCGGCATGGCCCCGACGAGCTCCGTGCGCGCAACGCTGAGCGCGGCTTGATCGCCTCCAATGCTGGCCTTGAGCTCTTGAACGAACTCGCCCGCTGTGTCGTAACGGTCCTCCGGGCGCTTCGCCAAGCTCCGCATCACGACCGCGACCATCGGCGCGGGAATGCCTTTTCCGTTTGGAGTCTGTTCGATCGGGAACGGCTGGGCCGTCATGTGCTCGGTCGCCCACTGCCAGGGCGTCTCGGCCTCAAAGGGCAAGCGACCTGTGAGCATTTCATAGGTCATGATGCCGAGCGAGTAGATGTCGCTGCGCCGATCGAGCTCCTGCCCGGTGAACTGCTCTGGACTCATGTAGGGCGGCGTTCCGAGCACCATGCCCTGCTGCGTCAGCTTGCGCTCCTTGGCCGCATCACTCGACTCCCGTCGCGCGGCGATGCCAAAGTCGAGCACTTTGACGAAGTCCGGCTTGCCGAGGCGGGTCCCGAGCACGACGTTCTCGGGCTTGAGATCCCGATGCACGATGCCCTTACTGTGAGCTTCGTCGAGAGCTCCGGCGACCTGCTCGAGGATGCGCACGACCCGCTCGGGAGGGAGCGCGCCCGCCTCAGCGATGATGACATCGAGAGCGCGCCCCTCGACGAACTCCATGGCGATGTACAAGGTGCCATCGTCGGTCTGTCCGAAATCGTAGACCTTGATCGTGTTCGGGTGCTCGAGCTCCGCCACCGTGCCGCACTCCCTGTGGAAGCGGGCGAGGATGCTGGGGTCGTGCGAGAGGTGAGCGTGCAGGGTCTTGATCGCGACCTTGCGCACCGTCGAGCCCATCTGCTGCTCCGCGGCGTACACAACGCCCATGCCGCCCTCGCCGAGCACCCGGGTCACGCGGAAGCGACCGCCGATCAATTTGCCGATCCAACCCTCATTCGGACCGTCGGTCGGGAGCTGCACGCCGCAACTTGCACAAAACCGGGCGCCCTGAATGTTCTCGTGGCCGCAACTCTCGCACTTCATGGGTCAAAGGGAGTCTCACCCGATGAGGCCCCGCTGGCAAACAACCGGCCCCAGGCTGGTCGATCTGCCTCCGGTGCCTTTTGAGCCCCCTGCCGTGTGCACGGGAGGCGGAGGCGCCCGCTCGCACGCCGGGCCCGAAGGCTCCTCAAGGCTCTTCCACGTCAGAAGCCGCTTCCGCGTCCTCACTCAGGTTTGCCCGAGGCCAGGGCAGCCTCTCCCGCGCTCCCGTCTCGCCGTCGACCAAAAAGAGCTCAGTCCTGTCGCTCAGATCCGGAAAGAGCACCGTCGTCTTCGTCGTCAGCCCTTGTTCGAACACCTTCGATTCTTTGTCCGTCGGCGCGAGCAGCGGAAAGTCGAAGCGCACTCTTTCGACGAGCTCCTCGCCGTCCATCGCTTCGAGCGCGAAGCGACCAAACCGCCGCGCCGCGGCGGTCTCCTCTTCGAGCTCAACGGGTACAGCTTCGACGAGGCTCGCTTGTCCCGATTCGAACTTCAGCGCCATCCGAACGAACGCTCGCGTCCGCGTCGGGGGAGGATCCGGAGTTTGAACCGGACGCTCGACCGCCTTCGGGGGCTCCTCTTTCGGCGCCGGTTCGTTCGGCGTCTCTGGCGTCGCTCCGAAGCGCGCCTCGAGCCTCGGCAGATCGCGCATCTGCGGCGGATGGACGCAAGCGGTCGCCGAGAGCCCCACTATCCAAACTCTCAGCACCCAGAGCCTCATAACAAAACAGTCCTTCCCAGCATGCGCGCGCTCGACGCGAGCGTATCTGTCGCTCGCCCCGAGTAAGACAAAGGACCTTCCTCATAGGCGAGCCGGAGCAAATCGGGCAAGCCGCGCCGCTTTGCGAGTCCGAGAAATGGCGTTGTCTCGCTCGCTATCGCGTCCGGGTGTAGGACCTCCACGTCCGCTTTGCGCCAGGCGGTCCGCGCCCGAAGTCCCCGTCCCCGCATGTCGACAGCAGAGGAGAGCTCCGCCGCCGTCGCGTAATAAGCCCCGAGCGGCTCCACACCCGGCTCAAGACGACCGAGCCTCCGGTCGATGTCCCGCGCGACCAGCAGGACCATCTCGGAGACGCGCACCTCAAGGTCCCGGGCGACCTCTCGGAGGGCAATCAGCGCTCGCGTCTGAGCCCTGAGGGGCGAGAGGCTCGCTCCGATCGGGCGCGGCCTGTTCTCTTCAAAGTGGGCAATCTGGCGGTCAGCTTGGACCTGGGCTCGCTCCAGCAGTTCAGCGATCGAAACCGAACGCTCGAGGGCGCCCCGCGCCGCCGAAAAAAGGCTCGCCGGGAGCACCGAGCCCACCGCGCTTCCAAAGAGCTCACGATGTGCGGAGAAGAAGGACTCGAGCGCCCGGAGACCGGGCCCCTCCGGCGGAGCGTCCCCACGGACGAGCGCCTCCCTCGCCTTCGCATCCACGCGTACCCGGGTCATCGCCTCCTCAAAGGCGACGAGCGGCGTCAAAGTCGGAAGCTCGAGCCCCGCCTCGAGGACCCAAAGCGGCAGCCCCGTCAGGCTCTGGTAACTCGCGATGTGCAAGACAGCGAGCAGTTCGCTCTCCGCCGCGAGCTCGGCGGTACTCCTGGTGAGCTCCGTGAGCTCCGTGAGCGTTTGTTTGAGCCCGTCATCGGGCAAGATGGCGAGATCCATCTCGCGCATCCAGGTCGAACGCGAGAGCACCCGCTCCGAGAGCGTCTTCTTCTTTTCTTCGAGGCGCGCTGCTTCGGAAGCGCGCAAGAGCAGCTCCCAGATGGCTCGCGACAGACGCGTCAGCTCCGCGAGACCGCGCGCCGGCTCGAGCCCTTCACTCGGGTCGCGCCCCGGTGGTCCGAGCGAGAGCTCCAGAGCGAGACGCTCGAGGGGACTCTCCCTCGCCCCGAGAAGAGCTTCGACCTGCGCCGGAGACAGCCCGATCTCTCTGGCGCTCACCACGACCAATGGCTCGCGCGTCGCCCGCCGGTCCCACCTCCTCAGGTACTGCCCGAAGGCTTCGGCTCCGATGCCAAGGAAGCTGGCCTCGAGAGCGCAGATGAACCGACTGTCCGGGAGTAAGCTCGGAAGGGGCAGCGCGGGAGCGTTCTTTTCACTCGCGACGGTTCGCTCGAGCTCGCCGAGGAGCGCCTCGAACTCAGGCTCGTCCGGCACGAGCCCAATCGCCACCTCCGCCCGCCTCACCTCGACACCCAAAGCTTCCAGCCGCGACTCGAGGAAGATCCTCGACCACAACTCCCTCACGGCCCGCGGCACATCTTCCCGCCGCACCCGGAGCACCTCGAACCCGAGAGGCCCAGAAGCCCGCGGCTTCAAGCAGTAGCTCGACCAGATCCAGAAGCTCTCCCCGGTGATGTCGTCCGGGACCGCCGGCACCAGCTCCGAAAAACCTCGGAGCCGCTCATAAGATCGCGCCGCCTTGAGCGCTCTTGGCGCCCCGGTCAGGCTCCGTACCGCCGCCACCGCGTGATCTCGGGGAACGGAGGTCTCGAGCGCCGCCCGAAATAGCTTCTTGTCGAGCCCCCAAACCGACGGAGCCCGCTCGAGCTCGATCGCCCGCTCGACGATCCGCCGCGTTGCCAGGCCGAATTTCTTCTCGAGCCGCTCCGGCTCGATGGACCCGACAGGCGTCCAAGTAGGACCGGTGACACGAGAGTACATTCTCGAAAGAACAACGTCGCTCGGTCTCGCCGGCTCAGGGAAGCTGACCGGGGGAGCGCGCGTACTTGAGGAGTTTAGGACACAGCCATCGAGCGCGACGCGAGTCCGGCAAGAACCGGGTCGAGCTCGAGCTGGAGGCGAAGCATCTCACGGAGAGTCGTCAGCCTGGATTCGGCCATCGTCCCTTCTAAGTGCTTGGTGGCGCGCTCCACCTGGAGGTCCAAGAATTCATCTCGCGTCATCTGTCCCGCGAGGAACTGTGCGCGATCGGACGAGCCGCTCTCGGCGACACCGGAACCATCGAGCTCTGACGCGGAGCCCGGGGGAGGAACAACGAGTTTCAGCTCTGCCATTGGAATGAAAAACCTTAGCACCGTCCTCAAGGGGAGGGAAATCCGGGGTCAGGGGCCCCGAGGGAGAAGAAAAATCCGATTGGTACGGGGCTCGGCCGCTCCTTCTCCCCCGTTGCGTAAAAAAAGTCAGGTGACGTTCTTTTTTCGACGCCCCTTTCTCATTTCTCTGATTTCCGGGCACCGGGTCAGCCGCCAGAGGTCCGTGTCCCGGATCCGCCCCGGCGCATCATCCGAGGCGCCCCCGCCGCGTCCGTCCGCTAGAACGTCCCCTTGATTCCGACACCCGCGCTCGCTGAAGAGGCATAAGGAAAGACGGTCCAGGCGACTCCGGAGCGCATCGAACCTCGCTTCGCGAGGTCCTCCCGAACCCAAAGGCGCTCTCGAGAGATGAGGCCCCGCACGACTGTCGCAACACCGAGCACTTGCGCCACACCCGCCGCGGCATACGTCGCGACGATCGCTGCCTGACTCACGATCTGGCCCTGACATCTCTCGATCGACTCCTCTGTCGTCTCGATCGAGCAATTGAAATCTTGTTGCCCGATCGCGAGCCAGGGGCCAAGCACAGGAATGAACGGAAGCGACCCGGCGCCGCTCTGATCGGCGCTGCCCGCGATGATGCCCGCGGCGTACGAGAACCCGAAGACTAATGCACCGCTCACGATAGCGCCAATGTCGGGGCGACTCCTCTCGACGTAACCCGCGGGCGGCTCAAGGCTTCCGTAGGCGGGCAGCGCGGGCGGACGAAAACCGAGCGAGCTCGGGCCCAGCGCGGGGCGCCCTCCCCCGGGCTGAGGTGCTCTCTGAGGTGAGGGAGCAGGAGCTTTGGCCGCAGCCGGGCGCGGCGCAGGTGGAGAAGCAGCGCGGGCGGGCGCGGGAGGCGGCGTCGACCTTGGCGGTGCAGCTCGCGGGGGCGCGGGAGGCGGCGTCGACCTTGGCGGTGCAGCTCGCGGGGGCGCGGGCGGAGGAGCCTTGGGGCGCGTGGCCTCCGAAGCGGGCGCGGCACGGGACGTTTCACTCGGGTCGTCAGGGAAGGCTGCGGTCGGCTGCGCCCACGCCGATCCTACGGACAAGACGTAGACCAGCGCACTCGCGCCGAGCAGGCTTCGAAACATACGAGATACGGTAGCTGCTTGGCCCCCGCCTCACAACTTTCGGAGCGGACACCGAAGAGCTCGGATCGTGGCCTCGTTCCGCGAAACAAAGCTCAGATGCCGAACCACCTACGGCACAGAACAAAGCTCAGATGCCGAACCACTCATTCGGCGAGAGCGTGTCGCGACCGCGACGAATCTCGATGTAGATTTCCGCGCGTCCGTCGACGATGCCGGCGATTCCGAGGCGGGCTCCTGCCACCACCTCTTCCCCGACACGGGCGTCGATGCTGCTCAGTCCAGCGGTCACGGTGAAGTAATTCTCTCCGTGATCGATAATTACGGTGTTTCCGTACTCCGGGTAGTGATCTGCAAAGGCGACGCGCCCTTGATAGACGCTGCGGGCCGGGGTCCCGATCGCTGTGCGCAAGATGAGCCCTGGCCCTTCCGCGTAGGAACGTCGTACGACCTCTACCTCCGCGCGACCGGGCACAGGGAAAGGCAACTCCCCTTTCAAGGAAGAGAACGTCTCTCCGCCAAAACCGTGGGGCGTCAGCGCTCCGTAGATCGCTGTGTGAGATTTCGAGACGGTGCCTCCCGAGAACGCCAGATCGAACGCGCGCTCGCGCTCCGTCTGCGCCTGAAGAGCCTTGCGGGTCTCCTCCGTCACGGCGAGCGCTTTGCGCGCCTCGCGGACCTCCCGAAGTCTCCCTTCGGCCCGCTTTCTCTCCGCTTCGAGAGCTTCCGCTTTCTTGAGGTCAGCGAGCAGAGCGCGTTTGGTCCGTTCGACGAGCGACGCGTAAGCGAAGAGGTCCGTGGTCGGAAGACCCCGGGTGAGCCGATAGTAAGCGCGCCCCCGAAGAGTGACGCGGAGCCGGAGCTGTTCAAAATCTTCGCTCGTGCTCTCCAGGTACTTTTCGATCGAGTGCTCGCGCTTCACGAGCTCGTCATAGGTCCGCACGGCCTCGGCGAGGTCCGAGCGCTCGCGAGGTCCCGCGTCGACCGTCCCCGAAAAAGCCAGGACCATCGCCAGACTGAAGGCCGCGCCCTGGGAAGCGCTCCGGAGAGGCCTCGAGAAGACGCGCCTAGCTTTCACGCGAACTCCCCCATGAGCCGGCGCATGCTGAAGAGCGCGCTCACGGCTCCGAGCAGTGCCCCGAGCAGGACCAGTCCGAGCACCGTGAACCAGGGCAAGAAGTGGAGATTGACCCCGAAGAGCTCTCCGAAAGCGTTATGGAGCGCGTCGCGCAGAAGAAGAAACAGCGCTCCGAGCAGACTCACCGCGGCGAGCGCGCCGATGCCGCCTTGGAGCGCGCCTTCGACAATGAACGGTCCACGCACGTAGTCGTCAGTCGCTCCTACCATCTTGAGGACAACGACCTCCGTGCTGCGCCGACTGAGCGCCATACGCATCGTCGAGCCGACCACGCTGACCACGGCGCCGAGCACCACAAGCGTCAAGATGAGCGCGGCCATCACGCCCCCGGAGAGAAGCTTCTCGAGGCGGTCCACCCAGGCGCGATAGGTCTCGACTCCTTCCACGTCCGGGAGTTGTTCGAGGAGCGTCTTCAGCTCATTTGCGCGATCGGGCGCGTCCGGATGAGCCAATTTGACCTCGAGAGACGCGGGGAAGGCCTCCTCAGGCAGACGCGCCAAGGCATCGTCGTTCGTATTCTTGAGCACCTCGCGCCGGGCCTCCTCCGACGAGACGAAGGTCACATCGAGCACGCCCGGGGCCTGCCGAAGGGCCTGTTCCACTGCAGCCCGAGCTTCCTCCGTCGTGCCCGCTTTCAGGTACACCGACGCATGGCCCGTCTGCGCGTAGCGGCGCTTCACAGTGTCGACGTTGACCAAGACGAGCAAAGTCGCCGCCAAACAGACAAACGCCACGGCCACGCTGAACACGCTGAGCAGATTCAGCTTCAAATCGGCGAACGCCGCACGAAGAGCACGTTCTAACATCGGACTACTCGCCTCGCGGATATCCCGAATCTCGCTGCAACCTGAGGAGCGCTGCCTCGTCGTTGAGTCCCGTCCTCACGTCTGTCGTGCGCCCTTCGTCGAGCACAACAACCCGGCGCGGCCGAATGTCGAGGAGCGAACGATCATGAGTCGCAAAGAGCACCGTGACTCCTGTCTCGTGGATGTCTTCGAAGAGACCAAGGATATCTACTGCCAGCTGAGGATCGAGGTTCCCCGTCGGCTCATCCGCCAAGAGGAGCGCCGGCTCCGCTACAATGGCCCGGGCAATCGCGACGCGCTGCTGCTCTCCGCCGCTCAGCACGCCCGCCTTGTCGTCCCCGCGCCCACTCAATCCGACCCGCTCGAGGGCCTCGCCCACGCGGCGCCGCACAATCTTGGTCGGGACGCCGAGGACCTCGAGGGCGACCGCGACATTCCGGAACACCGTCCAGTTCGGGACCAGCTTGAAATCTTGAAACACCACTCCGATGTTCCGCCTGAGGTAGGGGATCGAAGCGGGTAGGAGCCGACACACGTCGCGCCCCATAAAAAGGATCCGCCCCTGGTCCGCCTTCTCGGCGGCGTAGATCATGCGAAGAAGCGTGCTCTTGCCCGCCCCTGAGGGCCCCGTGATGAACACGAATTCACCCCGGGAAATGCCAAGGCTGAGCCCTTTGAGGACCGGCTGATCCGCGTGATAGGCCTTATGGACGTCGTCGAAGAGCAGGATGTGCCGATGAGCGGCGCTCGGGTCGAAGCGCTGGTCACCCCTGAGCAGCGTACGAAATGGGCGCGAGCCACCGCTCTCGACCAGGTCGTCCTCACTGGGGCTCCGGCCTCGCACGAAGGCGACCCCGCTCGCCTCGAGCGGTCCTATTTGCGCCGATCCGGCTGCCATATCTCCCCGGCTAGCAGGTCGCGACCGAAATGACCAAGTATTCAGCGCTTGCCCGGGTCTCTCTTGGTCTGCTCTAATACCGCTTATGTCGAGCGGGCCGGCGGGCATGACCGAAATCGTGCAGGAGGCGAAGATTGCGCGCGAAAAACTGGCCGAGGCCCTCGGCCTGCTCCAATCCGCGGAGGCCGGAAGTCTGATTGACTCCGTGGCGCCCCCGGTTGCTATGGCCATGGGAGCGCTCCACAGCATCGAGGTTGCCCTCGGTCGAACCGCGAACGAGAGCGTACCTCAAGCCCTCGGCCACGTGCAGAAAGCCCTCGCCGCGCTGCAGTTCGTTCCGAGCTCGAACCCGGTGGTGGACGACGCTACGGCGCACGTCGCCGAAGCGCTCGGCCTTCTGCATCGACTCTCCCGCTCTCTCAGCGCACCGAATCCGCCCGCTGCTGCGGTTCAGCCCACGGTCCAGGTCCCCATCAAGCCTGTCGGCACGACCGAGCGCCCAGCCCACGCCCAGACCGTCATCTCCTCGCAGCCCGCCGAGCCGGAGGCGCGGGGGAGCGAACCCAGCAGCCCGATCGGCAAGATCAACCCCACTCCCCAGGCCAAGGCGACGGCCGCCGGCCTCGACCAGACCGCTCTCTCCCGAGAGGTTCCTGCTCGAGCACTCGACCAAACTGCGCTCTCGCGTGAAGCTCCCGCTTTTGCTGATGATGAGCGGCCGGAGCGCGACAAGAGGAGCGCCGCCTTCGCCGAGACCACCGTCGCGCCATCGATCGTTCAGGCTCCTCCCGAACCCCAGAAGAAGCCGAAAGCCCCCTCGAAGCCCGCTGAAAAGCCGCCGGGGGCCGTGTTGGTCGAGGCGAACCTCGGCGCCCATAGCGACACGAACTTCTTCAAGGGTCTCAGCGGGAATGACGTCGTCGACGACGGCGGTATCTTCATAGCGACCTATGAGATCCCGAAGCCCGGGACTCCCCTCTGGATCCGCGTCACTTTGCCGGGCGGCTATGAGTTCGAGGCCGCAGGCGCGGTCCGCTGGACCCGTGACGCCAGCGCCGGGGACGCGGCCCCCGGCTTCGGCGCCATTTTCATCGACTTGAGCCACGAAGCTCGTCAGCTCGTCTACCGCTACGTGCGCAATCGCGAGCCTCTGTTCTACGACGACCTCTGAGAGAAGTTTTCCTCTCCGCGTGCAGAGCGCTAAGAGTCAGGGCGAATGCTTCGTGTCCCGAACTTTTTCGTCCTCGCCCTCCTCTTGGGCCTCTCGGGTTGTCCTGCTCCCGAGACCCCCTACAGCAAGGCCAACGAGGCGACCCGCGAGATGAACATGGCCGCGCGCTGGGGCCGCATGGACATTGCCCTCGAGCGCGCTGACCCCGACACGCTCGAGGCCTTCATGAAGCGCCACGCCAAATGGCACAGCGAGATCCGCATCGTCGACACCGAACTGGCCGGCCTCGTCCTCACCGAACCCACCAAAGCCGAGGCGGAGGTCGAGGTCTCCTGGACCCTGGACGACGACACCACACTGCGGGTGACCCGCATCCACCAGAAGTGGCACAACAAGAACGGAAAGTGGCTGGTGTACGAGGAGAAGCGCCAGTCCGGCTCCGAGGGCCTGTTCGGTGAGAAGATCGAACGGAAGGAAAAGCCCAAAGACTCCCACTTCCCGACCCGGGTCATCCACGAGTGATGAAACGGGCCTAACCCTCTCCCCATGGGTAAGGTCCCTTGCGGTCGCCCAGTGAGCTCTTGGTAGTGAAGCCCGGCTCCAAAATGGTACCTTGGCACTGTGGGCGACGCCGCGGAGACACCGGAAAATCAGATTCGGGGACAGTCCTTCCGCAGCATTCTGCACGCGGCCGGCGAAGTCCTGGGCGCTCCGGCTCGTGAGCGCGTGCTTTCGTCCCTGCCGGGTGAGCTCAAAAACGCCTACGTCTACGGCGCTATCGTGTCGGGCGGTTGGTATCCCATTCACTGGTACGTCGACCTGCTCCGCTCGGTGCGCGCACAGGCTCCGGGCCAACCCGACATCCTACGCCGAGTCGCCTACCTCGCGACTCACGAAGATATCACTGTAGTCTATAAGTTCGTTCTTCGCCTGACGACGCCGTTGTTCGTTCTATCGCACCTTGGCCGTGTCATGGATACGTTCATTCGTCACAGCGACTACGACGTCATCGAGCGCAGCCCCGGTCTCGTCCGTATGAACGTCTCGATCCCTGGCGCCACGCCCGAGATGTGGGAGGATTTTTCGGGTTCCGCGTCCGCGGTGCTGATGATCGCAGGCGGCGTCGACGCTAAGGTCATCGTCCGCCCACAAAACTCCCATGGCTCCGCGCTCATGACCGTCGAGTGGGGCGAGGGCGAGTGAGCCGCGTTATTTGATCACGTCGACCGGCAGAATGATCCCGCACTCCGTAAAATCGAGGGTCGTCTCGAGGCGGAAGTTCGACCCCACAGGGTTCCTTTCGGCCTGAAACAGGTCAAACGTGTACACCTGGCCCACCGTCAAACCGAGCGAATCGATGTCGATCGATCCTTCGAGAGCGTTGTGAACTCCGCCCAAATCGACGACCAACTTTCCGTCAACGAATACAAATACATCATCGTCACCCCGGAAGGTGAACATCTCGCCGCCCTTGTACTCGAAGGCCGTGTGCAGCTCGGTCGTGAACCCAAAGTTCCGACGCACCCGATCGAGATCTCTCTGTTTCTCGTCGGTACCCACGGCGTCGAGCGGGAAGAAGCGACTCGAGTCTAAGATGAACTTACCGTCCTCCGGCTCGAGCCAGAGATCGACAACGTACGGAACGTTGACCCCTTCGACGTTCGCGTACCACTCGTCGAGACTCGACGCGACGCGTGGGTACGCTTCGGTGGGAACCGGCTTTCGATCGTCGCCCAAAGTCTCGGCGACAAGCCCCAGCTGCGCCCCCTTTCCACCACCGAAATCCGGATGGTCAAAGGTCACGAAGTCGCGCATCAAGACGCGCAGGACGTTCGCACAGGGCGGCGGCTCTTCCTCGGAGAGCTCGGCGAGCGGTCCCACCAGGCGGAACCCACCCCGCAAGTCCGCCGCATCCGATCCGTCCGCGGCTCCTTCCGACGCCGTAAACCCGACGGGGAGCGTCTCGATGATGCTGACTTCGGGCCCAGACCCTCCCGAGCCGGTGTCTCCTCCGGTAGGCACGAAGATCAAGTCGTCGTCGTCGTCTGCGACGAACCCACCCGCCGCTGAGCCTCCGCTCTCCGTTGCGCCTCCGCTCCCCGGGCCTCCTCCGCTCACAGTGGCGCCATCACCCGCGTCGCCAGCGGGACCTTCTTTGCCAGAACCGCAGGCAAAGCTCAGGGGGAAAACGATCCCCAGAAACACGGCGAGGGGCCGGAGGCGCAACTTCTCACTCATCATCGTCCGAGTTGAGAACAGTACCACTTCACAGGCCTCTCCGCCCGCGCGGCACGCCCACCGGGCCGAACCCCGGCAAATCCGCCGCATCGAGGCCCACCTGCCCGAGGTAGGCAGCGCGCCTACACATCCGACAGAACTTTCATCGAAGCTCCGAGAGCGCGCCCTCTCGCACACTCCCGTTCACACCAGAAGAGACTACCCCACTCGCACCAGAAGAGACGAAGCTGAGCGCGCAATTCTTGCCGAAAGGTCACCTCTCCTCTCCCTATCATATGGATAATGAAAGACTCCTGCCCGTAGACACTTGAGAGGGCGTGCACCATGCTAGCTGGCGTTGGGGAGAAGATCGGATCGGTTTCTCCCCGGAAGGAGAAAAAGCATGGCGTTCAAAGAGCTGATCAACAAAGAGCTCAGTGAGTTCAAGTCCTGGGCACAAGATGCGACCTTTCAGGCGCGCCTCGTCCAATCAGAAGCGACGTCGGAGCTCAGGAAGCGCTGGATGGAAGCAGAGCAGACGATAGCGAAGCTCGAGGCCAAGCTCGAAGAGCTTGGGAGCGACGCCGACGAGACCGTCGATCTCCTCCGCGCAAAGCTCAAGGACACCTGGGCCAAGTTGAAGTCATAAGTTCCGGCGGCGTCCGGGGGGCCCGCCTGAGGGCACCCGGGCGCTCGGCCGCGCGTCATCGGTTTCGCTCGAGAACTCACGCCCGATCTCCGAACTTCAGCTCACCTTCGAGTGCGAGACCCCCGCCCGGCTCGCCTCCGCCAGAAACGCCGCCGCCCTCTCGAGCGCCTGCTTCCCTTCTGGCGAGTCGAGGTTGAACTGGTACTCGTGGGGCAGAGCGGGCTCGTGTTGCACAGGGAAAATGAGCGAATCCACCGCTACAGAGTTCTCGCTGAGCCTCTCCGCAAAGGAGATCGACTGACCGACGAGAGAATCTCCGTTGCCGCAGGTGATGAAGGTGGGCGGGAAATCAGGGGAGACGTAGTCGACGACCGAGAAGGTCGAAAATGAGCGGTTGGTCCGGTAGTCCCGAAGACCGCTGTAGGACCAGAGCATGGTCGTCACGAGATCTCCGTAGGGGGGTCTCTTGAGGTCATACCGACCACAGAACAGGAGCGCTCCGCCGAGCTGCTCTCGCTCGAGAGGCGCTGCCACGCCGACAAGAGCTGCGTATTTCGGAGAGCTGATCACGTTTGCGAGCTGGGCCGCGAGCTGGGCCCCCGCTGAGTCGCCCGCGAGGAAAAAGCGAGCAGCGTCGATCTGAAACCGATCGGCGTTCTCCCTGAGATAGCGAAGCGCCCGCGCGATCTGGAAGACGGGCGTCGGGTACTTTCGCCGGGGCGCAAGCGAGTAATTGACGGTGACGACGACGTAGCCGTGGGACGCGAGGATGCGCGCGTAGTTTTCGATCTGTCCTTTGTCGCCCGCGAGCCAGCCGCCTCCGTGGATCCAAACGACAGCGGGAAGCAAACGCTCTTCCTTGACCGGAGAGTAAACGTCCATGAGCGCATCCGGATCGCTCGGGTCGTAGGACTCGTCATGAAGACCATGGATGCCAGCCGGGACATGGCGAGCGAGCGCCGCGTTCACGCGCCAGCCATCCGCGTCAAATGCTCGCCTGACACGAAGCGCCCTCGGCCACCGGCTCCACCGATAGACGCCCCAGCCGAGCGCCAGAATCAACAAAAGCGCGAGCCCCACCTCTTCCATGGCGTCTTTCGGCATATCACAACCGAAGGGCCCCGGGTTCAGCAAAGCGTCAGCCCGACGCTCGTGCGAGCTTCCCTCGCCCTGGGTCACCGTCCGAGGAAGCGCGCCCGGCCGAGGGCGAGGCGCGGAAGGCTTTCACTTGTACTCGTACACTTCGACCCAGTCGTAGACCGCCTGAGCGCCCAGGGTCGTCTCATTGACCGGCCCCGCCCAAGCGGCATTACTCGAAGCCCAAATCGTCAGCAGGATATTCTGGGGCAGGTTCATGAGCTCGATCCGAGAAGTCCACTCGTGAGCGAGCACACCATCGACCAAGAAACGGGCGGACTCGGGGGTCCACTCGATCGTGTACTCGTGGAAGTCCGCGCTCGCATCGAAGCCGAGTGAGTACTTCTTCGGGTCTTGGGTCGGGCTGACGGGCGTCTTCGTCGCTGGCAAGGTCCCCGTGTACACCATGGCGTTGAACTGGATCTCCTCCGGGTTCTTGCCGAGGCTCTCAATATCGAGCTCGTTCCAGTTGTCCGCGGGCCACGGGGTGTAGATCGTGACGAGCGATGAGACGACGGCACTGCCCCGGGCGAGCTTGGCGCGCGCCACCACGCGCCCATAGGTGATCGCGTCGACGGAGCGCACCTCCGCTCCAAGGAACTGCTTCTCGCTAGTGCCGTCCGTCGTCCCGGGAGGCGCCTCGAGAAGAGTGATCGTCAGCTGACCATTTTCTACGGTAGCAGACTCGCTCGAGAAGAGGGCGATGTTTGTATCCCATGAGTGAGTCATGAGCTGCCAGCGGCTCGAATCAAGACTCTCAAAGTCGTCGCGGAACAGGAGCTCGAAGCGCCCTTCAAAACTCGGCGCGCCGCCGCTTTCGCTCACACCGCCACTGCCGTTCGGTGTTTCCCCTCCGGCTCCGGGCGCTCCACCGGACTCGGAGCCGCCGCTCGGACTCGTCGTTTCGCCGCCGCTTGCGCTCATGCTCCCCCCTGCCGGCGCCCCGCCCGCGCTTTGAGCTCCGGTCGAGCTGCCTCCGCTCGGCGCCTGCCCAATCGGACCCTCGGGTCCAGCTCCGCAGGCAAAAAAAGCTGGGAGGAAGGACAAGAGCAGCGCGCCGCGCTGCAGGGCACGGAAAAGTGGGAAACTCTTCGTCATAAGGGCTCGAAACATCTGCCACTTCGCCCCCCAGCCCACCTCGCATTTCCTGGAATTTCTGGGGGTCGCCCTGAGCTCGCAGGCCGGCGCCGGCCGCCGTTCGTACTAAACTCTGGTTCGTGAACGCGATCTTCCAGCCTTTTCCGATGCTCGAAAAGCACCGGGCTCAAGCCTGGCTCCATCGCCCAGCCTTCCGGCGCCCTCGCCATTTCCACGCCGAGCCCGAGCTGAACGTCGTGCTGCGCGGTCGCGCTCAAATGGGCGTGGGGCGAATGAGCTTCGAGATGGGCCCGGGGGAGGTTCTCTTCCTCCGGCCGGGGCAAGACCACGTCCTCGAAGAGGCTTCGCCCGATCTCGAGCTCGTCGTCTTGGGTCTCGAACCGGAGCTCGCCGAGCGCTGCTTCGGTGATCGCTCGGGAGCCGCGAGTCAGCCCTTCTCGCTCGGAGACGTAGACCTCGATGCGCTCCGCGAGGAACTCTTGAGCCTCGATCGCCAAAGCTCAGTAGAAACCCATGAGCGCATCGTGACGAAGTTCTTCACGACCTGCGCTCCCCGCCTTGGTACAGGACGCCCCATCGTCCGGCGAGCCTTCGCCGCTATGAGCCGGGATCCGACCCTGCTCGTCGACCAGCTCGCCGAGTCCGTCCGCGTCGATGCTCGCGATCTCGGCCGCTATTTCCACCGGGATCTCGGCCTTAGGCTCGTCGAGTTCCGCGCAAGGCTCCGCTTGATGCGTTTCATCAAGCAGGTCGATCGCGGCGACAACTTGACTCAGGCTGCGCTGTCCGTCTTCGGCAGCTATTCCCAGTGCCACCGAACGTTCGGGCGTTATCTCGGGGTCTCGCCGAGCGAATACTTCTCGGGCACGCGCGCCGCCCTCGACTCACGCCTCGCTCAGGAGAGCCACGCGTCAACCGCCCTCGACGCACGCCTCGCTCAGGAGAGTCACGCTGCAACGGACATTGTCTGAAGCCCACCGAGAGCTCGCCGCTGCGTCAGCGGCGAGCTCTCGCTCATCCGGAACCACCTGGCTCCTCACGCGCGCTCTGGGCCGCACTCATCAGTAGGCCGGGCACTCCCCGATGGTGACCGGCAAGCCCTGCAGGAGCTTCGAGCAATCATCCGGCACCACGTTCTGGGTCTCGCAGCGCTTCGGATTCTGGGGATCGCGGGAGTCGATGACCAGTCGCTTTCCGCCGGGCGGCCCATTCACGATCAGAAGGCCATCGCCACGAGCGCAGGCAAACCGATGACCCGTGAAGGCGAGATTGTCGTCGACCTCCTGAACGTCCATGAGGGGCAGAGCGCCACCGGACGATACATCCGCCGAGTGAACGTTTGCGACAGCGCCGCCGCTCATGCCCCAGAAGGGATTGCCATTCGGATAGTTGGGGTTGATGCCGATCGTTTCTCCGGACGTCACGGTTGTGTACCGGTACGAGTCTCCGCCTGCCCACGTGCTGGCGTTCTGGCGCAAGACCAGCGCGAGCAGCGCGCTTACATTGTTGAAGCCCTTCGCGCGAGGAACGACCTCGTAGAAGCCGAGAGAGGCTCTGCCAGGGGCCGGTTCGTTGATCTGGCCAAACACGACGAAATAGTCCGCGTTCGGGAAGAGCGCCAAGGTGCTCTCCGGATCCAGTATCTGAATCCGGACATTTCCGACGATCTCACCTGCCGCTACCCTGAACGAAGGGGGCAACCACGCATACTCGCGCTCCGTCGAGTAACCCACAGCGAAGTTCTTATAGACGCCCGTGTTATTCGAGTGCCAAAACTCCCCGTGGTTCCCCCGGAATAGCGGGGTCATGTTCTCTGCAGTACCCAAGGTTCCCCATCGAGTGTCCGCATTGCCGAGGAGGACGGTCGGCTTCGAGACGAAGTCTAAACCCCGTCGGGTCGCTTCGGTCGCGTTCTTAATCTTGTCCTCGGAAAAGTAGAGGCCAAGCGCCGCGGCGATCTGTTGCAACGGACCCAACCCCAAGAGGTCGATCGGAAGAGGAAGGGAGAGAAGTGCCAGCTCGGCCGCTGTGAAGAGCGGGTCGAGCTCGATGTCCGTGGTGGAATACGGCTCATGCCGCCCGCCTGCCGCGTTCAGATAGCCGGCCGTGCGGAAGTAGAACTCCTGAGCCGGTTCGAGCGAGCCGGACCCCGCGTTCGCGTACTTCGGCTCCTGAGAGATGCTGTAGTCCCCTTCACTGTACCGCGCCTGCATCCGAGCCCAAGATCCGTAGCCCGGTCGACCCAGGTCGGGATGCAGCATGTGCTCAATGAGGACATGAGGAAGCTTGTACATGGCAAGGCCCGACTCAAGCGCAAAGGAGAGGATTTGAGAGTCACCTGTCCAAACGCAGTCCTGCCCCGTGCACGACGCTGGATAAACGTAGTCTCCGCTCAGGACACCGAATTGGCCCGAGAGGTAGTCTGACCCGTAGAGGCTATACCTGCCGCGATAGCTCCAGTTGCGCCGCATGGGAGCTGAGCGCTTCCCGTGAAGCGACTGGAATGTGTACTTCGTTGCAATGAAGTCCAGCGCGTTCTGCGCCGCGATCTTCATCTTCGGATTGACCGCGTAACTCGCGAGGAGCTGAAGCGGGCGTACGGAGAACGCCTCGTACGCCTGAGCGTTGGTCTCCCACATGTCGTTTTTGACTACACGTGCGATGACCTCAAGGAGCCTCTCCTCAAGGGCTGCAAATGGCGAAGGTTCAAGCTGCCCCTCTCGTGGCGACTCGGTCGCGTCGAGCTGCGAGATGAGATAGTGCCATGTGTTGATCATGAGCACATGGTTCTCTGTCTCGGGGAGACCTACGCTATAAAAATTGTAAAGAAAGTTCGACGCGTTCGAGCGCTCGGGGCACTGATCGGGAGCACTTGACGGACCGCAGTCGCTGTTGCGCAGTGCCTCGAACGCTTCGTCGGGAAGGAGGAACTGATTTCCGATTTTTGTGGTGCGATACCGGTAGAGAAGCCCCGCCAGCGACATCAGCTTGAAGTCGTAGTCACCGTGGGTCCCGACGTTCTGAATTTGAGAGACATTCGCCAGGTATCCACCGGCCTTCTCACGGAATCCCCACTCGGTGAGCTCCTCCACCAAGTCGGACAGTCCCGGCATGATCGGCTGAGGAGGTTCCGCGCCTTCAGCATCGTCGCCTCCGACGTCGCCCTGACCGTAATACAGAGCGGCATAGCCTGCCGTAATGCGACGGAGCGCCGTTTCCGCTTCCTGTACGTCTTCGTCGTCTCGCCACCTCCCGAAGACCTTGGTCGCGTCCTCTTCGCACTTGAGGTGGCCCAGGTAAGCCTCAACCTCCGTCCGAATGACAGACTCAAGCCGACTCGGGAAGAGCAAGGTCGAGGCAGTCATGTTCATCGGCCGCGGTTGCGGATCGTACGCCAGGCAATAGGGCCGCGAACTCGCGGAAATCGTGAGCACACGTCGCTGTTCTCCCCATCCGTCGCCCTCAGTCCTGAGGAGCTCGAAGCCCCGGTCGAATCCATCCTGAACGTAAATGCGCGGGCCGGGACCTTCGGAGCGACCAATGAGGATCTCCTTCATGCCGTCGCCGTCGACGTCGGCCATGGCGACCGCCGTCACCTGCCGCTCATTGCCCCAGTTTTGACCGAAGGTGGCCATGATCCGATGTTTGCCATTGTCATCGAAGTCGTAGAGGTACGCACGCTCGTTACCCCCCTCATCTCGTCCTACAATCAGCTCATCATCCCCGTCGCCGTCCACATCGCCAAACGCGAGGGCGGTTGTGCGCCGGTTGGACCCCCAACTGTCGCCCCCCCACTCGATGCGTTCGAGCTTCTCGGTCGTTTGAGAATAGCTATAAAGCTCCCACCGCGGGCCACTGGTGTCGTCAATGCCGACCGCGATTTCCTTGATCCCGTCATTTTGGACATCGCCGATCGCGACCGCCGTCGCGTCGAGTTCCTTGGCCCAATTGGCGGCGCTCAAGTGGGCGTCGGGATTGGACTGCCATTGGCTCTTGTCAAACTTTCCGACGCGGTAGACGAGGAGGCGAGGAACCTGATTGTCAGAGCGACCGGTCCGGGTGACGACCAAGTCTACACTTCCATCGTTGTCGACGTCCCCGAATGCTAGGCCGGTTGGCCTACGATCCCCAATATCGAGGGTCGCAATCGTCTCCAATTGAACATGCGGCTCGCCGCCACAGGCGGTCCGCGCCGAACTTTTCGCCTTCAGGACCTCAATTTCGTGACTGCCGGAAGGAGAGTTTCGTCCAACGGCGATCTCATCGATCCCGTCTCCATCGATATCGGCCGCCGCCATCGAAGTGACTCCATATTGCCCCCCCCACCCGTCAAAGAGATCCTGGAGATGGCGGAAGCCGTGTTTGACGTCGTCGAAGACCTTGGCGCGCCGCGCGTCATTTCCAGTCGCCGTAAATCCTACGATGAGCTCCTGCTCAGGGTCACTATCGATATTCGCCCAAACCGAGGCGGCGATACCGATTTCGTTTTCGACCTCTTTGTGCACGAGGTCCTTCATGTGCATATCGTGCACCCAGACGAATCCGCGCACTGTCCGTTCGTCCAAGAGGCTGAACGGATCGTAACCATCGCGGCCCGTAAACGTTGGTGTCACCCCAAAGAGGCACCCCTCTCCGGCGTCGGGAAGAGGGCTGCAAAAACCGCCACGGCCGCCGAGCGCCTTGCACAGTTCCCGCCAGTGACTCGGGCGAATCGCGTGCGCGAAGACCGAAGCTTGATGAACTTCGATGTCTTTGGCGATGACCGTTCCTTCGTGACGAGTCTCGCTCCCGGTACTCACCTTCGCGTACGGCGCGAAGATCGCACCATCGAGGTGGACCATGTTGACTTCAGATGTGCCTGAATACGCAAGCACCCAGTTCGGGTAGGGCGTGAGGCCCCCCGAATGGTCCTGCACCGCACCGTGAATGTCGACGGCGCCCGAAACCAAGACGACCACGGGTCCGTCCGTCGCGTCGATCAAGAGGTTCTTCTGGCTGCTCACGTAAAGCGTGTCGAGCGAGTACACGCCACTTCGGAAGACGACCGACGCCCCGTCAACCCGGACGTGGCGATAGCGGCCGGGCGCAGGGTTCCGATTCGTCGCTGAACTGACGTCAACCTCGGTCGGTGCCTGATTCAGCGTGAAAACGACGGTGGGAGTGGGGACATCGATCGCCTTCGTCGTGCCCCAGACCTTCGCTCCCGCGCCGATGTGGATCGGCCCATCCACGAAGGCATCTCCTACGACATACGCCCGATCACGGAGGGTCACCGGCGCCGCGCTGGTCAAATTGCGGAGACGCGAATCAACACCCAGGTTCGTCCCGAACGTCCCGAGATTGACCGCGTCTGCGTAGTGTTGCCGATTGAAAGTCTCGACCCGCGCCCGGTCGTTCACCCGAAGCTCACGCAAGGCCGTGAGCGCGGCGCGGCTCGGGTGCGCGTATTCCGGGAGCTCGAGATAAAGAGACCCGTAGGTAGTTCCTTCAACAGGAGGAGGCGGCGTCGAGCTTTTCGGTCGGAACTGGAGATTGTCGACGTGATGGGGAGAGGTAGTCGGCGGCGTGTTGAAGATGATGGTGATGGTCAGGTCGTTATAGTCCTGAGCTAGTTTCGGCAAGACGTTCTCGGGGATCGTGAAGCGCAGCGGGCGGTAGGAACCGGCCGGAATCCCAACAACGCTATGAGCGCCCAGCTGCTCATAATAAATTCCCGCGGAAGGAGCGTTCAGGACCAAACGAATGTCACCCCAGCTCATTTCGCTGCCGAGAGCCACGTGGAGCGTCACCTCCGGCTCGACCTCGCCCAGAGTCGACAGTGGGATGCTCACGACCTCGGTCCAATAGCTCGGGCGAAAGCTGAGAGCTCTCTCCCCGTGAGAGGTGTCCGTGGTCACCCCCAGGTTCACCGACGAACGCCAGTCCGTCGCCACGCTCTCGAAGTCGAAAACTCGGCTGTGGACATCCGTGATGTTCGCTTCCTTGCGCGAGACGGATTCTTCGAGTTCGTCCGACGAGGACGCGCCTTCACCGCAGGCAAAACTCAACAAAGCCAGAAGAGTGACGATCGAGCGAGACGCTCGCGTGAAACGAGCTCGAAATCGAGAAGAGAGTCGAAGCATGACAAGTCCTTAGAGAGGGGGTCAGCTCGACCTTAATGGCGCGACCTATCGACAACCTACTCAAGTTGCTTTGAGAGAGGCAGCGCGCGGGAAGAAGGACGGGGAATCCGCGATTCTGCGGCTTCCTCCGGTTCTTCACAAATTTTCTTGATGTGCGGTTTGTGAGCGCCGGGGCGGTCCGGTCTCCGTTTCCTCGCCTACGGACTCGTCGCCCCTCTGCATGCCCGGCGCGATCTCGGCCTGCCGAAGGCAGGCACGCCCTGTCGAACCGAGCTTACGGCGTGGGCGCCGGACTCGTCGTCTCGGGCGCCGGAGCAGCGGGAGCGGGCGTCGGCGCCTGAGCTTCAGGCGCGGGCGTCGGCGCCGGGGCAGCCGGCGTCGGAGCCGGCGTGGGGCTCGGGGAGGGCGCCGGTGCCGGTGCCGTCGACGGGGCAGGTGTCGTCGACGGCGCAGGTGTCGTCGACGGCACAGGTGTCGTCGACGGGGCAGGTGTCGTCGACGGCGCAGGTGTCGTCGACGAGGAGGGCGACGGCGCAGCGCTAGGAGCAGGGGCAGGAGCCGCTGGTTTCGGAGCGGGCTTCGGGGTGACAGCCGGAGCCGGCGAAGCCGGGGCAGGGGCAGGAGCCAAAAGGTCGGGCGTCAGCACAGGCGCGGACGGCGTGCCGAGGTCGGGGGCCTGACTCGGATCGAGCTGCGGCAGCGGCGCGCTCGCGGGCTCCCGGGGCTCGTCTTTCTCCTCGGCCTTCTCCTCATGAGCGGCGTCGGTAGTGTCCTCGTGGGTGACAGTTTCGTGAGATGCGCTTGAGTGGCCCGAGTGTGCGTCGGTCGCGGGAGCGGGACCGCTCAAGCCCAAGAACAGCGCCAGGCCAATGGAGCCCGCCAGGAAGACGGGACCCGTCGTCTGATCGCTGTCCGAGTCCTTGCCGTGTCCGTGTGCGTGTTCCGTCTCGTGAGCCATTTTTCCGGGCCGCACTCAAGCGCGCCGGGAGAGACGGCGCAAGAGGGCGACCTTGATTTTAGGCCACTTCCACGCCGAGCTCGAGGCTCGCAATGCGGCGATACAGCGTAGCGCGACCGATACCGAGCTTCTTCGCGGCGAGCGCGACGCTGCCACCCGTCAGTCGCAAAGCGTGTTCGATGGCGCGGCGTTCGATCTCTCGGAGCGGGACAATTTCCGTTCCGAACAAAGGAGATCCGTTCTCGTTGGCAGCCCCCTGAGCGAGCCCCGAAACTCGCACTTCAGCGGGAAGATCTTGAGGGGTAATGAGCTCACCACTGCTCGCGAGCAAGCTGCGCTGTACGATGTTCTCGAGCTCGCGCACATTCCCAGGCCAGCTGTATTCCATGAGTGCTTCGAGAGCGGCCGGCACCATCGAGCAAGTCTCAGGAAATCCGAGGTCACGCCCGAGGCCCCGAAGCATCTCGCTCACCAAGAGTGGAATGTCCGTCTTGCGCTTCCGAAGCGGCGGGACGGCGATCGGGTACACAACCAAGCGAAAGAAGAGGTCTTCACGAAAGGCGCCGCTCTGGACGAGGGCGCGCAGGTCACGCTGGGTCGAGGCGATGACTCGCACACTGAGCGGCGCCGAGGTGCGCCCGTCCGGATGGCGAATGCGCTGGTTCGAGAGAAAGCTCGAGAGGCTCGACTGCGCTTGGGGCGAAAGAGCGTCGACGTTGCTCAGGAAAACCACGCCGCCGTTCGCCTGCTCGAATAGGCCCGGGACGGCGCGCCGCGACTCGAGCTCACGCCCGAAGAGCTCACCCTCGTGCTGTCCCGCGTCGAGCACCGCACAGTCGAGGGCCAAGAAGGGCCCGCCCCGTCGGCTGCTCCGCTGGTGGATCGCCGATGCGACCACCTCGAGGCCGGTGCCGGCCTCTCCTTGCACAATCACGGCCACGTCGCGATGGATCACGCGCTCGATCTGGGTATGTACGTCGCGGATGGCCGGACTCTCCCCGAGCAGAGCCAAATCTGAGAAGGCCTGCGCGCCGGTTCGCGCCCCCCTCAGGCGGCCCTCCGTTTCCCCGCTCAGCCTCCCCAGGGCTGACAGGAGTCGCGCCTGATCGAAGGGCCGCGGAAGACAGTCTGTCGCCCCCGCTCGAATCGCCTCGAGCGCAGTCTCAGCGTCAGCAGGCGTGGAAAGCGCGAGGATGGGAAGCGCGGGGTGCCGGCTCCTCAGGGCGCCCAGCGCCAAGGTACCTCCGGGCGCCAGGGACCACTCCACACAGGCGACGTCGCAGGGCATCTCGCTTTCCCCTTCGACCACAGTGAAACCGGCGCTCCGAAGCCAGTGGGACAGGAGTGAGCGTGCTGCCCGGTCGCTCTCGACTACTTGAACACACAGCGGGCGAGCTGTGCGCGCCTCCTGGTCAGGCAATGGGCGGGGGGCGCTCTCGAGACCGGACATGCAGCAGAAACAACTACGCCCGATCTGGCTGGGACTTTAATGCGGTCCGTGCGCATCTCACCCTCCGCCCTTGAAAGATGGTTCCCCCCCCCGCCCCCGTGCCTCCGAGCCGCGGCCCTGGGGACTCTGGCGCGACGGCCCCTGGGCCCGGCTCTCGTCCCCCGTTTTGAGGACTTTCGGCGCTGGCTCGTGTACGATGCGAAACCCGTGAACTTAAAGACCCGGCTCGTCGAACGGCTTCGAGACTCCTTGCTCCAAAGCGGGCGGAGGACCTCAGACGTGGAGAGCTCGGCGCTCGAGATCTTGGCCCGAGAAGGTCTCCTCAGCAGCCGCGAGAAAGATGCTTTTCTGCGCGTCGAGCCGATCGCCGAGCTCTTGTTCCTCGTGGTCGCCGCGGATGAGCTCGTGGCCGACACGGAGCTCCTCGCCATCCGAGGCGCGGTGCGGGGGCTCTCCGGGGACATCCTGACGGACGCCACCGTCCAGGTCATGGTCGAATCCTTTGCACTCCGGCTGCGCGACGAAGGCGCGGCCGCCAGACTCGCCGCGGTGACGCGCGTGCTGGCCTCGGACCGGAATGAAGCTGAAAGCGCGTTCTGCCTTGCGGCAGCAGTTGCGTTGGCTGATAGCAGTGTCTCCGACTCAGAAAGTCGGCTGATGGATGAACTCGCCGCCTCCCTAGGAATCACCGCTCAAGATCGCGAGCGCATCCTCGGCGAGGTGGCACAAGATAAAGACGGGGATCCAGAGTGAAAATTGCAGTCATTGGTTCAGGGTATGTCGGTCTAGTCGCAGGCGCTTGCTTCGCCGACTCGGGCACGACCGTCGTTTGTGTGGATCGCGATGAACGAAAGCTCGCCGCGCTCGAAAAGGGCGAGGTCCCCTTCTACGAGCCGCGCCTCGCAGACATCGTCAAGAAAAACTGGCCCGAGCGCCTCACGTTCAGCTCGGATCTCGCCAGCGCGATCGACGGAGCCAAGGTCGTCTTCATCGCCGTCGGGACCCCGCCCCAGGAGGATGGCTCCGCTGACCTCAGCCACGTGCTGACCGTCGCCGAGCAGGTCGCGAAGGCTGCGAAACACGACCTCGTTCTCGTCACGAAGAGCACCGTGCCCGTCGGCACCAACATGCGCGTGCGCCAGGTCGTCCAGAAGCACACCACCCACAAGATCGATGTCGTCTCGAACCCGGAGTTTTTGAAGGAAGGCGACGCGGTCAACGACTTCTTCAAGCCCGACCGCATCGTGATCGGCACCGACAGCGACCACGCCTTCGAGGTCATGGCTCGCCTCTACGCCCCCTTCAACCGCCAGCAGAACCGCGTCATCCGCATGTCACCGCAGAGCGCCGAAATCGTGAAGTACGCGGCCAACGCGATGCTCGCGACCAAGATCTCGTTCATGAACGAAATCGCGCGCATCTGTGACGCAACCGGTGGCGACGTCGAAGACGTCCGCATCGGCATCGGTACCGACAAGCGCATCGGAACCCACTTCCTCTACGCCGGTCTCGGCTTCGGCGGCTCCTGTTTCCCGAAGGACCTGCGGGCCCTCGTGAACACCGGCAACGAGCTCGGCATCAGCATGCGCGTCGCCGAGGCCGCAACTCAGGCGAACCTGATCCCGGTCAAGACCATGGTCTCGCACATGGAGCGCGATCTCGGCGGACTCGACGGCAAGGTCATCGCCATCTGGGGTCTGGCCTTCAAGCCGCGCACCGACGACGTTCGCGAAGCTCCCGCTCTCCGCATCATCGCCGAGCTGAAGCAGCGCGGCGCGACTGTGCGCGCGACGGATCCTCAGGCCATGGGCACCGCTCTCGAGAAGCTCAAGGCTTCCTACACGGCGGACATCGTGACCATGTGCAACACGCCCTTCGAGGCCTGTGAGGGCGCAGACGCCCTCCTGATCGCGACCGAGTGGAATGAATACCGAAACCCCGATCTCGAGCGCCTCGCCAGCATGCTCAAGAAGAAGTGGATCTTCGACGGGCGCAACGTCCTGGTCCCCGCTGCCGTGGCCGAGGTCGGCCTGAACTATCGCGGCATCGGGCGTCCTGCCGTCGGCCCCGACGTGAAGTGACGATCGATACGAGGGGCGTCCCCGAGTGCACTCGCTGTGGCGCGTGCTGCTTTTCGGACGCCCCCGACTATCTCGCCGTGCTCGGCGTCGACTCCGAAAGGATGGGTCGCGACGCCGAGCGCTGGACCGAGAGCCACAACGGCCGACTCTACATGCGGCTTCAGGACGGGCACTGCGGCGCTCTCCAGATCACAGGCGACGGGCGGTACTTGTGCTCGATCTATGAGAAGCGGCCGGACGTTTGCCGCTGGCTAGAGCGAGGCTCCGGCCACTGCCGCGGAGAGCTGAAAACGAAATCCGATCGGGCACGAGCCGCGCTCGTCCAGCTCCGATCGCGAGAGACGAAACCTCAGGGCTGAGCCGCGCTCGGCGCGTCCGGCGCTTCTGCCGGCGCAGTGTTCCCGCAGTCGCAAGGCCCGAAACCTTGCCCGTCGGCGGCGCAGACCTGTCCGCCCGCGCATGCCCCGGGCCCCACGCAGGTCTGGGTCGACCCAGGAACACAGGCCCACAAAGGCGCAGGAGCGACTGGCTCAGGAGCGGGAGCGGGAGTCTCCGCGCCGCTCAACTGGTACACTTGGTTCTCGTCGGCGACCGGTCCCTGCTCACACTTCGGCGCATCGAACTTCCCGCAGTAAAAGGAGAGCTCGCCCGAATAGATGACCTTGCGGTAGGCGCTGTTGGGACCACCCACAACCTTCGAGGTGCTCTCGCCGCCGACGATCGTGTAGCCCCTGTCCCCGCAGAGGACCTCGGCGCGGCCGATACAAGCGTTGATGCCTTTCTCGCAGGCCACCACGTATCCGCCCCCAGGCAGCGGGTTCGTCTTCACCGACCCGCCACAGGCGGCCGCCCAGCCAGCCAGAAAAACGACCAGGAGCTGTGAACGCCCCGCGGGCGCTGTCAGAGGGAAACGGTGGCGAGGAAGGCTCACGAGTCGGACCTTATCTCAGGACTTTCTGAAGCCAAGAGGGCCTGGAGCCGCGCGCTGGTCTCAGCCTTCAACTCGTCGATCCAGCGCTCCGCGAAGGCGAGCGGCTCAAAGTCCGGCGCGCTCACGACTGGCCCCAGATCCACCGCCAAAAGGAGCCGATCGGTCACGTCGGCCCTGTGACTCGAAGCAAAGGTCGCGTGCGCGAGCCGCCGCCCCACCGTCGCCAAATCGTAGCGCTTCGCCGAAAGCTGAGATTCGAAGGCCCCCAAGAGCGCCGACTCCAGCTCCGGCTCGCCGGAGACAGGCAGCTCCACACGCGCGCCGGCAGGAAGCCAATCAAGATCACCCCACACTTCCACCCCGAGCACGCGCTCCGGACGCTCGCTCTCAGCGAGCTGACGCAGCACCCGGAGCACGCGGAGCGTCACCGCCAAATGGGTCGCGTGCCTGTCAAAGAGACTGTGCGTGTAGAGGACCTTCGGACGCACGAGACGAACCAGCTCAAAGAGCTCTTCGTCAATCTTCCCCTCGCAAAGCTGCTTGAGTTCATGGCTCGGATGGCCGAGCTGCGTGACCGCTGCGTAGCGTCCGATCTCTGCCGCGCGCATCTGTTCCTTCCGGCGCTGCTCCACGAGACCCGCCGCGTCGAGCTCAGCGAAAGGTCCACTTCTCACCGAACCCGCGCCATCACTGACGACGATCCCGACAAAGGCCTGGCTGGGGTCTCGATAGGCTGTGAGGATCCCGTGATAGGCGAGGATCTCGAGATCGTCCGCGTGCGCAACCAGGCCGAGGTGTGTCCCTCGGCCCAGCGCCTCTTCCGGCAGAGCGCCGCTCGGAACGTAGGTGCGCTCGGAGAGCGACTGCGCGAGCGACGCTCTCATGAGGTTCCCCTTTCAGCCGAGGATCGGCTCAAGAACGAGAACGCCGAGCGGCGGCAAAGTCAGCTTCACCGACTGGGAGAAGCCGTGCATCGGAGCGCCGTCGGCGCCGTACGCGTCCTTTTTCACGTAGCCACTACCGCCAAACTCCGAGCGATCGGAGTCGAGACGGATCCGGTAGGCGCCCGCCCGCGGCACCCCGATCAGGTAGTCGTCGCGGGGGACCGGCGTCAGGTTCAAGACCACGATCAAGTGCCGCTCTTGGCCCGCAATCTCACGCCGGAACGCGAGCACCGAGTTCTCTCGGTCGGAGCAGTCGATCCAGGAGAACCCGCTCGGATCCGGATCGTTCTGCCAGAGCTCCGGATACTCTCGGTACAGCTTGCCGAGCTGCGCCACGAACTCGAGGAGCTGCTTTCGCTCCGGGAACTCTGCCAGGTGCCAGTCGACGGAACCGTCGACGTTCCACTCGGTGTGCTGGCCGATCTCGGTGCCCATGAACACGAGTTGCTTGCCGGGGCGAGTCACCTGATAGGCGAGAAGCACGCGAAGATTCGCGAGCCGCTGCCAGATGTCCCCCGGCATCTTCTCGATCAACGAGCGCTTGCCGTGAACAACCTCGTCGTGGCTGATCGAGTTGATGAAACGCTCCGTGTACTCGTAGAGCATCGCGAAGGTGAGCTGGTCCTGGTGGTACTTGCGGTGGATCGGCTCCTTTTTGAAGTACTCGAGGGTGTCGTGCATCCAGCCCATGTTCCACTTGAACGTGAAGCCAAGCCCTCCCTCTTCTGGCGGTGCCGTCACTCCGCCCCAGGAGGTCGACTCCTCGGCGATCGTGAAGCAGCCCGGACACTGCTCGTGGACAGCAGTGTTGAGGGCGCGCAAGAAATGGATCGCGGCGATGTTCTCGCGTCCGCCGTACTCATTCGGGACCCACTCGTCCGCCTTTCGGCTGTAATCGAGGTAGAGCATCGAAGCGACCGCGTCGACACGGATCGCGTCGATGTGGAACTCCTCGAGCCAGTAGATCGCGTTCGCGATCAAGAACGAGCGAACCTCGCTGCGCCCGTAGTTGAAGATCAAAGTACCCCAGTCGGGGTGTTCTCCCCGGCGCACGTCTTCGTGTTCGTAGAGGGCCGAGCCATCGAAGCGCCGGAGCGCAAAATCGTCTTTCGGGAAATGGGCCGGGACCCAGTCCATGATCACGCCAATGCCCTGATTGTGGAGATAGTTGATCAGGTAGCGGAGATCGTCCGGGGTGCCGTAGCGGCTCGTCGGGGCGTAATAGCCGGTCACCTGGTAGCCCCAGGAGGGATAAAACGCGTGCTCAGCGAGCGGCATGAACTCGACGTGCGTGAAGCCGAGGGCTTTCACGTGCTCCGCGAGTCGCGGTGCGAGCTCGCGGTAGCTGAGTGAACGGTTCCCGTCTTCGACCACTCGCGCCCAGGAACCGAGATGCAGCTCGTAGATGTGCACCGGCTGGCGGCGAATGTCCTTCTCGCGCGAGAGCCAGCGGTAGTCGTCGTCGGTCCACTGGAAGGTCGACTCGGAGACAATCGAGGCGGTGCGCGGCGGCAGCTCCATCTGGCGCCCCATCGGGTCGGCCTTCACACGAAGCTCGCCGTTTTGGCCCAGGATCTCAAACTTGTAGAGCGCGCCGGGACCCACGCCGGGGATGAACAGCTCCCAGACGCCCGACTGGCCCAAGCTGCGCATGGGGAACAGGCGCCCATCCCAGCCGCAGAAATCGCCCACCACACTCACACGCTGCGCGCAGGGAGCCCAGACGGAGAACGACGTTCCTGCGATTCCATCGACGACCATCGGGCGCGCTCCGAGCGCATCCCAAAGACGCCGGTGGGTTCCTTCGGCGAAGAGATAGAGATCGAGCTCGCCGACCGTTGGCAAAAAACAGTAAGGATCGGCCCGCTCCCAGTAGGTGCTCCCGCCAAAAGTGAAGCGAGCGCGATAGCCGGGCTTTACCTCGCCAAAGGTGCCCTCAAACAGTCCTCCCCCGAGGTGCGTGAGCGGCTGGCTCCCGCTGTCGTCGAGAATGAGCTCAGCCGCCTCGGCATCCGGATGAAAAACGCGCACGATGGTCCCGCCGGAGCCGTTTGGGTGGCGTCCCAAGACCGAATGAGGGTCGTGGTGAGTCCCACTGACGAGGCGAGCGCGATCGAGATCCAGCGGATGCGCCGGAAGGCCGGAAGTATCGTTCATTAGGTACCTTCGTAGGATAAGAGCACGAGCGAGTGCGGCGCGATATTGAGCGTCGATCCCTTCGGGATCCGGTGCGTCGATTGCGCAGTATTCACAATCTCATGCCAATAGCCCCGCTCTCTGAGCTCAGGGAGCTGACACGCGCGCGCTCGATTCGAGCCGTTCAGAATCAAAAACAGGGTCGTGCCGCTGACCTTGCGTCCTCGCGCATCTCGCTCATCGGAGGCGCTACCGTGGACGAGCATGCCGAGCACGGAGTTCTTCGGATCGAGCCAGTCATCGAGCTGCATCTCGTTGCCGTCGGGGCGGATCCAGACGATGTCTTTGACGCCTCGATCGGCGACCGGGTCTTCCGCGAAGAAGTTGCGCCGGCGGAAGACAGGGTTCGCCTTCGAAATCGCGAACACGTGCTGCACGAAAGCGAGCAGGTCTCTCTGCTCCGGGGTCAAATCCCAGTTGATCCAGGTGAGCTCGCTGTCGTGGCAGTAGGCGTTGTTGTTGCCCTTCTGGGTGCGCCCGATTTCGTCGCCGTGCGAGATCATGCGCACGCCCTGGCTGAAGGCGAGCGTGGCGAACATATTGCGCACCATGCGCTCGCGCATCCGGTTTACCCAAGCAGCCCGCGTCTCACCCTCATGACCCCAATTTCGACTGTGGTTGTCGTTGTGGCCGTCGCGGTTGTCTTCGCCGTTTGCGAGGTTGTGCTTCTGCTCATAGGTGACGAGGTCCCGCATCGTGAACCCGTCATGGCAAGCGATGAAATTGATGCTGGCGTAGGGGCCGCGATCGCTCGCCTGGAAGATGTCACTGGAGCCCGAAAGCCGTGACGCGAGCTCCGGCACCATGCCCTCATCCCCGCGCCAGAAGCAGCGCACCGAGTCCCGATAACGGCCGTTCCACTCGGCCCAACCAGGCGGGAAACCACCCAAGCGGAAGCCGTTCGGTCCAAGGTCCCAGGGCTCAGCGATGAGCTTGCACTGGCTGAGCACCGGATCTTGCTGGATCATCGCGAAGAAGCGCGAAAATGAGTTGAACTCAAAGGGATCGCGGGCGAGCGTCGGCGCCAAGTCAAAGCGGAAGCCGTCGACGTGCATGTCGACGACCCAGTGCCTCAGGCTGTCGAGCACGAGCTGTAGCGCGCGCGGATGCGTCACGTTCCAGCTGTTCCCGCAGCCCGTAAAGTCCTGGTAGTAGCGCTCGTTGCCGGGGACGAGACGATAGTAGGAGGCGTTGTCGATGCCCCGGAAGGACAGCGTCGGTCCGAGCTGATTGCCTTCGCCCGTGTGGTTATAGACGACGTCTAAAATGACCTCGATGCCCTCGCGATGGAAGGCTTTGACCATCGTCTTGAACTCGTCGACCTGCTGGCCGCGGGAGCCCGTCGCGTAACGAGGGTCGGGCGCGAAGAAGCCAAGGGTCTGGTACCCCCAGTAGTTCGTCAGCCCCATCTCGCGGAGCCGCCGGTCGGCGACGAAATGGTGCACCGGGAGCAGCTCGATCGCCGTCACTCCGAGCGACTTGAGGTGATCCAAGATCGCGTCGGAGGCGAGGCCGAGATAAGTCCCGCGCAGGTTCGGCGGAACCTCCGGGTGGAGCATGGTCATGCCCTTCACGTGGGCTTCGTAGATGACCGTTTCGCTCCAGGGCGTCCTCGGGTGTTGATCGCCGGCCCAGGTGAAGGCTTCGTCGACGACGACGCACTTCGGAATGTAAGGAGCGCTGTCGGTCGTGCTGAAGCTCAGGTCTTCCCGCGGATTGCCGACCTCGTAGCCGAAGAGATCATCGTGCCACTCGATGCCGCCAGCGATCGCCCGCGCGTAAGGGTCGAGCACGACCTTGTTGGGATTGAACCTGTGGCCTTGGTTCGGAACGTAGGGACCGTGGACCCGGTAGGCGTAGAGCTGCCCCGGACGCACGTCGGGAGAGTAACAATGCCAAATGCGATGCGTCCGCTCGCGCATCGGGATCCGCGCGACTTCGCGCGACGGATTGTCACTATCGTAGAGGCAAAGATCGACCCCAGTCGCGTGCTGCGAGAAGAGCGCAAAATTCACGCCCTCCCCGTCCCAGAGAGCGCCGAGGCGATGGGCGGTACCGGGCCAGATTCTCATGAGTTCGTAGGGGTTCCGTCGTGAAAGGCGTCCGCCGATTTCGTCGCCGAGTCTAGCGCAAAGCAGCCTTCACCGAAACCGGCCGGGCGGAGGGTCATTGGACGTCTCTCATACATGCCGCCCTTATGCCGGACGCACGATTTCGAACAGGTGTCCTACCTTGTCGGTCGGGTCGAGCCGTACGTAATTTCTTGACCCCTTCCAAGTGTATTCGGTCCCGGCCAACAAGTCGCGCACGATATAACTGTCGGTTTCGGCGATCCCGAAGTGATGAATTGGCACGTCCACGTTGGCTTCGTGCACGTGATGCGGGTCAAGGTTCACGACGATGAGCAAGTGGGACCCGACGCCGCCCGGCGCATACTTTACGTAAGCGATGACTTGATCGTTCGAGCTCGGAATAAAGGCCAGGTTCGTGAGCACCTGCAGGGCCGGCTGGGACTGCCGGATGCTGTTGAGCTTCGAGATATCCCGCTTGATGTTGTTCGGCGCGTTCCAGTCGCGGACTCGAATCTCGTACTTCTCCGAGTCGAGGTACTCTTCGCTACCCGGGTGTACCGCTTCGTTCTCACACAGCTCATACCCGGAGTAGATGCCGTAAACAGGAGCGAGAGTTCCTGCGAGCAAGAGCCGGATCCGGAAAGCGGGTCGCCCACCGTGCTGCAGGTACTCGTGCAGAATGTCGGGAGTATTGGCGAAGAAGTTCGGCCGGTAGTACTCGGAGATCGGGGGCCGAGTGATTTCGTTCAGATACTGCTCGAGCTCTTGCTTGGTATTCTTCCAGGTAAAATACGTGTAGCTCTGGGTGAAGCCGAGCTTCGCGAGCCCTTGCATGCGATTCGGCCGCGTAAACGACTCGGAGAGGAAAATGACGTCGGGGTGGCGCGCCTGCACCTCAGCGATGCACCACTGCCAGAAGGAGAGCGGCTTGGTGTGAGGGTTATCGACGCGGAAGATCTTCACGCCCTGGTCGATCCAGAAAAAGAGCGCGTCCCTCGCCGCCTCCCAGAGACCGCCCGCCTCCGGAGCCCAGAAATTGAGCGGGTAGATGTCCTCGTACTTCTTCGGCGGGTTCTCCGCATAACGGATCGTTCCGTCCTCGCGGATATAGAACCACTCGGGGTGCTCTTTGACCCAAGGGTGGTCCGGTGAACATTGCAGCGCGAAGTCGAGCGCGATCTCGATTCCGAAGTCGCGCGCAGCGCGCACGAGCTGGCGGAAGTCGTCGATGGTTCCGAGCTCGGGGTGCACGGCGGTGTGTCCGCCCTCCGCCGCGCCAATCGCCCAAGGACTCCCGACGTCACCGGGTTGTCCGACGCGCGCGTTGTTCTTTCCTTTGCGGTGCGTCACGCCAATCGGATGGATCGGCGGCAAGTAAATCACGTCGAAGCCCATGGCTGCGATCTCGGGCAAGCGCCGCTCTGTGTCGGCGAACGTTCCATGAACGCCCGGGGTCGTCCCCTGGGACCGCGGGAACAGCTCGTACCAAGAGGAAAAGCCCGCTTCCTTGCGATCGACGCGGATCGGATAGAAGCGCGTCCTCAGCAAATCTCCGGGCTCGAGCGGCCCGTACATGAGCTCTTTGAGCGTCTGGGAGAAAGCGACACGCGTACGTGTCTCCACGCCGACGTCGTCATTGCCGAGGACGCGGGCCGCGTTCATGAGCGGCTCAACGCGCTCTTCCGGCAAAGATTTCGAGCGGATGCGGACCAGCTTGGCCCCCTCGCGCAGCTCTCCGGTGATGTCCTCGCCGGCCTCGATGCGCTTTTCGAGATCGCGACGCCAGGTCAGAAATGGATCGGGCCAAGCTTCGATCCACATCTCGTGGTCGCCGATCTCCGGCAGAACGAAATGGGCGAACCAGCGATCGGGATTGAACTCGTAGACGAGCGGCTCGGTGTGCGCCTCACTCGAACCCACCTTCCGAAAGCAGACCTGCGCCGAGATCAGCTCGTGGCCGTCTTTGTAAATGGCCGCGCCGACGTGCAGCGTGTCGCCGACGATGCGCTTGACCGCGTACTCTCCTCCATCAACGGTGGGAGAGACTTGTTCGATGACGAGACGAGGGCGCGCTAAGTGGTCCAATATTCGGGGCTCCGCGAGAAAAGTACCTGCCCTTTCTGAGGCGATAGCCCTAGCGCCGTCAAGCCGGCGCTCGTCGTCCGAGAGGATGTCCCCTCGAATGTTCGGCCTCAAGCCGGCAGTCCACGCCTACGATAGAGCGGACGCGGATCGGGAACTGTTGCTTGATAGGCGATCGGAAGCTCTCCGAAGGCTTCGAGCGCGCTCTCGAGCGACTTGCCCGCCTGGAGCTCAAAGGCATTGAACCCGACGCGCTCCATCGCGAGCAGGTGATCCCGAAGGACCCAGCCCACCGCCCGGAGCTGCCCCCGGAAGGCGTGGCGCTGCCGAAGCATACGCCCGACGCTGTAGCCACGTCCGTCCGTGAAGCGGGGGAACTCGACAGCGATCAAGGCGAGCTCATCGATCCTCGGAATGTCGCGCGGGAGCTTGTCGCTCGGCACGCGCACGCCGACCGCGCGGCCCCCCGCGAGCCACTTGTCCGGATCCGCTTGCCACTCGACAAGCGGAACGATCAGCTTTTCCCCTTCGGGGTTTTCACTCAGGTAAGCAAAGTCGTCTTCGACGATCTTGCGCTCAAAAATGATCTTTCGCGTCATCGTCTCTTCTCTCACTCCGCCGCGACCTGACGATCGTAAACCGCACGTTTGAAGGGCTCGAGCCCGAGCCTTCGCACAGCCTCGAGGAACGTCTCGTCGGCTCCATGGCGCTGCTCGAGATAGACCGAGAGGACGCGCTCGACGGCGTCCACGATCTCGTCTTCCGCGAGCGCCGGACCCAAGATTTTACCGATGCTCGCGTCGTCGGAGGGGCTTCCGCCGAGCTGGAGCTGATAATACTCGATGCCTTTCTTATCGATGCCCAGGATGCCGATGTTGCCGATGTGATGGTGGCCGCAGGCGTTGATACATCCGCTGATCTTGATGCTGATCTCGCCGAGATCGTTATAGTAGTCGATGCGATCGAAGCGCTCGGCGATCTCGAGGGCGAGCGGGATACTGCGAGCGTTCGCGAGCGCGCAATAGTCGAGCCCCGGGCAGGTGATGAGATCGGTGACCTTCCCGAAGTTCGGGCGCGACAAGTCGAGCTTCTCGAGCTCCCGGTAGAGCTCGGGGAGGTCCGCGACGCGCACGTCGGGGAAGATCAGGTTCTGGGTGTGAGTGACGACGGCCTCGCCAAAGCTGAAGCGATCGGCCAAATCGGCGAGGGCGTCGAGCTGATTGTCAGTCAAGTCGCCCGGAGGAACGCCGGGCGTCTTCACGCTGATCACCGCGGCCGTGTAGCCGGGCACCTTGTGCTGAACTGTGTTGTTCTTGACCCAGTTTCCGAAGTCCCGATCAGAGGAGAGCATGTAGCTCTCCCGCTTCTTCTCCTCGTCAGAGAGGGTCTCGTAGGTCTTCGGGGAGAAATAGCTGAGAACGCGCTCGATCTCGGCGTCGGGGAGCAAGAGCTCGTCGGTCATGCTCGCCGCGTACTCTTCCTCGACTTGGCGCCGGAATTCCTCGATTCCGAGGGCCTGGACCAAGATCTTGATGCGCGCTTTGTATTTGTTGTCGCGGCGTCCAAACAGGTTGTAAACGCGGAGGAGCGCCTCGAGATATCCGAGCAGCTCCTTCTTCGGCAAAAACTCACGAACGACCTGGCCGATGATCGGGGTGCGACCGAGGCCGCCTCCGGCCCAGATCTGGAAGCCCGTCTCACCCGCGTCATTCTTCACGATGACAATGCCGATGTCGTGGAAGCGGATCGCAGCGCGGTCGTGGCTCGGTGTGCCCGTGATGGCGATCTTGAACTTGCGCGGCAGGGCGGCGAACTCCGGGTGGAAGGTCGACCACTGGCGGATGATCTCGGCCCAAGGGCGGGGATCTTCGATCTCATCGGGCGCGATGCCGGCGAAGTGATCCGCTGTGACGTTGCGCACGCAGTTTCCGCTCGTCTGCACGGCGTGCATCTCGACGCCCGCCAGCAGCTCCAAGATCTTCGGAACGTCCTCGAGCTTCGGCCAGTTGAACTGGAAGTTCTGCCGGGTCGTGAGGTGCGCGTAGCCCTTGTCATAGGTCCGCGCGATGTGCGCGAGCGTGCGCAGCTGCTTCGATGCGAGCAGGCCGTAGGGCACCGCGATGCGCAGCATGTAAGCGTGCAGCTGCATGTAGAGGCCGTTCTGAAGCCGGATCGGCTTGAACTCGTCCTCAGTGATCTCGCCAGAGATCCGGCGCTCGACCTGACCGCCGAACTGGCGGGCTCGCGCCTTTATGATACTCCTGTCGTATTCGTCGTACTGATACATCACTCACCTCAAAAACTTCGCCCGAGCTTCAGGAGATCCCCCGCGCTCGACTCACCGGCCCCGGATCCTGGCGCCGCACCGGGACCGTGGGGCCCTCGGCGCGGATGCGCTCCCGCGCCGTGTTCGGGAAAATCCCGTTCGGTCCAAATCCCACATCGATGGCGTAGGGATCGCTCACGAGCCTCTGCTCGAGCTGCGCCGCGCGCTTCACGATCTCAGTCGTCTCCGCCTCTGAGAGGAAAGCCTCGGCGTCAGAAAAGCGCGACGACCAGGTCCCATCGGCCCGCCGATAGGCCACGCTGCCGTCCGCCGTGAAATTCGCCGTCACAATCCACCTGGTTTCAGCGCCGCTCGCCATGGCGGAACTGTGACGCGCGAGAAGCCATAAAGAAAAGATAAAAACTTCATGCTTGCCATAACCCTGGGATATGGCAGAGTAAAAGACCATCGGTCTTTTACAGTGAATCTGAATCAGCTCCGCGTTTTCCACGGCATCGCCCAGTCGGGCAGCCTGAGCGCCGCCGCTCGTGCGCTCCGAGTGAGCCAGCCTGCGGTCTCGAAACAGCTGGCGGAGCTCGAGGAGGAGTGCGGGTTCCGGCTTTGTGACCGGCTCCCCCGGGGAGTTCGTCTGACACCGGAAGGGCGAAGTCTGGCTCAGAGCGTGGCCCGCGTGTTCGCGGCGGAGGGCGAGGTCGAGGCGGTCGTCGAAACGCTGCGCGCGGGCCTGACGACGCGCATCTCGGTCGGCGCGAGCTCGACGATCGGGAGCTACTTGGTTCCGCGGCTGCTCGGAGCGCTGCGCCGTTCGTTCCCCCGGGCGCACGTATCTCTCGAAGTCGGGAACTCTGACGCCGTGCTCGACCTCGTGCGCGAAGACCGCGTCGACCTCGGGCTCACCGAAGGCCCAGAGCCGACGGAGGGCCTCGTCAGCACAGTATTTGCGGAAGATGAGCTCGTCGCGATCGCCGCTCCGTCCGACCCGATCTTGAGCCTCACGCACGTCACCCTCGAGCGATTCCTGAGCCGTCCCCAGATCTTCCGCGAACCGGGCTCCGGAACGCGCGCCGTACTCGACGAAGAACTGAAGCAGCGCGGCCTCACGCTCACGCCCTCCCTCGAGCTCGGTAGCACCGAGGCTGTGAAGAACGCCGTCGTTCATCGCCTCGGCGTCGCTGTCGTCTCGAGCCTCGCCCTCGAAATGGAGCTCGAGAGCGGTCGCCTCGTCCGCGTACCCATCGTCGACTTCGCGCGCCGACGCGCGCTCCACGTCGTTCACCTCCCTGGCCGCGCCATGAGCCCCCTCGCGCAGGCCTTCCTCGCCCTCGTCAAAGATCCCGGGGCTCAGGGACGCGGGCTGTGAGAAGCCGAGGCCCCGCGTCCCGCGCGAAGTTGCGAAGTTTCGCTTGAGCGATAGCCTTCCCCGAAACATGGAGCGCCTGATCCGAGTCTTCAGGACACCCGAGGAGGCCGAAGCGGAGTCGCGCGCCGCCTACGCCCGAATGTCGCCGGACGAGCGCGTCGCCCTCACGGTGGAGCTCATGCGCAGATATTATGCAGCCAGTGACGCTCCCCGACGACTTCCGCGAGTTCTTACGATCACTCCTCGATCATGAGGTAGTCTTTATGGTGGTCGGAGGCCATGCGGTCAGCCACCACGGCTACCCGCGCTTCACCCACGACGTGGACGTCGTCGTCGAGCCTACCCTGTCGAACGGTGAGCGTTTGATCCATGCCCTCGAAGCGTTCGGATTCGGCGGGGTCGATCTGACGGCTTCTGACTTCGCGCGCGATACCACTGTCGTCCTCGGACGTGCGCCGTATGAAATCGACATCATGACGTTCCTGAAAGGCGTAGAACTCCACGAGGCCTGGGCCCGACGGAGTTACGGCTCGCTCGATGGAATCTTGGTGCCCTTCATCGGGAAGGCCGACCTCGTCGCCAATAAAAGAGCCGTCGGACGCCCCGAAGATTTGGCCGACGTGGCGCGACTGACCAGATGAGGCTGGCCCGAAGCATCACCCCCAACTCCGACGGAGCCACTTCGAGAGCGCTCTCCGTTCCTCCCGAGTCAGGAGGCGTAAACTCTTGAGGGCTCCCCCTCAACAAGAGCACACCTTCACTCCCGGCCGTGCTCGGCCGCGCCGGATAACCAACGCACAGATCGAGACCTCCAAACGAGGGCGGCCTCCGCGCGGCCGGGGTCCCTCTTGGCCCGCGCCCTCCGCCGCGGGCCGAGGGTCCCAAGCTCACTGCTCCCGGCAGTCCCGCTCCTCACAATTCGCAATGCATCCGGAGACGGAGATGCCGGGAGGCGCGGTTGTGTAGCCCGGACCCCAGTCGATCGCTATCACTGCGTCGAGGCGGCCGGCTTCGCTCACTATGACCTGTTGGTTTACGGACACGCTCAGCGTGCTCCAAGCAGCGTTTTCCGTCAGGCCCGCAGCATCACACAAGTCCGCGTCATTATAGTAGTAGAGCTTCCTTGCGCACCAGCCCTCCTCAGGACGTCCCGGCACGCACGACGGAATGTCGTCAGTAAAGATCAGCTCCGCACACCCGTCCGGCGTCTTCACCCGGAGCACGATCTCGTGCCCTGAAGGGTCCAAACATGCTCGAAAGAACTCCGCGTTGGGCGGATTCGACTCCCAATTCGGGAGCCCTCCCGAGCCGCCAGTGTTGTCCGCTCCTCCGCTTGCGTCAGTTCCCCCTGCGGCAGTTCCGCCCGAAGACGGGGCTGAACCACCAGTTGTACTCCCGCCGTCCGAGGGACCGCCACCGGTCGCAGTGCCTCCCGTCGACGTGCCGCCACTGCTCAGCGCTCCCCCGGACGCTGAACCCCCAGAGAACGCTCCGCCCGTAAGCACACCGCCGGCTGCGGCGCCTCCGCTTCCGGAACCTTCCCCCGTCGGCCCGCATCCAATAACAAAGGAGAGCAAGGCGACGTTTCTAGCGGTCTGCTCTAGACCTCTGAGCGCGTGGAGATGTGTCATTTAGAATACCTATCGCCGACGTGGAACACACTACTGCGATCTCATTTGAGTCATCGGGCCAATCAGGTTGGCTTGACAGCTTGCAGGACAGTCGCCGCCCGATGTCAGGTTCTGATAGTCCATTGTGATGAGTGCCGACTGAGTAGACTCCATGGTGTCTGTGCTCATCTGGTGTACGACAAGCCGAATCGTAGCCGAGCAGTCTCCCCTCTCTGCATTCAGATAGGTCCCGTAGAGACCTTCAAGTGGCGGCGACCTCGGCGATCGTTGATAGTTCCAGCCGTTGACCGCGCGGAGCACTCCCGTCGAGACGTCACAGGTTTGCGATTCGCCCGGAACTACAACCTGCTCATCGACACTCAGTCGAAGCTGCGTTTCCAGAGCAAAGCCAAGCGCCCCCAGATCACACGGCGATTCCGGTCAATCGGCAGGCGGTTCCGCACCCCACATGGTGGTATCGGTGGATAGCCAGGTAATCGGCAGCGCGTTCGTCAGTGCTACGACGTACACAGACTATTCCTATACCTTCGAGGCGGCAGCCGGAATCCAGGAGATCCGCGTCACTTTCGGCAACGACTACTACAACGGAAACACCAACCCTCCTGAAGATCGCAATCTCTGGCTAGACAGTATCGGCGTAGAGTGCGCTGACGAAGTTCCTCCCGGTCCTTGTGATGGTCTGTGTGCGAACCCAGAGTACATGAGCTGGTCCGGAAGCAGCTACAACAGCGGCAACCTTGGCACGGGTGCCGTGTGTCGTGAGACTCTGCAGCCGGTCGCGAATGGAAACTGTGGCAACTTTGCCGGGGGGCGTCAGCTTCTCGTCAACGGAGTGCAGAAGGTGTGCAGCGGAGCCAACTGGTTGACTCCGCCTACTCCGCGGAACGGGGGGTACTGTATCCAAACCACCGCCGGTAATCACTCGTACGCTTACTTCGCGTTATGGTGAGTTTGTGATACTGGGCATGGTCCATCCGATTTCATATCAATGGATTTCTGTGACCGAGCGCGAATTGGCAGCGCTCGATCACCTCATTTCTTGCTCTCCGAATCAGGCGCTCCCAGAGCTCCAGCGTTATTTTTCCTCATGCCGCGCCGAGAGCATGAGCTAGGGTTGATCAGTGCGGATTCTCGTCATGAATCAAAGGTCAGTGTGGCGCCGCGCTCTGGGCAGCAGCGCCTTCGCCTACTCCTTGTTGGCTTGCAGCAGTGTCCCTTCGAATGTCAAAGAGGACGATCGCGGCGCTGGCGGAGCGACAGGTATGGGCGGCACAGTGAACACTGGTGGCGGCGTGAGCACGGGGGGAGAGAGCAGTCCGAGCCTGGAAGTCCCTGATCCAGGCGCCGACCCTCCAGAGCTCGATCCTGAAGCAGCCTGCGGCATCGGCACGGCTGAGGCCACTCTGAGGCCAGTCAACATGATGATCATGTTCGACCGGTCGACGTCGATGGTCAGTGAAAGGACCATCGATCCAGCGACCGGGCTCAATCGCTGGGAGACGGCGACGTCCGCCCTCAAGAACTTTCTGAGTCACCCACAGACCGAAGGACTCGGCGTTGCCCTACGCTTCTTTCCCCATGATCTCCCGGCAGTAGGTTGTGCCTCGCAGGTCTGTGACATCGCTGCGTGCGCCACTCCGCTCGTGGAACTCGATAGGCTGACCGCTGAAGTCGCACCACTCGACGATCATGAGACGAAGCTCTTCGAGGCGATCGACGAGGCGCTCCCTATTGTCGTTCCCCGGATGGACGGACGCACACCAACGGGAGCCGCGCTCGAAGGAGCAGTCGAGTGGGCGCTCAATCACCAAGCCAAAAATCCGGATGAGCGAACCGCGATCATGATCGTTACCGACGGCGAGCCAGATGGGTGCGAAGAGCGTGTCTTCTACCTGATGCAGCATGTCGCTCGCGCCCTTGAAGCAGGGATCGGGACGTATTTTATTGGTATTGCAGATCCCACAGGCAAAGGACTCAACCGCGCGGCGATGGACTATCTCGCGAGTGCCGGGGGTACGGAGCGAGCCTATTATATTACTGACGGCCCAAGCGCGACGAGGGACCTGCTCGAGACTCTCGAGGCCGTTCGAGGCCGAACGATCGAATGCGAGTTTCCGTTCCCCGAGGCTACGTCCGCGGGCGAGGTCGTCGATCCGGCTCTCGTCAACGTGACTTACTTGCCGGCGAGCGGATCAGAAGTAAACTTTACGAAAGTGGCGCAGGCCGAGGACTGTGAAGACTCACCTTCGTGGTTCTACGATGACCCGGCTCAGCCAGCGCGTCTTCATCTGTGCCCAAAGGCATGCGACCTTGTCTCCGCTGATAGCGGGGCCCGATTTCGAATCCTGGCAGGCTGCGTTTCGCAGCTAAAATGAAAGGGAGAAACTTGATATGATATATTTAGGAGTGCCGCGAAGGAAACTGATCGGGATAAGCTGCGCCGCCTCCGCACTGAATGTCTTTTCCTTCATGATCGGATGTGACTCGAGCGGCGGAGGAAGCTCCGGCGGAGCGACGTCTTTGAGCGGAGGTGCGTCCGGAAGCGGCGGGCTCCAGAGCGGCGGGCTCAGCAGTAGTGGTGGTTTGAGCGGCGGGACACAAGGCGCTGGCGGCGCGAATGGCGGCGGAACGCCGAGCGGGGGCTCCAGCGGAGCCACAGGCGGACAAGGCGGCGTGCCCATGAACGATCCGATGTGCCCAGCCGAAGAGCCGACTCACGAAGGGACCTGCTTCGTGGGTCCGGCCGCTGTGTGCAGCTACGAAGGAACGAACTGCGTCTGCTCCTCAAGGCAATGGGACTGCGTCGGCTGTCCGTCTGAATTCGTCCTCGCGCTGAATGGCAAGGACTGCTCCGGCTATGAGGGTGAGGCGTGCCGTACGTGTGAGTGTCCTACGGGCCCAGAGCCGAAATGGAGTTGCCTCGAACCGGAGTTCGGCACGCGCGCCTGTGGTTCGGATGGCCTCGTTGCCGTGAGTCAGTCTCAGGAGGATGGCTGCTTGCTCCTGTCGTTATGGACGACGCTCACCGATTGCGTCGGGGAAGCAAGCGGAGATGGCTACTGCGTTCGGAGAGTTCAATGGATTCCTGGCGGCGGCTGTGACGAGCTTGGCTCCGGGGACGAGCCTTTCTGGACGGCGCGCGGCGTGACCGGCACGATCCAGGTCGAGGGCGACGAAGAAGCCCCCATCGTCTCCTTGGATCTCACAATCGAATACGATCCGGAGTCCGCACAGGGAGAACCGCCGCCAAACGATGTTATTCAAGTTGATTCCTGCGTGGCCGACTGTAGCTCTCAGGGCTGTCAGTAGAGCAGCACGCTGTGACCCAGGGTCTCCCCGAGGACTCCGGGCGCGCACGAACAGCTGCTCGCGCGGGTCGCGCGGGCCTGCTGAGGAATCGAAGACTGGGCACGGTGTGAGCTCGGAGCGAGCCTCTTCTCCGCTCCACTCACCGCGCGAACTTTGTAAGCTTCTTCGAGCTGTCGAAAAGTATCACCTCGCGGGCGCCCGTCGTGTAAGTCAAGGGTCGGCGATGCATCGTCGGTCGCATGAGCGACAAGGAAATTGAAGAGCTGCGCGCGCTGGTTCGTTCGGAGAGGCGCACGCGACGAGGTC